>LNFM01003928.1_pt1 | contig 48478 bp, 43 predicted proteins | sample 596031 | NCBI WGS metagenome assembly LNFM01 (sample SAMN04254537, study PRJNA301005) | activated carbon metagenome | isolation source: dual media filters at the Ann Arbor, Michigan drinking water treatment plant | place: USA: Ann Arbor
GCGAGGCCATCGGCGCCGAGCGAGGCGTTGGCACGGCGCGTCATGCGGGTGATCATCGACAGCTTCAGGCGCTTTTCGACCTCCGGCCGGATCGCCAGGATGATCGCGGGCTGGTTGTAAGCCGACCACGTCGAGATATCGGTGATGGCCGACCAGGGGATCGTGTCGGCGGCGACTCGTTTGTCGCGGACACCTCCGGGCGAGATCGTGACGACCGCACCGAACTGCGTCAGCAAGCGCCAGATCACGAAAAGCGTCAGCGCGCCGAAGAACACCAGCCCGAAAATACCAATGGCGATGTAGAGGACGCTACCCTGGTACGCGATGAAGATCGACGTGGCGATGAAGCCGATGCCGATCGCCAGCAGCTTCAACATCTCCCACGGAGACTGCTTGATCTCGATCGTGCGCGTGGTGTCGATGCCCATCACACGAGTCCTACGCTACCGCCGGAACTGACCGCCCGCGTCCATGTCGATGACCGTGCCCGAGAGGTACGCGACTTGCGGCGCCGACAGCATCACCGTCAGCGCGGCAACTTCCTCGGGCTCTTTGAGACGCCCGAACGGCAAGCTGCCGAGCAGCTCCTCCCAGCGGTTCTCATCGCCGAGCGTGGTTTTCGCGCGCGTCTTGCTGAGCGTCATGATGCGGTCGGTGCGCGTCGCGGCAGGGTTGATGCCGAACACGCGGACGCCGAAGTCGGCAGCACCCGCGCCGATGCCCTTGGTGAAAGCGTTGAGGCCGGCATTGCCCATCGAGCCGCAGATGTAGTCCCATCGCGGCGCCGGCCCGGCCATGCCGATGATGTTGACGATGGTGCCCGATTTGCGCGGCTTCATCTGCTGGAGCGCGAGCTGCGTCATGTGCACATAGCCCATGACCTTCAGCGCCCAGGCATTGGTCCACTGCTCCATCGTGATGTCGAGAATGCTGCCGCCGGGGATCGCACCGGCGTTGTTGACGAGGATGTCGATATCGGGGAAGCGCGCCATCGTGTCGGCGCGGGCGGCTTCCTGCGAGAGATCGGCGGCGTGTGTCATGACGTTGGCCTGATGGCGCGAGCGGATGCCGTCGGCGGTGGCGGCGAGCGTCTCGGCGCTGCGCGAGACCAGGATGACGTTGGCGCCCTCGGCGGCGAAGGCTTCGCCGATCGCGCCGCCGATGCCCTTGGAGCCACCGGTCACGAGGACTTTCTTGCCGGCGAGGTGAAGATCCATGGCGTGCTCCCTGAGTATTTGTTGGCTGGCGTGTTACCCGCCGATGGTTTCGATCGACACGGGAAAAAGTGGCGCGAGGTCGTCGACCTCCATGATGTGGTAGATGCTGAAGCGGTAGGCGTCACCGGCGGTCATCTCCGGCGGCGTGAACGGGAAGCCGAGGTTGCCGGCGGTCGAGATGCGACCGGGGAACGGCGCGTGGAGCAGGTACTGCTTCGCTGTCGCCACGACGGCGCGGGCTTCTTCCTCGGTCTCGCCGATGCATTCGACGAGGACGCCGACTTCCTCCGGAATCGTCGTCACGGGCTGGCCGCCGACGACGCCGAGGCCGTAGAAGCGGAAGAACAGCTCATAAGGCCGTTTCGGATTCGGCGGCACCAGCTCGCGGATCATCGCTTCGACGCTGGCGGCGATTTCCGGCGCCTTGGCGATGAATACGGGGTCGGTCGAGCCGGCGACCATCACAGCGCGCGCGCCGAGATGTGTTGCGCCCTCTATCTTGACGGTGAACTGCTTGGCCGGCTCCCAGCGACCGCCCGACACGCGGACGCGGCGGTCATCGACCGCTTCGTACTTGGCGTCGGAGAGGTAGAGCGTGCCTTCCGGCTCGGCGACCGACAGCGGATCGGCTTGCTCGTAGAGGCTGTGGGCGGCAACCGACATCGGCGTCGCACGCCGCGCCGGATTCATGCTTTCGAGGACGAAGCTGTTGCCTTCGAGCGTGCCGAGCATCGTGTCGCGACCGCCGCCCTCGCAGCACAATGACGCGCACTCGATGATCTTGGCCATCTGAAGCGCGGTGCCGACATCGAAGCCGAGGCGCTGCGGCAGCGTCGCATAGATCGCGGTGTCGCAGGCGCGACCGGCGATGATGATGTCGGGTTCGAGGTCGATGGCGCGCTGGAACGCTTCCATCCCCATCTGGCCGACGATGCGCGCGGCGCCGTCGATGGTCGCCTCGGTCAGCGGCTCGATCGGGCCGATCGGCACGGTCTTGCCGGCGCGCACGGCGGCCTTGATGACATCGCGCGGCATCTCGGCGTTGATCGTGGCGAGGCGGAAGTTGAGGCCGTTCTCGCGCGCGATCTCGCGGATGATTTCGACCGTTTCCGCGAGGTGGGGATCGCCGCCGCCGGTGCCGGCGGTGCCGATGATGAGCGGGATGCCGTTGCGCACCGCGCCGATGACGGCCAGCGACAGGTCGCGCTTCGATGAGCGCCGCGCCGTCGCGAGCTTGCCGGCGCCGAGGTAGTACGGGCCGGGATCGACCGATCCCATGTCGGCACCGATCAGGTGCGGGCGGCGCGCGAGGCCGGCGCGGAATGCCGGCTCCGGGATGCCATAGCCGAGCTGCCCCGACGCGGAGATGATCCGCAGCGGGCCGCGTTCACGTTTCCAGGTGTCGATCGTCTTGGCGAAGGCGCTCATATCTCGATGTCCAGGAGAGGCCGATGTTGCTGCGCGCCGTAGACATCGGTATCGCCGGGCGATCCGGCGATGATGCGGCGAGGGATCACGATCTTGATGGCGTTGGCGGCGGGATAGGGGATGATTTCCGCTTCGGCGACGTTGAAGCGCTGGGCAATGACGGCCGCCTTGAGGCTGGGGGCGGCAAGGGCGCGCTCATAAAGTTCGCGCGTATCGAACATCAGATCGCAGGTGACCTGGGTCGGCCCGGCGTTCTTCGATCGGATGACACGGGCAGCATCGATGAGTTTCATGGGAGCACCCGTTGCAGGTCGGTGGACGGAGGGCATTGTGTGCCACGCTGTCTCGCCGTGCAATCCCGTCGGACAGCGAGGTGCTGTGCGGCGAGGGCGATGCGCGTGCCAGACATGGCTCGGTTGGTCCGGGCAAGCGCCGGCCAAGATCCGTGCTGCGGTGCGGCGGAGTCGGAGTGAGGAATCAGCTCACTTCAGCGAGGAGCGAGAGCTGGTAGCCGTTGGAGCCGTCGCGGTCGACGAGGCGCGTCGGATAGCTGCCGTTGAAGCAGTGGTCGGTGAACTGGGGGTTCTTGGCGTCGCGGCGGTCGACGCCCATGGCCCGATAGGTGCCGTCGACGGAGAGGAACGCGAGGCTATCGGCACCCATGAATTCGCGCATCTCTTCAACGGACATGTTGGAGGCCAGCAGCTCCTCGGTGCGCGGTGTGTCGATGCCGTAGAAATCTGGAAACTTGATCGGCGGGCTTGAGATCCGCATGTGGACCTCCTTGGCGCCGGCGTCACGGATCATCGTCACTATCTTCTTTGACGTGGTTCCGCGCACGACGCTGTCGTCGATCAGCACGACCCGGGCGCCGCGGATGACGCCGACGTTGGCCGAATGCTTGAGCTTGACGCCGAGCGCGCGGATCTGCTGCTCCGGCTCGATGAACGTGCGGCCGACGTAGTGATTGCGCACAATGCCGAGCTCGTAGGGGATGCTCGAGAACTGCGCGAAGCCGATCGCGGCCGGAACGCCTGAATCCGGGATCGGTACGATCACGTCGGCGGGAATGAGCGACTCGCGGGCAAGCTCGATGCCGAAGCTCTTGCGAACCTCATAAACGCTTCGCCCGCCGGAGATGGAGTCTGGGCGGGCGAAATAGATGTATTCGAAGATGCAAGGCCGGGCGGGCCGTTTGGGGAACGGACGATGGCTCGTCACACCCTCGTCGGTAATGACGACGACCTCGCCATTGTCGATCTCACGGACGAAGGTCGCGCCGACGATATCGAGCGCACAGGTTTCGGAGGCGAGGACGTAGGCGTCACCAAGTTTGCCGAGAACCAGCGGGCGGATGCCGACGGGATCGCGCGCGCCGATCATCATGTCGTTGGTCAAACAGACGAGTGAGTAAGCGCCTTCGATCTGCAGGAGTGCGTCGATGAAGCGCTCGACGATGCGACGCTTCTTCGAGCGCGAGATGAGATGGAGGATGACCTCGGTGTCGGAGGTCGACTGGCAGATGGCGCCGGAGGAGACGAGTTCCTGACGGAGCGTCAGCGCATTGGTCAGGTTGCCGTTGTGGCCGACGGCGAATCCGCCGGTGTCGAGGTCGGCGAACAGTGGCTGCACGTTGCGCAGGACGACGTCGCCGGTGGTGGAGTAGCGGTTGTGACCGATCGCCATGCGGCCGCGCAGGCGTTCGATGACGCTCGCCTTGCTGAAGTTGTCGCCGACAAGGCCGAGGCGCCGTTCCTGGTTGAAGCGCGTGCCGTCGTAGGTGACGATGCCGCAACCCTCTTGGCCGCGATGCTGGAGGGCGTGCATGCCAAGCGCGGTGATCGCGGCGGCGGCGTCATGGCCGAAAATACCGAAAACGCCGCATTCCTCGCGGAGCCGATCGGCATTCCAGTTCATGGTATCAGGCCAGTTGGGGTCATCCGCTTGCAGCGTGTCGGCGTTGTCCTTGGACATCTGCTCGGACATCATCGCTGCGGCTCCATCGCTGCTTATCAAGCACTGGATCGTGTAGAGCGTCGGATATGTGGCATCGGCTACTCGACTTCAAGCGGCTGCGCCAATACGCGCTCGTATATGTCAAAAAGTTATCAATAGCTATCCCTTACGCGCAGCTCTTCCACCTGTTCCTTGCGGGTTGATAAGAGCTGCGCGCGGGCAGCCCTCACGCCTTGGCGGAGCCGCCCCGGATCACCGAGCGTCCGGCGTACATGGCGGTATCGCCGAGCTGCTCCTCGATGCGGATGAGCTGGTTGTATTTGGCGAGCCGATCCGAGCGCGAGAGCGAGCCCGTCTTGATCTGACCGGCGTTCGTTGCGACCGCCAGATCGGCGATCGTGGAGTCCTCGGTCTCGCCCGAGCGATGCGACATCACGACCGTGTAGCGGGCACGCTGGGCCATGTCGACGGCATCCAGGGTCTCGGTGAGCGATCCAATCTGGTTGACCTTGACGAGGATCGAGTTGGCGATGCCGCGGGCGATGCCTTGCGAGAGGCGCTTGGTGTTGGTGACGAACAGGTCGTCGCCGACGAGCTGGCAGCGGCTGCCAACTGAATCGGTGAGCGCCTTCCAGCCGTCCCAATCGTCCTCGGACATGCCGTCCTCGATCGAGACGATGGGATAACGGCTGACGAGGTCGGCGAGGTACTTGGCCATGCCGGGGCCGTCGAGAGATTTGCCTTCGCCCGAAATCTCGTACTTGCCCTTCTTGTAGAATTCGGTCGCGGCGCAATCGAGCGCCAGCACCATGTCGTCGCCCGGCCTGTAGCCGGCCGCCTCGATCGATTTCATGATGAATCCGAGCGCCTCGTCGGCGCTCTTGAGGTTCGGCGCAAATCCACCCTCGTCGCCGACGTTGGTGCTATGGCCGGCGTCATGGAGGCCCTTGCGCAGCGTGTGGAAAACCTCGGCGCCCATGCGGATGGCTTCGGCGCACGTATCGGCGCCGACCGGCATGATCATGAATTCCTGGATGTCGATCGGATTGTCGGCGTGGGCGCCGCCGTTGATGATGTTCATCATCGGCACCGGGAGGATGCGCGCATTGGTGCCGCCGACGTAGCGGTAGAGCGGCAGCTCGCGGGCCAGCGCGGCGGCCTTGGCTGTGGCGAGTGAGACGCCGAGGATCGCGTTGGCGCCGAGGCGGGATTTGTTCGGCGTGCCGTCGAGGCTGATCAGCGCCGCATCGATCCGGCGCTGGTCCTCGGCGTCCATGCCGGAGAGCGTGTCGAAGATCTCGCCGTTGACCGCGTCCACCGCTTTCAGCACGCCCTTGCCCAGGTAGCGGGATTTGTCGCCGTCGCGGAGTTCGTTGGCTTCATGCGCCCCTGTGGAGGCGCCCGAGGGGACCGCGGCCCGCCCGATGGCGCCATCCTCCAGCATCACGTCGACCTCGACGGTCGGATTGCCGCGACTGTCGAGGATTTCGCGGCCAATGATATCGACGATGGCGGTCATTTGGGGCTCCGGTCGGCGAGGGGATGCGTGCTGCGCGCGGTATAGCCCGGGCGCGCCGAGACGGAAAGCCGTCCTATGCGACGAACGGCGTCGTCGAGACGAAAGGGGTGAGATCTCGCGTCGCTTTGCCGTGCCAAATCAGGATACAGGAGGGCGGGAATTCCTGGCGGAATGTCGCACCCGCGGCGCGGGCGCGGTCAATGAACACTTCGAGCCGATCCATCGCCCCACTTTGGATGTCGTGGAGCACCAATAAGGTTTCTTCCTGTTCGCCGATTTGGCGTAACGCGGTGTCGACCCAGCCTTCAGGATCGGCCCAATCGCGCGGGATCGCGTTCCACGTGATGCAGGACTGCCCGTTGTCGCAAAGGCAGCGTACCGCGGCGGGGTTCAGTATCCGGGCGTCCAGGATGCCGCCACCACCGTACGGGCGGAAGAGGTGATGAGGCTCGGCGATTGCGCCGATCAGCGCGTTCGTCCGGTCGATCTCGCCAACGGCTGTCTCCTGGTTCGCCAGCATTCCAAACGGGACGGTGTGCGAATAGGTGTGATTGCCGATCCAGTGGCCTTCGCGGCGCGCTCGGGCAATGAGAGCGTAGCCCTGGGGTTCCTCCACCCGCTGGCCGACGGCGAAGAACGTCGCTTTGATGCCATGTCGGCTCAGGATGTCGAGGACGTGCGGCGTGACGACAGGGTCGGGGCCGTTGTCGAAGGAGAGTGTGACCGTTGCCATCCAGCGCCCATCGCGGGCCGGCGCGCTAAATGGTGGCCGGCGAAAGAAGTTTCCGGCCCATAGAGCGCAACACAACCCGACACACAAGGTCGGCTGGCGCCGTCGTGGGTGCGATTATCGGGTGCCTTGCAGGCGGGGCGATCAGAGCCGCGAACCGATGACCAGGGTCCAGAAGGTCTTGAACTCGGTCTTGGGATCCTGGACCAATGCGATGCCCATGTGTTGGGCTTCGGCCTGCAGCAGGTTCTTGTTGTGGCCGGGACTTTCCTGCCAGCCCTTCAGCACCTCAGTGAACGACACCTGCCCGGTGCCGACGTTCTCAGCCGCGAGCTTGGCGTTGTAGCCGGCGCGCTTGACGCGATCCCAGGGGTTCGAGCCGTCGGAGCCGTAGTGCGAGATGCGGTCCCACTTCGCGAGATCGTTGGCGTGCGCACGTGCTGCGGTGGTCAGTTCGGCGTCAAGTTTGAGCGGCTTGAGGCCCTTAGATTTGCGGTACTGATTGATGGCTTCGCGTGCGGCCTCCGGGTTGAGGAGGGTGCCTGAGTAGTCCCGGTCGGCGAGGGCGCCTTTGGGCGCGCGCTCCGAGGGGCTGGCCTTGCGCGCTGTGTCGAGGCTGGCGACGCGCTGGCGCTCGGTGGACTGGGTCGGCGAGCGGGTCGTGAGATCGCCGCCGAGCGAGGTCTGGCGGGTGCGGCTGACGGGTGCTGAATCCGTGAATCCGGCGGTCAGTGATTGGGAATTGAGGCTACAACCGGTCGACATAAGGCCGACCATTACCCCCACGACTACGCGATACATGACGTCCCACTCCTGCCCTCGGGCACGGTATACAACTACGTGCCCACTATTCCGCCGGACGGTTAATTTCCCGTTAACCCAACGCGTCCGGACTAAGTTAAAGACCCGTTCGCGCTCAATTTCGTCCGGTGTCGTGACCACGCAGCTGCCCCATGCGGATCCCATGTGTCGGAAGCCGCTGTCTCAGTCCCGTCATGCGTGATCAATCCCGTCCTGCCGTACCCTAAGAGATGGAATCTTCGTGACATTATTTGGGCCGTTGGCCTCGTCGCGCGAATTTTAAGTCAGCCGCTCCGTTGCCGGATGCGCGCACCGCACCGGCGCCGACCGATGGTGGGACTGATTTCGCTTGGCGATTTTTACGGCCTCTCGCAAAATGACATTGAATCCACGGTGATTCGGCCGGGTCGAGGGACCCCGGCGAGGGTAGTTCGCGAGGGAACGCTCACAATCTTCCGAATGGCCGACAACGCTCGCGTTGTCGTGGTCGACGGTCGAGTCGTTCTTGGTGCGCCTGGAAAATCCGGGCCTGTATGCGTCTCCGGCAAGAGATCGAGTCTCTGTTGCGCTGTTCAATCGGGCGCAGCATGGCGTGCTCGTGGCAGCTTCTTGGGGGCTTAAGGCTTGGGGGCTTGAGATCATGGCGATGGCGGCAATGGACGCGCCCCGCACGGAGCCGGCGCGGATCGACGCGACGCGGGTGAGCGCGCTCGTTCTCGTGCGGCTGTGCGTTGGGGACGGTACGGCGAGCGAAGCCGAGCTCGCGCGGGATCTGCAACCTTTGGTCGCTTCGGTCGTCGAGGCGGCGGAGTGGCGACTGCTCGTCAGTCGACTTGTCGCGACGCATGTGCGCGAGCAGTTGATCGTCCGGCAGGCGTCAAGGCTGCGGATCACGGAGACCGGTCGCCGACAGGCCGATCGCTTCGTCGGCTCCAGCATCGCCGATGCCGCCGCGGCTGGAGCCGACGACTGGCCGTCAGTGCGCGATGGACTTCTGGTCGCCAAGGCGCTGGGGACACCTGGCTTGACGGCGCGGCGCATGAAAGGGCTCGGCAAGGTCGAGGGGCTCGGCTGTGCGATTGTTGCGGCGGCCCATGGATTGAAGCTCAAATCGACGCCAAGCGCGTCGCGGCTGCGGAATGCGCTGGCGCTGCTGGCACTCGACCGTGCGTTCGGCAATCGCTTGCAGCGCGATCTGGGAACGAAAACTGGTTTGTCAGCGAAGGCCGGCCGACTTCTGGCTGGCCAGCTTTCTGTCCGGCCGCGCGACTTCGGCACCGATGGCCGCCTCGTCGCGGGACTGGCCGCTGAAGCTGTGGGCGCGACGGGCGGCAGCGTCGTCGCGCTGCGGACCGCGCTGCTGCGTGGCTTCGTGACGGGCGCGCTCGACTGGCCGCTGGCGCCGAGTGGTCATGCCAGCGCGAATCGCGCCGCGCCAAGCCCTGCGACGAGTACGCCACCACGCGAGCGTACGCCGAGTGCGCCGGCGCGGATTGCGCCGATTGGTAAGCCGGCGCCGGTCGTCGCTGCTAAGCCCGTTCTCGCCGAACGACCCGGTCCGGACGGCTTCGCACGGGCGCTGCGTGAGTTGGCGCGCCCGCTGGCGATCGGTTGGTCGGGCAGCCGCAAGGTTTTCATCTCACAGTTATGGAGCGCGGTGCAGGAGCACCATCCAGGCTGGGGTCTCAGCGAGATCGAGTTCAAGGCGATGCTCACGGAGGCGCATCGCACGGGCCTGCTGGCGCTCGGGACGTCGGATCTTCGCGACAAGCGATACCTCGACGAAATCCAGGCATCGGCGACCGTTTTCAAGAACACCGTGTGGCATTTCGTGCGCGTCGACGAGTAGCTCTCAATCGAGTCCAGTTCAATTTCTGCGTCGATGAAGTCGAGGAACAAGAACAACATGCAGCGTGCGGTTGACAAGGTGCCCCCGGTCGAGAATTTCGCGACGGCGTTCGAGCATTCGATAACCTGGGAGGATGACATCTGGCGGGCCGATCCCGTCGATGTCGCGGCTGTGCACCGCCCGGCGCGCGCTAAGTTCGAGGGCCTGCTGGCGTCGATCGCGGGATCGCAGGGCGCGGTGACGCCGGCGCGACTGCTGCTGTTCCACGGCCAGTCGGGCGCAGGCAAGACCCACCTCATCCGCGCGCTCAGGACTGCGGCACATCGCGCCGGCACTGCCTATTTCGGCTACGCCCAGATGACGCCGGACGTGTCCAGCTACGCTGACTATTACCTCCGCCGCCTCGTCGCTTCGCTGGAGAAGCCCTACGATCCGGACGGTGATGGCGAAAGCGGTCTCGCACGCCTGACCAATAAACTTGCTGCCGCCGCACTCACCGATGCGCAACTCACCCAGCTCACGGAATCGAAGCTCGACGAGGACGAACTTGCCAAGCTCATCGTGGCGCTGGCCGACGACATCGTCGCGAGCCCGACCTTTGCCGAGCAGGAACTCGACATCAACATCGTGCGCGCGCTGCTCTATCTCCAGCGTGCCGATCCGCGCATCGACCAGCGCGTTCGCCAGTATCTCTACGGCCGCCCGCTCAACGAGTTGACGCAGGCATCCGTCGCAGCTCTCGATCCGAGCAGCGGCGAAGGCCGCGCGTTCGAGATCATCGAGAGTCTCGGCAAGCTGATGTGGACAGTCGACCGCGCCGCGCTCGTCTTCTGCATCGACCAAGTTGAGGACTTGCGCTTCTTCCCGGATGCGGAAGAGCGTTTCCAGAAAGCCGTGCGCGACCTGATCCAGATCGCCAACCGGGTGCCGACGTCGCTCGTGCTGATCTCGTGCCTCGGAGACTTTTACGACCAGGTGCGTAGTGTGCTCGCCCAGTCGTACATCGACCGCATCGAAAAATCCGGTCCAGTCGCGCTGCTCGAGAGCCGCACGGCCGAGGAGGCGCGGCTCATCCTGTCGCGCCGCGTTCAGCAACACGCCATCTCGCGCGGCGTCGATCTCGCGGCCGCCGACCTTACGAAGTTGTTCGGCGCCGATTTCATTGCGGAGCTTGGCGGCCTCTCGACGCGCCGCCTGCTCGAGGACGCGCAGGCGCGCCTCAAGGCGCGGGCTGCCAATGACGATACGCCGGCGATCGAACCGGATGCGGGCGACGGCGCGGGGTTCATTTCGACGCTGGCGGCGGCACTCGGGTTCGGTTTCGGCGGCGGCGCGTCGTCCATGCCACCTGCGGCGCTGGCAGCGAACCAGATCGACTTCCGCGCCAGTTGGGAGCGCTTTGCGAGTTTGTCGGAAGCGGAAATGCCGTCCGACGATCTAGAGCTGCTCGGCGTCTTGACGTCGGCGCTGGAGCTGGCGCGTGCCGAGTGGGGCGATGCCGTCACGATGACCGTGCGCCGCGCCGATCTCGGCGACGAGCTACCGGCGGCCGACATCACGATCACGCACGCATCGGGTATCATGCAGAAGACGCGCGTCTTCATCTGCAACCGTCCGACCCAAGGCGGCGGTCTCAAGCGCCAGCTCGACAAGGTTCTCGCGGGCATGACGTCGGCGAGCTGCGTGATGTTGCGCGCGAGCGACTATCCGCCGGCGCGCAAAAACCAGACGGCGCAGGCGTTCCGCAAGTTCCGCGAAGGTGGCGGACGCGCGCTGATGGTGCCGATCGCGGAGTGGGAGCGCATGATGGTGGTGCGCGAGTTCCACGCGCGTCACCGCACCGATCCGGGTTTCAGCGGTTGGCTTGAGCAGGCGAAGCTTCTTTCGGGACTGTCGGTGCTGGGGCAGCTCCTGCGACTCGATCTGCTCGGCCGGACGGATACGTTCGGCGAAGGCGTCCCGGGGCGGAAAGCTGTTGTGGCGGACAATGCGCCGTCCGAAGACGCCGGCAATCTCGTTGCGCTGCCGTGGGCCAAGGGGCCGCTGGCACCGGCACCCGCCGGTAGCGGCGCGCCAGGACTGCAGAGCCGCCTCGCCGACTGGACGGGTTGGGCGTCGGGCAGCAACGCGCCAGCCGGTCCGCCGTCGCCGCAGCCGCTCGCCGAGGAAGAGCAGCAGGACCTGCCGCTCAGTGTCATTCTCGATGAGAACGGATCGAACGCCTCAAGCATCCTCGCCGGTCGCGAGATCGGCGGGCGCGGCAAGAGCATCACGCTCAACAAGGATGTGCTGAAGCGCCATGCGGCGGTGCTCGGCGGCTCGGGCTCGGGCAAGACGACGCTGGCGCTGACGCTCATCGAGCAGCTTTTGATGAACGGCACGCCCGTCATCCTGATCGACCGCAAGGGCGACCTGTGCTCCTACGCCAATCCCGAAGTCTGGCGTACCGATCCTAACGACCACTCCGAAACGCGCACCATGCGCGAGAAGCTCGGTGACCAGATCGACGTCGCGGTCTACACGCCGGGCCGCGCGTCGGGCCGGCCGATCTCGATCACGCTGCTGCCGACGGGCATCAACGAGCTGCCCGAGCACGAGCAGCAACTCCTCGCCAACCTCTCGGCGGCGGCGCTCGGCGACATGCTGCATCTGAAGAACTCGGCAACGCACCAGAAGCAGTCCGGCACGTTGTCGGTGGCGCTGCGCATTCTCGGATCGCGCTTCAGCACCGAAGTCGGCCTCGCTGATCTCATCCATCTGCTCGAGGACGAGGATCCGGAACTGACGGAACTGACGCAGCGCATGGATCCGTCGGGCAAGATCCGCCGCGATCTCGTCGCGCAGCTCGACAGTCTCCGCCATCGCAACTCGTCGCTGTTCGAGACCGGCGGCGAACCGCTGCGGATGGAATCGCTGCTCGGTATCGGTCCGCACGCGCGCGCCGACGGCCGCACGCGCCTCTCGATCATCTACACGGGCTTTCTCGGCGACAACGAGAACATCCTGTTCTGGGTCTCGCAGTTCCTCTCGGAAGCGCTGCGTTTCTGCCAGCGCAATCCGAACGACGAACTGCAAGCCGTGGTCATGCTCGACGAAGCGGATCTCTACATTCCGGCGAACGCCAAACCGGCAACAGCCGAGCCGCTGCAGAGCCTGCTGAAGCGCGCGCGGTCCGCCGGCCTCGGGCTGATGCTCGCCACCCAGTCCCCGGGCGATCTCGATTACAAATCGCGCGATCAGATCACGAGCTGGTTCATCGGCCGCGTGCGAGAAGATACCGCGCTACGGAAACTCAAGGCGGCGTTCCAGAGCGAGTCCGGCCTCGATCCGGCGGCAGTGCTGCCGCATCAGACGGTTGGCGAATTCCATCTCGTGCAGGAAGGGCTCGTGCGCGCACTCAAGGCGCAGCGCTCGCTCATCACGGCCGAGCAGGTGCCGTTCGACCGCATCGAGCAACTCGGTTTCGAGACCAAGGGCACGGGTGAGAAGCAGCTCAGGCTGTTTGGGTGAGAGGGGGCAACATCCCAACAGTACATCTATCCCCCTCCCCCTTGTGGGGAGGGGTTAGGGGTGGGGGGAATCCCACTGCTATCGTTCTGCGATCCCCCCCTCCTATCCTCCCCCACAAGGGGGGAGGGACGCGTGGGAGCCTGAAGAACGCGTTGCAGTCTCTTAGAACATATTCAGCGCCAGCCGCGCTTCGTCTGACATGCGGCTCTGGTCCCAGGGCGGGTCGAAGGTGAGGTTCACCGTCACCTGTCCGACGCCGTCGACACTGCCGACCGCATTCTCCACCCACACCGGCATCTCGCCGGCGACCGGACAGCCCGGCGCGGTCAACGTCATGTCGACCTCGACATTGCGATCATCGTCGATGTCGATCTTGTAGATCAACCCGAGTTCGTAGATGTCGGAGGGGATCTCGGGATCATAGACCGTCTTGAGCGCGCCAACGATATCGGCGGTCATTTGTTCAAGCTGCTCGGCTGAGAGCTTCGAGCCTTCGACCGGCGTGCCGCCTTCGGCAAGCGACGGTGGCGTCGCACGCGCAGGCTCGGCTGGCGCCGGCGTTTCCGCGCCGACCGTCAGCGTGTCGCGTTCAATGGGCTTTCCGTCCATCGGTATCACTCCGTCACGCGAAAAAATCGTGGGCTTTGATCAGCGCCTCGACCAGGGCATCGACCTCGGCGCGGGTATTATACATGGCGAACGACGCGCGGCACGTGGCGGTGACGCCGAGGCGGTCCATCAGCGGCTGCGCACAGTGGTGGCCCGCGCGGACAGCGACGCCCGAGCGGTCGATGATGGTCGAGATGTCGTGCGGGTGCATGCCGTCGATGTTGAAGGCGACGATCGACCCTTTGCCGGGTGCACGGCCGTAGATTTTCAACCAGTTCAGCTCGGCGAGGCGCTGGTGTGCATAGCTGCGCAGGTCCGCTTCGTGGGCCGCAATGTTGTCGCGCCCGACCTGCATCATGTAGCTCAGCGCGGCGCCGAGCCCGATCGCCTGGACGATCGGTGGTGTGCCGGCCTCGAACTTGTGTGGCGTGGTGCCATAGGTGACGTTTTCGGTCGTCACGGTTTCGATCATCTCGCCGCCGCCGAGGAATGGCTGCATCGCGTCGAGGTGGCGGCGCTTGGCATAGAGCGCGCCGATGCCCGTCGGCCCATAAACCTTGTGACCGGTGAAGGCATAGAAGTCGCAATCGAGGCTCTGGACGTCGACCGGCATGTGCACGGCCGCCTGCGCACCATCGACGAACACCGGAATGCCGCGGGCGTGCGCGAGCCGCACCACTTCCTTGATTGGCACGACGGTGCCGAGCACGTTCGACATGTGCGTGAGGCTGACGAGGCGCGTGCGCGGCCCGAGCAGCTTCTCGTACGCTTCGAGGTCGAGCACGCCGTCGTCGCTGATCGGCACCCACTTCAGCACGCAGCCCTTGCGCTCGCGCAGGAAATGCCAGGGCACGATGTTGGAGTGGTGCTCCATGATCGAGAGGACGATCTCATCGCCCTCCTTGAAATCGGCGCCGAGGCTGTAGGAGACGAGGTTGATGGCCTCGGTGATGCTCTTCGTGAAAATCACCTCGTCAACGCTCGGCGCGTTGAGGAAGCGGCGCGTGATCTCGCGGGCCTCCTCGAACTTGGCCGTCGCGGTGTTGGAGAGGTAGTGGAGCCCGCGATGGACGTTGGCGTATTCCATCTTGTAGGCATGGTCGATCGCGTCGAGAACCGCGCGCGGCTTCTGCGCCGAGGCACCATTGTCGAGATAGACGAGCGGTTTGCCGTACACTTCGCGGAACAGGATCGGGAAATCCGCGCGGATGCGCTCGACGTCGTACGCTGTGCGCCCGGCGGTCACGTCTGCGGTGCTGTCAGTCGCTGCCATGATCCTAGTGTCCCGATTCCGAAGTTCGCCAACCTTCGCAACTGGTGTCCCGAGCGAACTTCGGAATCAAAAGGGACACTAGAGCCATCGTCTTGCTAGTGTGATTCAGATCGAGAAATTCGCTCGATGCCGTGCCGCGGAAGGCGGCGAATTTCTCGATCATCACACTAGCCTATTCTCCGGGTTTTTCACGTCACCCGGTTGGTGGTCTCACTACCCGGCCCGCAGCCAGTCGATCGCGAGCGTCGAGATCGCCGCGCGGACGGCCTCGTCCTCGATCTTGTCGACCGCCTCGCCGACGAAACTTTCGGTCAGCATGGCGCGGGCGACGTCGGGTGGGATGCCGCGCGAGCGGCAGTAGAACATCAGGTCGCCATCGATCTCGGTACACGTCGCGCCGTGACCACAGACGACGTCGTCGGCGTAGATCTCAAGTTCCGGCTTTGACGAGAACTGCGCGTCCGGCGACAGCATCAGCGCCTGCGACATCTGCTTGCCGTCGGTCTTCTGCGCATCCGGGCGGACGATGATCTTGCCCTGGAACACGCCGTGCGCGCGCCCGTCGAGGACGCCTTTAAACAGCTCACGGCTCTCGCACTCCGGCACCGCATGGTCGACGACCAGCGTCGTGTCGATATGCTCGCTGCCACGGGCAAGAAAGACGCCCGAGAGATCGAGCTTGCCGCCTGTGCCCGCGAACGTGATGTTGATGTCGTTGCGGGCAAGCGCCGGACTGGCGGTGAGCTGGAAGCCGCGATAGCTGGCGTCCTTGCCGATGCGCGTTGTCCAAGTGGACAGATGCGTGGAGCCGGCACGATCGACGAAGCTCTTGATGTGAACGCACGATGCGCCGTCGGCGATCGCGACATCGGTGACGGCGTTGGTGAGGTTGCCCGTCGCCGCGCCATCGAGCGCGATATGTGCTTCGATCAACGTCAGCTTGGCGCCCGCTTCGACACTGATGACGTTGCGGACGGCGATGGCGCTGGCCTCCGCACCGGCGCGCGCGTGCACGAGCAGCACCGGTTTGGCGGCGGCTTGATCCTTGCGCACCTTGAGCATCACGCCATCGGTCATGAAGGCGCGGTTGAGGGCGACGACCACGCCGCTGTCGTTTGCGAACTTGGCTTCGAGCCAGCCCGGTGCCTTCGCTAACATCGCGGCGAGCGACATCAGCTCGATGACCGTGGTCTCGGCTGTGATCTTGGACAGGTCAGCGCGATAAACGCCGTCGACCAGCACGATGCGTTCGGCGTCGAGGGCTGCCAGTGAGCCAAGCGCGCGATCGAGATCCGCTGCTGTGACCGCTTTCGACGACGCGGCGACAGGCGCCGGCACGTCACGCAGTCGCTCGCGCAGGTCGGTGTACTTCCATTCCTCGACGCGGCGGTGCGGCAGGCCATCGGCGGCGAACGCGGCAAATGCGTTCGCGCGCAACGTCTTGACCCAGCCGCTACCGGGGAGCGTCGTTGCGGCGTCGTCGAACTGCTCGCGGAGCTGGTTCTCGGCCTTGGTCTTCAACGTGGTGACGTTCATTACTTCAGGGTCCTCACGCGGCCTTGCCGGTGAACTCGGCGTAGCCGGATTTCTCCAGCTCCATCGCCAGTTCCTTACCGCCGGTTTTCTGGATCACGCCCTTGGCAAGGACGTGGACTTTGTCCGGCACGATGTAGTTCAGCAGGCGCTGGTAATGGGTGATGACGAGCATCGCGCGATCCGGGCTGCGCAGCTTGGTCGCGCCCTCCGAGACGATGCGGATGGCGTCGATGTCGAGGCCGGAGTCGGTCTCGTCGAGCACGCACAGCGTCGGCTCGAGCACCGCCATCTGCAGAATTTCCATGCGCTTCTTCTCGCCGCCGGAGAAACCGACATTGAGTGGGCGCTTCAGCATGTCGTCGCTGACGCCGAGTTCAGCGGCCTTGGCGCGCACGAACTTCAGGAATTCGGGCGTCGTCATTTCCTTCTGGCCACGCTTCTTGCGCACCGAGTTGAGCGCTGCCCGCAGGAACGTCATGGTCGCGACGCCCGGGATCTCCATCGGATACTGGAACGCAAGGAACACGCCCTTGGCGGCGCGCTCGTCGGGCGACATTTCGAGGATCGATTCGCCGTTCCAGAGGATGTCGCCGCTGGTGACCTCATAGTCGTCGCGGCCGGCGAGGACATAGGCGAGCGTCGACTTGCCCGAGCCATTGGGGCCCATGATTGCGTGGATCTCGCCGGTCGGCACGATGAGGTTGATGCCTTTCAGGATTTCGGTGCCGTTTTCGTCGTCGGCGATGCGGGCGTGAAGGTTCTTGATTTCGAGCATGACCGTTGGGGTCTCCTAACCGCTACATTCGTCGTTCGGCGGCTCATCGAGCCGCAAAAATTCTCTCATCGGCGCCGCTTACGCGGCGCCCCCCGTCGTCAGCTCGCTGCGGTCTTGGGTGGGCTCAGGCCGCTTGTTGCGGGCTGGCTCCTTCCAGTTCGATCTCCGAGGGATAAAGAACCCCCAGCCAATCGCAGGCGTCCGGGGACTTGTGCCCGAACTCAACGAGGAACGCGCGACCCTGTTCCAGGGTGTCCAGAACCGTGACCTGGGTGCCTTCGCGGAGCGTCAGACCCGGTCGCTTGACCGACAAAGCATTGCGCTGCTTGCACTCGCTCTCCCCGATCTCCCGGGTGAGCCGAGCCCTCATCATCACCTGACCGAAACCAGCTGCATCACTCATTGCTCGCTCACTCCTCAGATCGGGCTGCCACCGCATTGGCGTGCCCTCGCGCTTCGCTCCCAGCATGTTTCAGCGCCGGACCCCTCGTTCCGACACCATAGTTTTTGGTCCGGCTTGTGGCCGAATGGATGCACCTTACACTTTTCAAATCCATTTTGCAGGCTTCCCAACATGATTTTTTCTGCGTCATGCTCTTGAGAAACGTCGTTTAATTGGACTGGACGAGCCTTGTGTCGGTGCGCCGTTAACCGACGCTGCCTTCCAGACTGATGCCAATCAGCTTTTGCGTCTCGGCCATGAATTCCATCGGCAGATGCTGAAGGACGTCACGGACGAAGCCGTTAACGACCAGGGCGATGGCCTCCTCCTGCGAGAGCCCCCGCTGCGTGCAATAGAACAGCATATTGTCCGAGATCTTGGATGTGGTCGCCTCGTGCTCGAACTGGGCGGACGAGTTGCGCGCCTCGAGATACGGCACCGTGTGGGCGCCGCACTTGTCCCCAATCAACAGACTGTCGCAATTGGTGAAATTGCGAGCGCCCGTGGCCTTGCGGTGCGCCGAGACGAGGCCGCGATAGGTGTTCTGCGACTTGCCGGCGGCGATACCCTTGGAGATGATGCGGCTCGTCGTGTTGCGACCGAGATGGATCATCTTGGTGCCGCTGTCGACCTGCTGATAGCCGTTCGAGATCGCGATCGAGTAGAACTCGCCCCGGCTGTTGTCGCCCCGCAGAATGCAGCTCGGATACTTCCAGGTGATCGCGGAGCCGGTCTCGACCTGCGTCCACGAAATCTTGGAATTGTCGCCCCGGCAGTCGCCGCGCTTGGTGACGAAGTTATAGATGCCGCCCTTGCCGTCCTTGTCGCCGGGGTACCAATTCTGGACGGTCGAGTATTTGATCTCGGCGTCTTCGAGGGCGACCAGTTCGACCACTGCGGCGTGAAGCTGGTTCTCGTCGCGCATCGGGGCCGTGCAGCCCTCGAGGTAGGAGACGTAGGATCCCTTGTCGGCGATGATGAGCGTTCGCTCGAACTGGCCGGTGTCCTTCTCGTTGATGCGGAAGTAGGTCGACAGTTCCATCGGGCAGCGGACGCCCGGCGGGATGTAGACGAACGAGCCGTCCGAGAACACCGCCGAGTTGAGCGCGGCGTAGTAGTTGTCCGACTGTGGGACGACCGAGCCGAGATACTTCTTTACGAGTTCGGGATGCTCGCGCAGCGCTTCCGAAATCGAGCAGAAGATGACGCCGGCCTTGGCCAGTTCCTTCTTGAAGGTCGTGACGACGGAGACCGAATCGAACACGGCGTCGACCGCGACGCGGCCGGCCATGCTGGCGTAGCCATCCGCAAGCGGGCTATCGTCGCTGGGGCTCGGTTCGCCGGTTTTGCGCACGCCGGCCAGGATCTCCTGCTCCTTCAGAGGGATACCGAGCTTGGCGTAGGTCTTTAGAATCTCCGGGTCGACCTCGTCCAAACTCTTCGGTCCGCTCGTGCCCTTCGGCGCCGAGTAGTAGTAGAGGTTCTCGAAGTCGATCTTGGGGTAGTGCAACTTCGCCCACGTCGGTTCCTTCAGCGCCCGCCAGCGGCGGTACGCGTCAAGTCGCCATTCGAGCATCCAAGCTGGCTCGCCCTTCTTGTCGGAGATGAAGCGGACGGTGTCCTCGTTGAGACCGCGCGGCGCCTTCTCCGACTCGATATCGGTTTCGAAGCCGTATTTGTACTTGTCGACGTCGATCGCCTTGACCTGTTCGATGGTTTCTTTTACGGCGGCCATGGTCTTCTCCGTTGCTCGTGATCGTGTTGTTTGTTCTGTCTTTTTTTGTCGTGTCGTCAGGCGGCGGCGTTGCGTGCATGTGGCGCGGAGGCAATGTCGCGCCACGCATCCAGGAAGCGGTCGACCTCGCGGTCGGTGGTCGTCGGCCCGAGGCTGATGCGAACCGCGGACCGCGCGATACCTTCCGCGTAGCCCATCGCCAACAGCACGCTGCTAGCGCCAATCTTTCCAGCGGAGCAGGCGGCACCGGCGCTGATCGCAAAACCGGCAAGGTCGAAGCGGATCACCAGCGTTTCTGCGGAAAGGCCGGGCACAGCAACGCACGTCGTGTTCGCCAACCGGTCAGCCGTTGCACCGACGACTTCGGCGTTCGGCGTCAGCGCGACGACTCCCGCTTCGAGCCGATCGCGCAGGGCGGCGATCCGGTCCCGCTCGGCGATGGTCTGCCGCGCCACTTCGGCGGCGGCGCCGAAGCCGGCGATACCTGGAATGTTTTCGGTACCGCCACGTCGGCGACGCTCCTGCCCGCCGCCCTGGATCAGCGCGGGCAGCTCAACGCCATCGCGTAGGATCAGCACGCCGACGCCCTTGGGGCCGCCAAGTTTATGCGCCGAGACGGCCATTGCGTCGACGCCAAGATCGCCGAATGCAACTGGCACGCGCCCCGCGGCCTGAACGGCGTCTGTGAACACCATGGCGCCGGCATTGCGCGCGATTGCTGCGGCGTCCGCCAGCGGTTGGAGGACGCCAGTCTCATTGTTGGCAAGCTGGAGCGCGAGCAGGACGCGTTTGGCGCCGTGCGTAGTGGTCGCCGTCCGGATTTTAGCTGCAAGGTCGGCCAGATCGACCACGCCATCGCGGGTAACGCGCAGATCGATGATTTCGCAACCCGAGGCGCCTGCGGGCTTCAGCACCGCATCATGCTCGATGCCGGCCCGCAAGATTGCACCCCAGGGCTTCGGTGGCGCCGCTCGTGAACACGACTTCCGAGGTTCGTGCGCCCACCAGGGCCGCGACCTGATCCCGGGCCGTCTCGACCATCGCGCGGGCGCGGCGGCCCTCGACGTGAACTGAGGAAGGGTTGCCGAACACACCGAGGGCGCGCTCAACCGCTCGCCATGCTTCGGGGTGAAGCGGCGCGGTCGCGTTCCAATCGAGGTATGTCCGCTCGCCGGTCATTCCACCTGCCGTATCGGGTTCAGTTGCGCCGCGTCGGCGCGTGGGGCTGGGGCGATTGGCCAGCGTTGATGCGCGGGCAAACCGTCCAATACGTCCTGCAGCGTCACGCCCGATAGGAACCCGGCGATCTGCGCGCCCAGAGCCTGCCAGAGTTCGTGCGTGAGGCAGCGGTGGCCCGGCAGGCACGTCGTGCCGTCTTCGCCGTGGCACCGCGTCATCCGCGTGTCTTCTTCGACTGCCGTCATGATGTCTGAAATGACGATCTCGGTGGCCGGCCGACCCAGCCGGTAACCGCCGGAGCGTCCGCGCGCGCTCTCGACCAGACCGGCCCGGCGCAGCCGAATGAAAATCTGCTCGAGGTAGGCGATCGATATGTTCTGGCGTTCAGCAATCGCCGGAAGGGGCGTGGCACCGGCTGCGCCCTGCTTGGCCAGGTCCGCCATCGCCATGACCGCGTAACGGCCCTTAGTATTCAGTTCCATCGTTCGATACTTTCACGCCTACTCGACATCCACTCGGCCGATGCCGCTCTGCCATAACGATCTTGCGTTCCGGGCATGGTTACGTGCTAAGAGACGCGCCACACGCGCCCGGCAGAACGAACTCCACTTTGGAGCGTTTCTAAATCCTGGCCTGTATATGTAAATTCCGAGCGAGCGAGTCAAGTATTTTCGATTGCTGATCTCGAAATGCCGACTGAGTGCATGAGGAGCAGCATTTCGATGCTGTCGGACGCATCCGCAAAGGTCTGATTGCCGCCGCCCAGCTAGCAGAAAGTCCAAAGCCTCCATGCCCGAAATCATGATCAACGGCCCGGCCGGTCGCCTCGAAGCTCGCTATCATCACGAGGGGCGCAGCGAAAACCCGATCGCCCTGATCCTGCATCCGCACCCGCAGTTCGGCGGGACGATGAACAATCAGATCGTCTACCATCTCTATTACACGTTCACTGAGCGCGGATTTTCGGTGCTGCGCTTCAACTTCCGCGGCGTTGGACGCAGCCAGGGCTACTTCGACAACGGCCCCGGTGAACTCGCCGACGCAGCCTCCGCGCTCGACTGGCTGCAGCTCCAGAATGTCGACAGCCGCTCGTGCTGGATCGCTGGCGTCTCCTTCGGCACTTGGATCGCCATGCAGCTTCTGATGCGGCGCCCGGAGATCGACGGTTTCGTGTGCATCGCGCCGCCGGCGAACCTCTACGACTACTCGTTCCTGGCGCCCTGCCCGTCCTCCGGCATTCTGATTTCCGGCGAGCGCGACAAGGTCGTGCCGAGCGCGTCGGTCGAAGAGATGTCGCGCAAGACCAAGGTCCAAAAGGGCATCAAGATCGAGCACACCATCGTCCAGGGCGCCGGTCACTTCTTCGAAGACAAGAACGAAGAGCTGAAGCAGATCGTTGGCGACTACGTCGACATGCGCATGATCGAAATCGAGAAGGCGAAGCGCGAAGCCGAGTAGCGCGAGAGGGGCTCACGATGTCCGGTTCGGCCGCGCCTAGCGTCACGGCGCTCTACCGCTATGCTGTCAAAGGCCTGAGCCCCGAAGCGCTTCCCTCCGTGACGCTCGCAGCCGGCGGCACCATGCCGTTCGACCGCGCCTATGCGATCGAAAACGGCCCCGGGCGGTTCGATCCTGAAAGCCCGCGCCACCTCCCGAAGATCACCTTCCTGATGTTAATGCGTGACGAGCGGCTCGCAACGCTCGTCACCACGTTCGACGACGCCACCGAAACACTGACGGTGATGCGCGGCGGCAAACAGGTCGCGCGAGGCCAGCTTTCAACGCCGCTTGGCCGCAAAATGATCGAGCAGTTCTTTGCGGCGTACATGCAGTCCGAGTTGCGCGGCCCGCCGAAAGTTGTTTCCGCGCCCGGCCACAGCTTCTCCGATGTCGCGATGAAGTGTCTCCACATCGTGAATCTGGCGACCGTGCGCGATCTCGAGCGCGTTGTCGGACGGCCGATCGATCCGCTGCGCTTCCGCGCCAACGTCTACATCGACGGGCTGGAGCCATGGGTCGAGCGGAGCTGGGTCGGCAATGAGATCGCGATCGGCGGAATTCGTTGCGCGATCGTCAAGGACACGGTGCGTTGCGAGGCGACCAACGTCGATCCGCAAACCGCCGCCCGGGATATGGCGATCCCATCGACGTTGCTGCGCACGTGGCGCCACAGCGACCTCGGTGTCTACGGGAAGATCGTCAGCGGCGGGCAGCTCGCCGTCGGTGATGCGGTGGTCGCGCCGGGCGCCTGATCAGTCCCGCCGCCGCTTCGTCGGTACGCCGAAAAGTTGAAGGCGGTGCCCGACGAGTTCGAAACCCAACTCCTTCGCGACGCGCTCCTGCAGCTTCTCGATTTCCTCGTTGTGGAACTCGATCACGTCGCCGGTTTCCACGTTGATCAGGTGATCGTGGTGCTCGCTGCCGGCTTCCTCGAAGCGCATTCGCCCGGCGCCGAAATCATGACGCGCGATGATGCCTTTGCGCGCCAGCAGGCTCACGGTGCGGTAGACGGTCGACAGCGATATGCGAGGATCGACGGTGCTGACTCGGCGGTGAACTTCGTCGACATCGGGGTGATCGGAGGCCTCGGAAAGCACGCGGGCGATGACGCGGCGCGGCGCCGTCATGCGCAGGCCGTGCTCGGTGCAGAGCTGCTCTATTCTGCTTGCCTGCCGATGGGCCTCGTCGGACATGAGCAACCTTGACGTCTGAGTGCGGGGCCAAGCCTCCGGATAGGGCGATAGATGCGAACTGAAGCAATTTCGCCTTATAGGTCGGCCTGCGCGCGCCGTCCACTGGCGGGCGCGTCATCGATTCGGACGTGGTCAACGCGAGGTGGTGACTGCCTCTCCGCGATCGTTGCCAAGGTACGCCTGCGCGCGCGTCCAGCCGAGACGCACTGTCGCCGCGATGAGCTTGACGTACTCGCTGAACAGAAAGCGCAACGTGCCCGGCGACTGCCACCACGCCTGGTCGCGGACATTTCGCGACAGGACGGGATGCGCGATGAAATTCACATGCGGCATGGCGCGGGAGAATTCCGCAAGCGTTCGCGGCATATGGTAACTCGACGTCACCACGATCAGTTTCCCATAGCGCCGATGAGCTGACCAATCGCGTGCTTCCTCGGCGTTGCCGACGGTGTCGTGCGCCTCGCGGCCGATATCGACGCAGCACTCGAACAAGCGGCGATCCTCGCCGGTGTGTTCGAGAATTGCGCCCTTCGTCGTGCGCGGGTTGACGCCAGAAATCAGAAGCCGTCGGCCGGCGCCTTGGCGCAGCAGCCCAAGTGCGACGTTGATCCGGTCCTCACCACCCGTGACCACGACAATGGCGTCGGCTTTCTCTGTTGTGGAGGGCTGGGCCGTCGTTGCGGTCAGGGCAAAAGAAACGAAGCCAGCGATAAAGCCGGCGATCGCAACAATCAGCCCGATCCGTAAGATCCGTCCCATTGACAGGTTCCGGATGAAGATTTCCCCCAACGCCTGCTACGGCGGTGATTCTGCGCTCGCGGCGATTTGTGCGCACAACCGCGAGCTATGTCAACGCGACTGCACCCGCACTTGGTGCCATCCGACAACCCGGTCAGCAATCTCGTCAATGCTGGCTGTGCAGGATGCGTTTGACGCTCACGCGCGACGTAAACATGCAGAGCACGGCGATGATCAGAACCACAAGCACCAGAACGAGATAGCCGAGCGGGTCGAGATTGCCTGCGCCGACGAGCCGCCGAAGTTCCGCCATCGTCAAGGCACCGCCGCCGAGGGCCTGCATGATCGTCGGCATCATGAAGAATACAGCCATCGCGGTGAGGGCACCGACGAGACCCGCGCGGATGCCAAGACGAAGGAACTGCGTCTCGAATTCGCGAGCGATGAACCGGTCCGTCGCGCCAACGAAATGGAGGACTTCGACGATGTCGCGGTTCGACGCCATGGCGCTCCGCGTTGCCGAGACGATGATCGCCGTGGTCGCGGCGCCGACCAGGATGAGGATGGCGATGCCACCGAGCGCCAGCGACCGGGTGACGGCGCGGATCTGCTGCTGCCAGTGGCGGTGATCATCGAGCGTCGCACCCTTGAACTGCCCCGCCAGCCCCGCTCTCAAACGGTCGAGATCGGGAGGTGTGACGCGGTCGAGTTCGAGCGCGATCAGCCGCGGCACCGGCAATTCCTTCAGCGCCTCGGATTTGCCGAGCCAGGGCTCGATCAACTCGGCCGCCGTCTCGAGGCTCAGCGGCCTGACGCCGCGTACGCCGGGCTGCGAGGCAAGAAATACGGTGACGTCGCGCACCACGCGTTCAGTATCGACGTTCTCGCGCGGCTCGATCTGAATCGTGACCTCGCTCGACACGTTGCGCAGCCACGCGGAGGCGGACTGGTTGATCATGTAGACCGCGCCGGCCGTCAGACAGGCGAGAAAGCACATGATCGTCACGACCAACGTCAGCGAGGTTCCCGTGACCGTGCCGGCCGGAACGATGGGTGAGTTGATCTGAATGGAATCGACATCGACCGGCGACGACGGCGTCGAGGCGTGTCGCTCAAACCCCGGATTACCCAGTTCGAGCGGCTGACTGTATTCGTCGACGTGTGGTGGCCCCGTGGTCGATGACGGCACGTAGTCGTCGACGTCGTCGTGCATCCGCGATCCAGGCGGAGGCGGGCGCGGAAACGGCGGCCTGTCATACGATCCGGACATGGCCCTCGTTCAGCTCCAGGCGCGGCGCGCGGTACTGCCGCATCAGTTGATGATCGTGCGTGGCGATGACGACGGAGGTGCCAAGCCGGTTGAGTTCGACAAAGAGACGCAGCAGCCGCCTCGCCATCTGCGGATCGACGTTACCGGTCGGCTCGTCTGCCAGCAGCAGCTCGGGCTTGCCGATCACGGCGCGGGCAATCGCCGCACGTTGTTTTTCGCCGCCCGAGAGCACCGAGGGATTGGCGTGCATCCGTTCGCCGAGGCCAACCCACTGCAGCAGGTCCGTCACGTCCTCGCGGTATTCGTCGAGCCGGCGACCGACGACGCGCAGCGGAAGGGCGACGTTCTCCCACGTCGACAGGTGATCGAGCAGGCGAAAATCCTGGAACACGATGCCGATCCGCCGCCGCAGCTCCGACCGGCGCCGCGAATCGGCACGATTGGCATTCTGCTCGAACAGCTCTATGTGACCGCGCGTCGGCTTCAGCGACAAAAACATCATGCGCAGCAACGACGTCTTGCCAGAGCCCGACGGGCCGGTGAGAAAGTGAAAGGAGCCAGGCTCTAGATCAAACGAAACGTCGCGGAGAACATCCTCGCCGCGTCCGTATTTCAGTCCGACGTTCTGGAGCCTGATCACCAGGTATCCCTCGCGGCTGGCCTGCCCTGACCCCTAGTCTCATACTGCTGGGCGTTCGCCGCTTTGCACTGCATCTCTGTGCGATCAATCGGCGAGGAATATGGCGCGGTCAAGGGGTGCTTGCCGCCCGCCCGAAGCTACGCCGGATCGCAATGACGCCACGAGGCTGCTATACCTCCCCACCGTCCGTCTGCAACCCCCAAGATCACACCTCGCGAGCGAAATCCATGACTATCGCAGCATCCGAAGCGCAAGCGATCGAGGTCGTCTATACGGCCGAAGCCATCGCGAGCCGCATCGAGGCGCTGGCCGAGGCCATTGCGGCATTGCGTCTCGATGGCCTTCTGGCCGTGCCCATCCTGACCGGAAGCTTCGTGTTCGCGGCAGACCTCCTGCGCGGGCTGCATCGCGCGGGTCTGACGCCCGAAGTCGATTTCATGTCGATGTCGAGTTACCGCAAGGGCACCAGGTCGATCGGCCAGGTCGACATCCTGCGCGATATGCAGATCGACGTCGCCGGCCGCAACGTGCTGATCATTGACGATATCCTCGATACCGGGCGCACGCTCGCATTCGCCAAGGATCTGATCGCAGCGCGCGGGGCGGCACGGATCGTCTCGTGCGTACTGCTCGAGAAGAAGTCCCGGCGCGCGGTGGCAGTCGACGCCGATTTCGTTGCTTTCGACTGTCCGCCGGTGTTCGTCGTCGGCTACGGCATGGATCTCGCGAACCGCTATCGCGAGCTGCCGTTTGTCGGCAAGGTTGCGGATTAGGATCGTTCGCGCATCATAAGCCAACTTCGCCCGGCGGTGGCGCCGTCGCTGACGCCGATCCAATGGTAACCGGCACGCTCCGCGGCACGAACCGCGGGTTCATAGCGGATCGGCACGATGGTCGCGCAGGCGACGGCAAGCGTTGACGAGAAAACCTCGCGCGTCAGCGCTGCGAGCGCGGCCTCTCCGGCACCACGGCGACGATGCGCCGGGTCGGCAATGAAAAGCGCGGCAACGTAGGCGCCGGCCGGCAGGCCCTCGGTTTGCGGGCTGCGGACCATATCGGCGTCGATTGCCTGCCCATATCCGATTGGCACGCCGTCCGCGACGATCATGCGGCACAATGCGGATGGGCTTTCGGCGGCAATGGCGATCTCGGCTTCAGCCGCGCCGAGCCCGCCCCACCACGCCTGGATCTCGGGCTGGCGGAGCCACGCGCGCACGCGATCCCAGTCGGCTGATCCCGGCGGACGCAGTGCGATATCTGGCGCGCCGTCCTCCAATGCTTGGCCCTCAATGGCGGAAGTGGCGGAGACCCGTGAGGACCATCGCGAGCCCGCGTTCGTCGGCCGCGGCGATCACATCCTTGTCGCGCATCGATCCACCGGGCTGGATCACCGCCGTGACGCCGGCTTCGGCCGCCGCGATCAGTCCATCGGCAAAGGGAAAGAACGCGTCCGACGCAACGACTGAGCCTTTGACCTCGAGACCCGCCTGTTCCGCCTTGATGACGGCGATGCGGGCGGAATTGACGCGGCTCATCTGGCCCGCGCCGACGCCGATCGTGCGGCGGTCGCGGCCGTAGACGATGGCGTTCGACTTGACGAATTTCGCGACCTTCCAGGTGAACAGCAGATCGGCCATTTCCTGCTCGGTCGGCTGGCGTTTCGTGACGACGCGGAGGTCGTCGATGAGCGCGAGGTCGGCGTCCTGCACCAGCAAACCACCAGCGACCTTCTTGAGATCGAGCCGCGGCGGCGTGGTGGACGGCCACGCGCCTGACACGAGAAGCCGCACGTTTTTCTTAGCTGCGATGATGGCTTCGACGTCCGATGCCACGCTCGGCGCGATGATGACTTCGACGAACTGGCGCTCGACGATCAGGCTCGCGGTGGCGGCATCCAACTCGCGGTTGAAGGCAATGATGCCGCCGAACGCCGATTCGGTGTCGGTCGCGAACGCGCGGTCGTAGGCGTCCGCGAGGTTCGCCGCTTCCGCGACGCCACACGGATTGGCGTGCTTGACGATGACGCACGCCGGGCCGTCGGTGAACTGCTTGACGCATTCGAGCGCCGCGTCCGTGTCGGCGATGTTGTTGTAGGAGAGTTCCTTGCCCTGGAGCTGGCGGGCGGCCGAGATGGTGCCGGGCGCGACCGGCGGCATGACGTAGAAAGCAGCGTGCTGATGCGCGTTCTCGCCATAGCGAAGATCCTGCGCCTTGCGACCTTGCAGCGTGAACGTGGGGCCGAAACCGGCTTTCGCAGCGTCGCCGCCTTCGAATGTTGCGCCGAGATAATTTGAGATGGCGCCGTCATAGGCGGCAGTGCGGGCAAATGCCTTGGCGGCGAGCGTGCGGCGCAGTTCGAGCGTCGTCGCGCCGTCGTTGGCGGCCATCGCCGCGAGTACGCGGTCGTAATCCTCGGGATCGACGACAACGGTAACGGACGCGTGGTTCTTGGCGGCGGCGCGGATCATAGCCGGCCCGCCGATGTCGATATTCTCGATGCAGTCGTCGAGCGCAGCGCCCTTCGCGACGGTTTCCTCGAACGGATAGAGGTTGACGACCAGCAGATCGATCGGTGCGATCGCGTGTGCCTTGGCAGCGGCGTCGTGCGCTGCGTCGCCGCGGATCGCCAGCAGGCCGCCGTGGACCTTCGGATGCAGCGTCTTTAGGCGTCCGTCCATCATTTCGGGGAAGCCGGTGTGCTCGGCTACGTCCTTGACGGCAATGCCGGCATTCTTGAGCGTCGTTGCGGTGCCCCCGGTCGAGAGGATCTCGACGCCAGATGTTGCCAGGCGCTGCGCCAACTCGACGACGCCGCGCTTGTCGCTCACCGATATCAGTGCGCGGGCGATGCGGGTGTCGGCTGGCGTCATGGCGGTGGTCCTTGGTCGAAATTGGCGAGTGGCCGGCGCAACCCGGCGATGGCTCATGGCATAGCTTCCCCGCGCGGTCAGTACAATGCGGAGAAACGGCCATGTACACACATCGCGACGGTGCGATTCGGCCTCACCGCAAGGGCTCCGATCGCGGCCTGTGCATACAGGGGAGCATCTCCGCTCGACGTCTCTTGCCAGTGCCATCGCGCCCCCCGAATCGGCGATGGTCCCCCCATGAAGAGCACCCGCACCGTCCCCGACCTCCTGAGCTCCGCCGCCAACACCGACGGCGCCGACCCCGAAGCGCTTGCGCTTCGCGGAGCCCCCCACAATCTCGACGCCGAGCAGGCCCTGCTCGGCGCCATCCTGGTCAACAACGAGGCGCACGACCGCGTGTCGGGCTTCCTCGACCCGCACCATTTCTTCGATCCGCTGCACCAGCAGATCTACGAGACGGCGGCCAAGCTGATCGCCAGCGGCAAGCAGGCGACGCCGGTGACGCTGCGAACCTTTTTCGAATCGACGGCGCCGATCGAGCCGGGTCTCACCGTGCCGCAGTATCTCGGCCGTCTCGCGGCGAACGCGACGACGATCATCAACGCCCTGGACTACGGCCGCACGATCCACGACCTCGCGATTCGCCGACAGCTCATCCTGATCGGCGAGGACATGGTCAACTCGGCCTACGACGCGCCGGTCGATTTTCCGCCGGACGAGCAGATCGAGGACGTCGAAAACCGGCTCTTCAGCCTCGCCGAGACCGGCAAGTTCGGCCAGGGCTTCATGGGGTTCAGCTCCGCCCTGACGAACGCCATCGAGATGGCGAACAACGCCTATCAGCGCGCGGGCGGACTGTCGGGCATTTCGACGGGCCTGCGGGATCTCGATTCGAAGATGGGCGGTCTGCAGTCGTCCGACCTCATCATCCTCGCGGGACGCCCGTCGATGGGCAAGACGGCGCTGGTCACCAACATCGCTTTCAATGTCGCCAAGAATTACAAGGTCGAACGCCAGACCGACGGCACCGATAAGGTACTCGACGGTGCGGTAGTCGGGTTCTTCTCGCTCGAAATGTCGGCCGAACAGCTCGCGACGCGTATCCTCGCCGAGCAGGCGGAGGTTTCATCGGAAAAGATCCGCCGCGGCATGATCAATGAGAGTGAGTTCAAGCGGCTCGTACAGGTGTCGCAGCAGATGGCGAGCTTGCCCCTCTACATCGACCAGACCGGTGGTATTTCGATCGCCCAGCTTGCGGCGCGCGCCCGACGCCTCAAGCGCCAGAAAGGTCTCGGTCTGCTGATCGTCGACTATCTCCAGTTGCTGACCGGCTCGAAGCGGACCTCGGAAGGCCGCGTGCAGGAAGTCACCGAGATCACAACCGGTCTCAAGGCATTGGCCAAGGAACTGGCCGTGCCGGTGATCGCGCTTTCCCAGCTTTCGCGTCAGGTCGAGCAGCGCGAGGACAAACGGCCGCAGCTCTCCGATTTGCGTGAATCGGGCTCGATCGAGCAGGACGCCGACGTCGTGATGTTCGTTTACCGCGAGGAATATTACATCGAGCGGACGAAGCCGAGCGAAGGGACCGCCGAATTCCAGGAATGGATGGCAAAAATGCAGATGGTCAGCGGCAAGGCAGAGGCTATCATCGGCAAGCAGCGCCATGGTCCGGTCGGCACGGTCACGCTCTCGTTCGAGGGCCAGTACACGAGGTTCGGCAACCTGGCGCAGGATCAGTATTTGCCGGAGCGGTATGAGTGAGCGAAGCCCGTGACTTGGCGACTGCAGAACAGGCCCCCGGCGCCGTCAGCGCCGCGGCCAGGGCGCTGTTGACGGTTGATCTCGCGGGGATCAAGGCAAATTGGCGGTGGCTCGCGGCGGTGGCGAAGGGCGCTGAGTGCGCGGGCGTCGTCAAGGCCGACGCCTACGGCATGGGAATCGAGCCGGTTGTCGCGGCGTTGTGGGATGCCGGTTGCCGCACGTTTTTCGTCGCCACCCTGGTCGAGGGCGCGCGCCTCAAGGCGGTGCTGCCGAACGCAACGGCCTATGTGCTCGACGGATTGATGCCGGGCACTGCGGCGATCTATCCGGAGCGCGGTTTGCGGCCGGTGCTCGGTAGCCTCGTGGAGATCGCGGAATGGGCCGCCTATAGCCGCGCGGTGGGCGCCAAGTTGCCAGCGGCAGTGCACATCGACACGGGCATGAACCGCCTCGGAATGCCCCCCGGCGAAGTCCATAAGCTTGTCGCCGAACCTGCGCCGCTCAATGATTTCACGGTCGCGCTCGTCATGAGCCACTTGGCGTGCGCCGATACGGTTGGCTCGCCGATGAATGCGCGCCAGAAGGCGGCGTTCGACGCGTTGCGGGCCTTGCTGCCGGACGCGCCCGCGAGCCTTGCCAATTCTGCCGGGACGCTGCTCGGCCCCGACTATCGTTACGATCTCGTACGACCGGGGATCGCGCTCTATGGCGGACGTGCGATCGACGGGCGCCCTAATCCAGCGGCGAAAGTGGTGCGGGTCGAATCGCGCATCCTACAAATCCGCGACGCTCCGGCCGGCGAGGTCGTCGGCTACGGTGCCACCTTCACGCTGACGCGTCCCTCACGGATCGCGACCCTTGCGACGGGCTATGCGGACGGTTTCCTGCGCTCGATCACCGGCCCGATCGGACGTCCGCCGCCGCCAGCGTACATCGGCGGTTATCCGGCGCCAATCGTCGGGCGAGTCTCAATGGATTTGGTGACGCTCGACGTTACCGATGTGCCGCCTGAGCTGGCGCAGCGCGGTGCGTGGGCGGAGTTGATCGGCCGGCATGTGCAGGTCGACGACCTCGCCGACAGTTCGGGGACGATCGGCTACGAGGTCCTCACGCGCCTTGGACCGCGCTTTCAGCGGATCTACGTCTCCGATACCTGACGAGCCGCACAGTGCGGTCGAACCCCTATCCTTGCGTGCCTTCGGTCGGCTTGCTGAAGGACGGCGGCACGATCCGCACCAGCACATCCCGGAAGGTATTGCCGGTGCCCTGGATGTAGGGAAGCGAGATCGACTCGCGCACCCAAGGGTACTGCTGCTTCGGATCGGGCACGAACGATTCGTAGAACATGTACGGGATGACGACGAGGATGAAGCCGCGCACGACGCCGAACACGAGGCCAAGCATGCGGTCGATCATGCCGACTCGGCTGTCGAGGATCGTATCTGAGAGCCGGGAGGTGATCAGGTGGACCACGATCAGGACGATCAGGAAGATGATGCCGCCGACGACGACCTGGATCACGGGGACCGGTGCCGGCGCAAAACTCCGCGCGATCTCCTCCGCCGTACCCTTGTGGTACAGCACGAAATAGAGCACGGCTGCCGCCGCTGTGACCCATGAGATGATGGACAGCACCTCGCGGGTGAAGCCGCGATACATCGCGAGCAGCGCCGAGATCAGGGCAACGGCCACGAGGGCCGCGTCGAGGTATGTCAGAGGGCCGAGCATCGGGCGAATTCCTCTTGCAATGTTCTTTCGAGCGATGCCGGCCATAATCGCCGGGCAGGTTCGTCACGAGATGAGGCGCCGCTGGGAAGGGAATCGAAGCACGGCTGCTGTATCGATAGTGATCTTAGCCGAATGAAGCAAATTTCAGCACTGCGTCGTATGACCAGATCGACGGGCAGAATGTCGCTCTGGGCATCGGTCAGCAAGGTCTGTGCGGCTGACTTCAACCCGGAACGAGGCGCAGGATGCGGCCATTCGATTGATCGACGAGCAGCCAGACGGCGCCGTCCGGTCCGACCCTGACATCCCGGATGCGGGCGCCGAGGTCCGTCAGTAACTTCTCCTCGCCGACGACCTTTTCGCCGTCGAGCACGAGCCGGGCGAGATGCTGACCCGCCAGTGCGCCGACCAGTAGGTTGCCTTTCCATGCCGGGAAAAGGTCGCCCGTGTAAAAAGTCCCACCGGAGGGTGCGATTGACGGATCCCAGTAGTACACGGGCTGCTCCATGCCGGCTTTAGCCGTGCCCTCACCGATCCGAGCGCCCGAATAGTCGCGACCGTACGTGATGACCGGCCAGCCGTAGTTGCGGCCCTTGCGGGGAATGTTGATTTCGTCGCCGCCACGAGCACCGTGGTCGACGACCCACAATTCGCCAGTTGAGGGATGGATAGCGGCGGCCTGAATGTTGCGATGGCCTATCGACCAGAGGTCTTCGTTCCAGCCCGGCAACTTCGGATTGTCAGGGGCCGGTGCGCCATCACGCGTCAAGCGCATGATTTTGCCGAGATGGTTGGCCGGATTTTGTGCCTGGTCGCGCAATGCAAAGCGCTCGCCCACGGTCAGAAAGAGGGTGCCGTCGCGTGCGAAGACGATGCGGGAGCCAAAGTGGTGGTTCGAGGCGTACGACGGTTGTTGGCGAAAGATGACTTTGGCGTCGACGTGGCGTCCGCCAGCATCGCTGAGTTCGAGTTTCCCCCGGGCGAGACTGGTGCCGTTGACGCCGCCGTCGCGCGGCTCGGCGAACGAGAAATAGATTTCACGCGTTTCCGCAAAATCAGGCGCAAGCGCCACGTCGAGCAGTCCGCCCTGCCCGGTCGCGGAAACTTTCGGCACGCCATCGATGGGCGGCGACAGGACGCCCTCGGGTGAAACGATCCGCAACCGGCCCGGCCGCTCTGTCACAAGCAGGCGCCCACCGGGCAGGAACTGCAAACCCCAAGGATTCTCCAGCCCCGTCGCGAAGGTCTCGACTTTGATCGCGGTGCGCGGTGCAGCCGGCGCACGCGTTTGCTGTGCCGACGCGCCCGGCGACGCAAGGACGGACGACAAGCCGGCGATACTCAGGATGGCGGCGCACGTGGCAATCGAGGATGACAAGGGATGGGGCAAGTCGGAAGGCTCCGGCGTGATCCGGCGGCACGTAATGGCCACGCCGGTTATGTGCATGTGCTCCGTCTAGCCTGCAATCGCGACTGGAGTGAGGGTATGCACATAAGCCGCGCGGTGTGACCGCGGTTCCAAGCCATCGCAACTTTTGCGGGCGGTAGCGGGTTTCGTCCGGGCTGGTTGTTGGGCGCGCATCCTTGTGATGCACGACCTCGGCAGCGGGAGGGCTGGCCAACCGCCTTGGCCAGCCCTTTCTTTGTCAGCGGTTGGCCATCCGGCGGCCACCGACGCACTTGTTCCAGCTATAGCGGCCGCCATTGTCGATATGGATGTGACTCATGCTGCAGCCGTATACGCCGAGGCCGCCCGAGTGGTTGGCCCTCAGCCAGGCAATGACAGCGGCACGCTTGCCGGCGGGCGCGTGAAAATCAACGGCGCGGCACGACGCGTGAAGGCTGCGCCGCCCGGAGCCGGCCATGATCGCGCCACGGCGGAACGTCGACACTATTCTGACCGGGCCGAATTTGGCGCGGATCTGACTGAGCGTGCGCTGTAACGAGCCTGGGAGGCACCCCTGCGCCGACGAGGGCGTCGAGCTTGCGAACAGGATGATTGTCAGGATCGAAAGGCCGGCGATCAGCCGGAGCGTGGGTGCGACGCGAGACATGAAAAACTCCCCCGATGCGATCACGACCTTGCCGAAGCGTGCTGCTTCGTCAGGGTGTGCGGCCTGCTTAGCGCAGGCGCTCAGGGTCGATATCGATCAAATTTAGGCAAAAACATGGAGTTATAAGGTTAACGAAATAGATTAATCACCAATTGGCGACAACATTATGAAAATATTAGATGTCCATCGGAGAACATGCATGGACGGCTGATTTCAGTGGGTACCACGCGCAACACTGCCGCGGCCTTATAGAGGCTGCGGAAAACCAGGTCTGTGCAGCGCCGATTTTGCGGATTAACCAGTCGGGACCGGGTTGCGTTTGGCCACGACATAGCTTGCGGCGAGAGCCAGAGACCCCAGAATGAACCCAACGACATCGGTCGTAGATTCTGGAATGAGCATCAGCAATCCACCGATGCCCAGTGGAATGCGTGCCCAGAGGGACAGATTTCCGATCCGGTAAAAGTAACCTTCGAACGCGGCCGCGATCAGCAACACCGCCGCGATTGCGGTCGCCGAGACCTGAAGGACCAGCAACGGCGGTCCCTTGAGGATCAGTGCCGGCTGCAGGACGAACAGCACAGGTAGCAGGAACAGCAGACTGCCAATGCGGATCGCCTTGAAGCCGACGGCCATCGCGTCGGCCTTCGCAATCGACGCTGCGGCGATTGCGGCCAGCGCCACCGGCGGTGTGATGAACGATACGAGGCCCCAGTAGAAGACATAGAGGTGGACGGCCATCGGATCGAGGCCGGTGCTGATCAAGGCCGGTGCGAGCACGATCGCGAGGAAGATGTAGCAGGCCGACGCGGTCATCCCCATGCCGAGGATGAAGCTCGTCAGCGCGCCCGTTGCGAGCAGCAGAGCGACGTTGTTGCCGGCGTACTGCACGAGTTCGCGCGAGAACGAGTTGGCGACGCCGGTGATCGATAGCGCGCCGATGATGAGGCCGATGCCCGCGATCAGCCCGATAATCTGGGCGACCGACTGGCCAATGTCGACCACGAGTCCCGCAAAGCGATACGGCGTGAATCCGATCTGGCGCGCCCTCACGAGGGCAACGACGACCAGGAACAGCGAAATCCAGAACGGCGCCTCACCTTCGAGCCGCCACACGAGCAGCAGAACCGTCAATCCGACGATCGCCGCGATATAGTACCAACCGCTGACGAGGGTCGCCATGAGCGGTGGGACTTCGTCGGCACCCACGCCTCTTAGGTTATTTCTGCCCGCGTAGAAATCAGTCTGGATGAAGAGGGCGAAATAGAAGAGCAGCGCTGGGAGAAATGCCGCCACGACGACGTCGGCGTAGGGCACGTTCAGAAAGTTGGCCATGATGAAGGCCGCCGCGCCCATGACTGGCGGCATCAGCGCGCCACCCGTCGAGGCGCAGGCTTCAACGGCGGCAGCGTAGGTTGCAGGATAGCCGCATCGCTTCATCGTCGGGATGGTCAGTGTTCCCGTCGTCAGCACGTTTGAAGTCGGGCTACCCGAAAGCATCCCGAAGAAGCCGGACGAAATGATCGCGACCTTGGCCGGGCCGCCGCGCGACGTTCCGAGCATCGCCGAGGCGAAATCCATGAAGAACGCGCCACCGCCCGTGGTTGCGAGCACCACGCCGAAGACGAGGAAGCCGATCAGCGTGTCGGCGACCACCTGCATCGGGATGCCGATGAGGCTCTCAAGGCCATACACGTGTTCGTTGAGTGCTTGGCCGAGGTCGAACTGTACGCCCCACAGGAAGCCCGGCATGTGGCCGGCATAAAGCGGAAACGACGCGAAGATCAGGCAGAAGACGAACAGGACCATCTCGCCTGTGCGCCGCAGCCCTTCAAGCACCAGCGCAACGACGAATCCGGCGACAATCGTTGCGTGGAGGGGCCCGGTCGTGTTCCAGCCGGCATCGATAATCGACTGGGCGCGCGTTGCGATCCAGATCGTGAAGCCCAAAATCGCCGCCGCGAAGATCCAGTCGTACCAGGGGACGGGACCCCGGGCGTATTTCCGTGCGGGGAACGCAAGAAAGCCGATGGCGCCGAACAATCCGATCATCAGGTAGTAGTAAGCGGTGCTGATGGGCCGGAAGCCGCCGAGACCAAGGTTGAAGACCTGGTTGATCGATAGCGCAAGCCCGAGCGTGGTGAGGACGAACGTCGCCCAGAACGCCGCGCCTTCAAGGCGTGCGGAGCGGGCTTCCGGATCTTCCATGACAGGCTGGGCGGGCTGCGCGTCGTCGATCGCCATGGAATGGCCACTCCTGATGGGCTGTGCGGCTGGATTGGTTGGCGCTGAATTCAGTGTGCGCCCGCCTCGGCGCAGCAACGGACGAATTGAGGCAGGCGCGGCGGAACGAGCCGCCGCGCCTGCGTCTGGTCACTAGGGACTAGAGGGACTTCAGGATCTCGGTGCGGCGCGGTGTCCACAGCTCGAGAAGCTTCGCCGCATCGGCACCCTTCGCGGCGGCGTCTTTGGCCATCATGTCGGCCCAGCCCTGCCGCAGCAGGCTCTGGCGCTTGACGATGCCGTCCTGCCACTTCTGGTGTTCGGCGGTCCAGACGTTCTTTTCCTTGAGGAACTTGATCGCGCCGTCGTGGAAGGGCGCGTCCATCGGATAGGCGCCGGCCTTTGAGACTTCCCACCGCTCCATGATCGGGCTCGCCGGCTTGTAGAGTTCGTAGTTGTCCACGATCGCCTTGGTGACCGCGTAGACCTCTTCCTCCTTGGCGTCGGCGTAGACGGTGATCATCGGGTAGCGATAACCCATGATCGCTTTTGGACTCTCTGTGCTGAGGCCCGCACCGAATGTCTCGTTGAAGGGCGAGGCCAAGGGGATCGCTTTCTGGATTTTTGCCCAGAGCTCCTTGTCGGAGGCCGGCAATTCGATCCAGTTGATCCCGTACGGGCTTGCTTCCAGTTCGCGCAGCGTGACCGTTGGCGGTGCCGCGCCGGCGCAATCGGCCTTGCCTTCCACGAGCGCCTTCAGCGATGCGCCGTAGCTCGGGAACTCGATGACGTTGAAGTCCTTGTAGGTGAGCCCGGCAGCCTCAAAGATGGGCTCGACCTTCGCGTTGACCGACGTGTTGGCCTTGGCATAGGCGTAGCGCTTGCCCTTCATGTCCTGAAGGGTCTTGATGCCACTGGTCTTGGTCGCGACGATCGACAGCGAATTCACGCGGCCGAGCAGGCAGCGCAGATCCTGCGGGCCCCAGCCCGGCGAGGCATATTCGTAAAGCCCTTCAGCGGCGAAGAACACTTCGGTCGCGAGCCAGCCGTGGGTCACGCGGCGCTCTTTGAGCGGCTGAATGCGACCGATCGAGGTTCCTGACGGCTGCAACCGAACGCGCGTGCCGTAGGTCTTGCCGAGCGCGTCGGCGACCGCGGAGGCTTCGATGTAGCCGGAAGCGCCGACGTCGTAGACGCTCCAGATCATGGTCGACGGCAGTCCCGGCAGCGATTTCGCCTGGGCGGCGGCGGTTTCGGGAAGCATTCCTGCGCCGAGCGCGGCGCCCATGCCGCCGAGATAGGCTCTGCGGGTCAAATCCATCTGCGTTTCCTCCTGGGTGCGGGACCTGTATCGATCCGGTTGATTTCTCTTGCCGCCCTTGAACCATCTAGAGCCCGACGGTTCAAGGCGACACTTTAGTATGATTGCGAGATAAGCTAACAGGCCCGGCGCAGGCGTCGTCGGAGGGTCTCGCCCTGCAGCAAGGCAAGACCCGCGCATCATGGTGCGCGCGTATGGCTCGTCAGGCGAATGCGATCGGCAATGTGCGCGGACCGCGGACCGTGCCACGGGACCAGGTGACGTCGCCCGCCAGACTGAATTCGGGGAGTCGCCTCAGCAACTCCTCGACCGCGACCGTCATCTCCATGCGCGCGAGGTTCGAGCCGACGCAGCGGTGGATGCCGAGCCCGAACGCCGCGTGCCGGTTTTCCTGTCGGTCGATGACGACCGTGTCGGCGTCGGGGAACATGTCCGGGTCGCGGTTAGCGGCCGGGAAAGACAGCATCACCATCTCGCCTTCTCGGAACGTACAGCCGTTGACGGTTGCCTCCTTTGCGACAAGGCGCGCCATCGTGACGGGGGAGAATGCGCGCAGCAGCTCCTCGATGGCCGTCGGGATGAGCAGTGGCTCGCGCACCAGCCGCTGGCGATCGGCCGGCGTCCTCGCAAGATGCCAGATCGCGGAACCGATGCCGCTCCAGGTGGTGTCGATGCCGGCGACCAGCAGCAGCCGCAAGCTGCCGAGGACATGATTGTCCTTGAACGGCTGGCCGTCGGGATATTTGGCATTCAGCAGATAGCTGATGAGGTCGTCGCCGGGATCAGCGCGTCGCGTCTCCATGTGGCCGTGGAAGTATTCGGTGATTTCGTCGAGCGCGCGCTGCAAAACCGCGTCGTCGGTCGTGCCGGCCTCGAGGATTTCGTGGATCCAGGTGCGGAACTGGTCCCCATCGCTTTCGGGAATGCCAAGCATCGCCGCGATGACCCGCACCGGAATGTGCTGGGCGTAGTCGACCGCCGCATCACAGCCCGGCTGAGCGGCAAACGCGTCGATCAGCTCGTTGCAGATCGCGCGCGCCTTCGGCCGCAGCTTTTCGATCGCCTGCGGCGTGAACGGGGGCAGCAGCGCCATGCGTGCGGCGCGATGCTTCGGTGGGTCGGATGTGATCGGCGGCGCGCCGCCGCCGGGGGGCTGGGTGTCGCGCACCACGACTTGGCGGGAGGAAAAATGCTCGGGGTCGTAGGCGATCTCGCGGATGTCGGCGTAGCGGGTGGGAAGATAGACGCCGCGATAGCGGTTGGTATGCGCGATAGGGCAGGGCGCCGAGCGGATCTCGCTCCAGATCGGGAACGGATCTTCCACCCACTTCGGATCGAGATGATCCCAATCCGTCAGCCAATCGGTGACCGGCGCCCGGAGGTCCATACGGATGCTCCCTGCCATCCACGTGTGTTGGCGATATCATCGCAAATGGCGGTGTTCCGTGCCAGCACGAAAACGAAAAAGGACGGGCGCGAGGCCCATCCCTGAATGCCGTGCTGCGAGGGGTGGGAGGATCAATGGCCCATCAGGACCGGCACCGCCGCGTGCTGAAGCACATGGCGCGTGGCGCCACCGAGGACGAACTCGCGGAAGCGGGAGCGACCGTAGCAGCCCATTACAAGGAGGTCGCAGTTGTGGGCGGCGACCTGCGCCAGCAATTCGACGCCCGCATCGCCGCGTCCGGGCTTGACCTGCTGCGCCGTGACCTTGACGCCGTGCCGCGCCAGCGTGGCGCAGATCTCGGCGCCGGCCAGATCGCCTTTGGTCTCCGGCTTGTCGACTTCCTCGACGACGAGCACCGTCACGTCCTTGGCGCGTGTCAGGATCGGCAGCGCGTCGAACACGGCGCGGGTCGACTCCCGGCTGTTGTTCCACGCGACCAGGACGCGCTCGCCGATCGAGTTCATATCGCCGGCCTTGGGTACAACCAGCACGGGCCGGCCACTTTCCATCGCCAGCCAATCGGGAATGTCGAACATGTCGGCGTAATCCCAATCGCTCTCTTTCTGCGCGGTGACGACGAGATCGGCGGTCCGAGCGTGCGTGAGGACGGCTTCGATGTAGCCTGGCCGTTTGGCGTCGTAGAGCCGCCATTCCGCGACGACCGGCTGGCCGTCAGTTGCAGCGTCGAGCGCCTTGCGGATGCCGGTGCCGGTCTTGCGATACGCATCGAGCGCGCTCTGGATGGCGCCACCGGAGATCATCGGCAGCAGCGGCGACTTGGCCGGCGCGGCTGGAACAACGAACAACCCTGTCAGGTGCGAATTGGCAGGCAGCGCAAGCTGCATGGCCGCGCCGATCAGCCGCGCGACGCGCTCCTCGTTGTTGAGGTGCACCAGGATGGTCTTGTAGGCCATGATCGGATTCCTCGTTCTTACGCAGTATGCGGGGGGGCATCGCCGCCGCCGGCAGCTTATCCACTAACGTGCGACCGCCCAACGATCGTTGAGATGGATCAATGCCGCAAGCGCTGGCCGCGGTCCAGCCTTCGCGGCGGCCAACGTCAACGGCGCCGGCCGATCTCCGCTGCTTCACGCGCCAGCGCGGCGATCTGGTCGAAGCGGCCGGCGTCGATATCGTCGGATTTGACCATCCAAGACCCGCCACAGGCGACGATGTTCGGGATCGCGAGATAGCTCGCCACATTGGCCGGAGTGATTCCGCCTGTCGGCATGACGGCGAGATCGTGTAGCGGCGCCAGGATTGCGCTCAGTGCCTTGACGCCGCCCGAGGCCTCGGCGGGAAAGAATTTCACGACCGGAAAGCCCGCTTCCATCGCCCGCATCATCTCGGCGGGCGTTGCGCCGGCAGGGATGAACGGCACCGGCGCTGCAATTCCAGCCTTGAGCAGCGCGTCGGTCTGTCCCGGCGAGACGAGGAATTGGGCACCCGCTGCGATCGCGTCATTGATATCGCGCGGCGAGCGGATGCTGCCGGCGCCGATGATCGCCCCCGTTTTCGCCGACGCCATGGCGCGGATCGCCGCGAGCGACTCGGGCGTCCGCAGCGTCACCTCGACGAACCGCAATCCCGCCTCGGCGAGCACCGCGGCGGCGCGGGCAGCGTTCGCTGGATTGCGGACCGTCAGGACGGGGATGATGCCCTGCTCGCGCCAGCCCGGCGCGTCTGCCTTGAGCGCGGTCATGATCTCTTGTCCTCCATGGCCTGCCGCACGGCATCCGCTGTCGGGATCGGAGCAACGGCACCATACCCTTCTGTCGAGAGGGCGGCGGCAACTGCCGCATATCGACCGGCGGCCAGGATCGTATCGCCCGCGACCAGCCGCGCAACAAAGGCACCGCCAAATGTGTCGCCGGCGCCCGTCGCGTCGACCGGTGTGCAGGGATGCGGCGCAATGCGGTGCCGCTGCTCGCCGTCGGCAACGATCGCGCCCTCGGCCCCGAGTTTCAAAGCGACAGTGCGCGCCCCACGCGCGAGGCACCAGTCGACGATCGCGTCAGGATCGGTGATTCCGGTGATGGCGACGACATCGTCGTAGCTCGGCAGGCAAATGTCGACGAGGCCGATGACGTCAGTCATCACCGCGCGCGCCCGCTCTTTTGGCCAAAGCCGCAGCCGCAAATTAGTGTCGAACGCGACCATCACGCCGGCCGTGCGGGCCTCGGCGATGGCGGCGTAGCAGGTGTCGGCGGCACTCGCCGAGATCGCGAGCGAGATGCCGGAAAGGTGCAGCACGCGGGCGCCACGTAGCGCTTCGAGCGGTAGATGCTGCGGCTTCATCCGGCTGGCCGCGGAGCCGGTGCGGAAGAACGAGAACTGGTGCCCCTTGGCGTCGTGCGTGACGAAATAGATGCCGGTGAAGGCATCGGAATCGGCTTGTACGGTGTTCGCGTCGACGCCTTCACGGGCCCACAGCTCGCGCAGCATGGTGCCGTAGATGTCGTCGCCGAGACGCGTGTAGTACGCGACTTTCGCCCCTTGGCGCGCCGCAGCAATGGCGAAGTTCGAGGTATCGCCGCCAAAGCCCTGGAGATAGTCGCGCGACCCGGCACCACCGGCCTGGTTGAATTCGACCATCGGCTCGCCGATCGCCAGGATGTCAAACCGGGGCTGAGCCGCCATTGCGTTTCCCGTCAGAACTTGGGTAGCCCTGCCGGCTCGGGGCCGACGCGGACTTGGCGCTTGCCGAAGTTGTCGCCCTTGAGGAGGCCGATGAACGCTTCGGGTGCCTTGGAGATGCCGCCGTCGACAATGTCCTCGCGGTATTTGAGCTTGCCCGATCGCACCCAGCCGCCGAGCCGCGCCATCGCGAAGGGAAAGCGCGTCAGGAAATCGGAGACGATGAAGCCGCGCGTGGTGACGCGACGGCCGACGAAGAAGCCCGGCGTGCGGGGACCGAACTCGGTTTCCGCGGTATTGTACTGCGAGATCGAGCCGCAGATCGCGACGCGGGCCCAGAAGTTGAGATTGGCGAACACCGCGTCGGTGACCGGACCGCCGACGTTGTCGAAATAGACGTCGATGCTGTCCGGGCAGGCGGCCTTGAGTGCCGCCGTCAGATCGCCGCCGGCCTTGTAGTCGACGCACGCGTCGAAACCGAGTTCGTCCTTCACGAAGGCGCACTTCTTCGGCCCACCGGCGATGCCGACGGCCCTGCAGCCCGCGAGCTTGGCGATCTGCCCGACGACTTGGCCGACAGCGCCCGACGCCGCCGAGACGACGACCGTGTCACCGGGCTTGGGTTGGCCGGCCTCGAGGAGTCCGAAATAGGCCGTGAGCCCCGGCATTCCAAGGATGCCATTGGCGGTGGAAATGGGCGCCAGCGTGGGATCGATCTTGCGCGCGGTGCCGCTGCTGACGCCGTATTCCTGCCAACCGAGACGCTCTTCCACGATGTCGCCGACGGCGTAGTTCGGGTGGTTCGATTTCATCACTTCACCGACGATGCCGCCGGGCATGACCTCGCCGATCTGCACCACCGGGGCATAAGAGACCACGTCCCGCATCCGGCCGCGCATGTAGGGGTCGAGCGAGAGATAGATGGCGCGGACGAGGATCTGGCCGGGGCCAGGCTCAGGTACGGGTCCGTCCTCGACGCGAAAATCCTGGCCCGAGGGCTCGCCGGCGGGGCGGTTGGCGAGGACGACGCGGCGTTGGGTCTTCGGGATCGTAGCCGGGGCCATGTGGAGGTTCCTCTAGTTCGAAGATCGCTGGCCATCTTGTAGCAGGTGGGCGCCGCGCCTTGAAATTTTCGCCCACTCGGTCCCAATCGCCGCTGCTTCTAGCCGAGATTCTAACAATCTTATCGGCAAGCCGCGCACGGCGCCGGAGTGCTGCCACGATGACCACCAGAATGCCCGCGAATTCCATAAACCAGCTCAAGCGCAGCCCGAGAAAGGTCTGTCTGGCGAGAACATCGACATGGTGGAAGGAAACCGCGCGCACGGCGATGTACGCCATAAGGATGAACGTGCCCACCGATGCGAGCTGCGCGAACGGGGACAGGCCCGGTAGGCTCCTCATCAGCACGATGGCGCCAACCATGGAGCCCACGCCGATCGCGATGATCATGACAGGCTGGAAGCTTCGCCGATCCCCGTACCAGCCCTGATAACGGGCTACCGTCCGCCAGTAGTCGGTGATGGTGGATTGAATATCGAGTTCCCGGCAAAGCCCGAGGATCAGGAACACGATGGCGATGGCCATCCATACCCGCGATTCCGATCTCCGGGCGGCGCCGAAAAGGCTGAGGTCGCGGGCAACGCGCCAACATAAACAGGCTGTGAGAAGGTACACTGCCACAGTGCCCCAATCACCGAGTGGCAGTTGCCAAGCTTCTAGGTTCCAGTCCATTGCGATCAAGGCCCCGATAGGCGGCTGGGGCGCATTCAGGTAACTGCAACTTCCAGATCACCGACGCCGTCGACGTGGCCGTGGAGCTTGTCGCCCTTGACGATCGCCCCGACGCCGGACGGTGTGCCGGTCATAATGATGTCGCCCGCCTTGAGCTCGAACAAGCTTGAGATGTAAGCAATCTGTCCGGGAATATCCCAGATCATCTGGTTGAGGTCGCCCGCCTGGCGGCGCTTTCCGTTAACGTCGAGCCAAATCGCGCCGGTGGTCGGATGCCCGGTCTCCGATGCTGGCACGAGCGGCGTGCACGGGGCTGAATGCTCGAACGCCTTGCCGATTTCCCAGGGACGGCCAAGCTTCTTGGCCTCGCCCTGCAGGTCGCGCCGGGTCATATCCAGGCCGACACCGTAGCCCCAGACGTGCGACAGCGCCGCTTCCGGCTTGATGTCTTTGCCGCCCGACTTGAGCGCGACGATCATCTCGATCTCGAAATGCACATCGTTGGTGCCCGGAGGATAGGGGAAGGTGCCGTCGGTGCGCAGGTTGTCGGGGTTCTTCTGGAAAAAGAACGGCGGCTCCTTGTTCGGGTCGTGGCCCATTTCCCGGGCGTGCTCGGCGTAATTGCGGCCAATGCAATAGACGCGATGCACCGGGAACAGCTCGGTCGAGCCGCGAATGGGGAGGGCTGCCTGGCGTGGCGGGTCGATGACGTACTTCATGGGGGCTCGTTCCGAGTTGGGCTGGCACTATGGGATGTTCGCCCGATCTGGAGCCCATCCGGGCCCGGCGGTCAAGAGTATCGCTTTGGAACGGCAAATATGATCGGCGGACGAGCCGCGCCGCACCTTTTCTGTCCCCACCCGACCACGCCACGCATGCCTGATAGCGCGGCGCCGGCGATCCCCATTGGACGGCAGGCCTTTTTTTTGTCGCCTCGCGCACCCAGATATGTGGAGGCGAAACGAGGGAGAGTGGCCCGGAGCATTCTGGTTTATTTGCCAAATCGTGCCAGATTCTGGGCAAAAGCCCTGCAACGGCCGACCCTGGTATCGAACGAATTGCAGATGAGCGCGCGCTGCCCTTAGAATGCCTGATGAAGGAATCGTCGGATGCTGGCCACGCGGGTGGCGGCTGGAGCGTTTCGACGTGAGGACGCGCCGCAGCGCGCAAATGCTGGAACGAGTTCAGGTCAAGATGGCGGGCAAGAATGGTGCTGACGGCGAGGGCGGTGATGGCGAAGGCAAGACTGGCCTCGTCACCAAGACTCGTCCGAAGACGAAACGGCCGAGCCTCTACAAGGTGTTGTTGTTGAACGACGACTACACGCCGATGGAATTTGTCATCCACGTTCTCGAACGCTTCTTCAACAAGGGGCGGGAAGACGCCACCCGGATTATGCTGCACGTCCACCAAAAGGGCGTCGGCATCTGCGGGGTCTACACATACGAGATCGCCGAGACGAAGGTCGCGCAGGTGATGGACTTCGCCCGCCAGCACCAGCATCCACTGCAGTGCACCATGGAAAAGGAATAGGACAACCCTTGCCCTCCTTCTCACAAAGCCTGGAACAGGCACTCCATCGCGCGCTCGAACACGCAAACGAGCGCTCCCATGAATATGCAACGCTCGAGCACCTGCTGCTCGCTCTGCTGGACGACAGCGACGCCGCCGGCGTCATGCGGGCCTGCAATGTCGACATAGAGAAGATCCGCCGTCGCGTGACCGAGTTCCTCGACGAAGAACTCGACATGCATGTGTCGAAAAGTGCCGTCGAGGCGGCGCCGACGACTGCATTCCAGCGGGTAATTCACCGCGCGGTCGTGCACGTCCAGTCGTCGAGCCGCGAGGAAGTCACCGGCGCGCAGGTGCTTGTCGCACTGTTCGCCGAGCGTGAGAGCCATGCCGCGTTCTTCCTGCAAGAGCAGGAGATGACGCGCTTCGACGCCGTTCAGTACATCAGCCATGGAATTGCGAAGCGGCCGGGAATGAGCGAGCCGCGGCAAGTGCGTGGCGTCGATGAAGAAGGCAATGGGGAGGGTGCCACGGGGGAGAAGAAGCCTGGCGCGGATGCGCTCAACACCTACTGCATCAACCTCAACAAGAAGGCGCGTGACGGCAAGATCGATCCGCTGATCGGGCGCCTGCCCGAAGTGCTGCGCACGATCCAGGTGCTGTGCCGGCGCCAGAAGAACAACCCGCTGTTCGTCGGTGACCCCGGCGTCGGCAAGACGGCGATCGCCGAGGGACTTGCGCGGAAGATCATCCGCGGCGAGGTGCCTGAGGTATTGCGCAACGCCACGATCTTCTCGCTGGACATGGGCGCGCTGCTGGCCGGCACGCGCTATCGCGGCGACTTCGAGGAGCGTCTCAAGGCGGTGATGAAAGAGGTCGAAGCCTATCCGGGCGCGATCCTGTTCATCGACGAGATCCACACGGTGATCGGCGCCGGCGCGACGTCGGGCGGCGCGATGGATGCGTCCAACCTGCTGAAACCGGCATTGCAATCGGGTGCGGTGCGCTGCATCGGTTCGACCACCTACAAGGAATATCGCCAGCACTTCGAGAAGGACCGTGCGCTCGTGCGCCGGTTCCAGAAGATCGACGTCAAGGAGCCGACCGTCGAGGATGCAATCGAGATCCTCAAGGGGTTGAAGCCGTACTTCGAAAACTTCCACAAGCTCAAGTATACCCGCGGCGCCATCAAGGCTGCGGTGGAGCTGTCGGCGAAGTACATCCACGACCGCAAGCTCCCGGACAAGGCGATCGACGTGATCGACGAGACCGGCGCCAGCCAGATGCTGGTGCCCGAGGAGAAGCGTAAAAAGAAGATCGGCATCACCGAAATCGAGGCGACGATCGCCACGATGGCTCGTATTCCGCCGAAGACCGTGTCGAAGTCCGACGCCGAGGTGATGTCGAACCTCGAAAAGGATCTGAAGCGCGTCGTGTTCGGTCAGGATGCCGCCATCACGGCGCTGTCGAGCGCGATCAAACTTGCGCGTGCGGGTCTGCGCGAGCCGGAGAAGCCGATCGGCAGCTACCTGTTTTCGGGTCCGACCGGCGTCGGCAAGACCGAAGTCGCAAAGCAACTCGCGAACCTCATGGGGATCGAACTCCTGCGCTTCGACATGTCGGAGTACATGGAAAAGCATACTGTCTCGCGGTTGATCGGCGCACCTCCGGGTTACGTCGGCTTCGACCAGGGCGGTCTGCTGACCGATGGCATCGACCAGCACCCGCACAGCGTCCTGCTGCTCGACGAAATCGAGAAGGCGCATCCGGACCTGTTCAACATCCTGTTGCAGGTGATGGACCATGGCAAACTGACCGACCACAACGGCAAGTCTGTCGATTTCCGCAACGTCATCCTCATCATGACGACGAACGCGGGCGCCTCCGACATGGCCAAGGCGGCGATCGGCTTCAACCGATCGAAGCGCGAAGGTGACGACACGGAAGCGATCAACCGGCTGTTCACGCCGGAGTTCCGCAATCGGCTCGACGCAGTCGTGGCGTTCAGCGGTCTGCCCGTGGAGGTCATCACCAAGGTCGTCGAGAAGTTCGTCTTCCAGCTCGAGGCGCAGCTTGCCGATCGCGGCGTCACGATCGAACTCGGAGAAGACGCGACGAAGTGGCTGGTCGCCAAGGGCTACGACGAGAAGTTCGGCGCGCGTCCGCTGGCGCGCGTGATCCAGGAGTACATCAAGAAGCCGCTCGCCGAGGAACTGCTGTTCGGCAAGTTGGAGCACGGCGGCATCGTCAAGATCACCGCAGTGGGTGAGGGTGACGACGCCAAGCTCGCCTTCGAGTACATGCCGGCGGATCCGTCGAAGCGCGTCAAGCCGAATGACGATGACGACGAGGAGGACGATGACGACGACATCGTCGATGAGGCACCGCCCGCCGAGGCGTTGGTCGGTGCTCCCGGGCCAAAGCGGTCGTTGTCCGCGCCGAAAGGTGAGAAAGGCAAGTCGTCGGGTGCTGTCCCGAGCGTGCCACGCCGCAAGAAAGAAGATTGAGGCGCCTCGCATCGCCACGTACAAAGGAAATGCCCGCCCGTCCGGCGGGCATTTTCATGTGTGGGGTCCGAGACGTCGTGACATCAGTGAAGGATGGCATCGCGCACCCGACTCTCGTCCCTCCCCCCTTGTGGGGGAGGCTAGGAGGGGGGGATTGGAGAACATCAGCGGTAGGGATGCCATTGGCCAACGTTGGGGTTCCCCCCACCCCTAACCCCTCCCCACAAGGGGGAGGGGGATTGGCGCCCGTTCTATGAACGACGCTTCCTCTCCAACCGAACCCATGACCCACGCGCGCGCCTTCTGGCGCGGTACGCTCGCGATGTTCGGCGTGCCGGCGTTGGTGCTGTACGCTGGCATCCTCGGTTATGGAGCATTTGCGCGCGAGGCCGGGCTGACGCTCGGCCAAGCGCTGGCGCTGCCGATTTTCCTCCAGGCGCTGCCGGCCCAGGTTGTTCTGGCAGATCACGCGGCGCGCGGGGCGTCATTGGCGGCGGCGGCTCTGGCCGTGACGTTGACCGCGGTACGTTTTCTGCCGATGACGGTCGTGCTGATGCCGTGGCTCAAGGGCCATGGTGGCCCGCGCTGGCATGAGCTGCTCGCTGTGCACTTCGTCGCCGTGACTGTTTGGATCGAAGGGCTGCGCCGGCTTCCGAAGGTGCCACCCGAAGTGCGACTGGTTTCTTACCTCGGAATGGGTATCGGCATTCTCACGGGAACGCTCGCGACGACGGCGCTCGGCTATCTCGCCGCTGGCACGCTGCCACCATGGATGGCAGCAGCC
>LNFM01001879.1_pt1 | contig 48476 bp, 45 predicted proteins | sample 596031 | NCBI WGS metagenome assembly LNFM01 (sample SAMN04254537, study PRJNA301005) | activated carbon metagenome | isolation source: dual media filters at the Ann Arbor, Michigan drinking water treatment plant | place: USA: Ann Arbor
ATCTGGGCTTGGATCGGACGGGACATGCTGGTGCAAACTATCTCTGGGCCGGGGTGGGCAGCAACCCCTTACCTTGAATTGTGACATTGCCCACCATGCTATAACCCAGCGTCGATTGGATTTTCATAACAAGTACGAGCCCCCACGGTCCCCCTGCCCATGAAACGCGGTTTCTACACCATCATGTCGGCGCAGTTCTTCAGCTCGCTGGCTGATAACGCGTTGTTCGTCGGGGCCGTGCAGCTGCTGCGCAGCGGTGGCGCGCCGGAATGGCAGCAGGCGGCGCTGGTGCCGATGTTCGCCCTCTTCTACGTGATCCTGGCGCCCTTCGTGGGCGCTTTTGCCGACGCCTTGCCCAAGGGCAAGGTCATGCTGGTCAGCAACGGCATCAAGATCATCGGCTGCCTCATGATGCTGTTCGGCACGCACCCGCTGATAGCTTATGCCATCGTCGGCCTGGGCGCGGCGGCCTACTCGCCGGCCAAGTACGGCATCCTCACCGAACTGCTGCCGGCCTCGCAGCTGGTCAAGGCCAATGGCTGGATCGAAGGCCTGACGATTGCCTCCATCATCCTCGGCGTGCTGCTGGGTGGCCAGCTGGTCGGGCACGCGATCTCCTCCGCGCTGCTGATCATCGACCTGCCGCTGATCAACACCGGCATCGACAGCGCGCCGGAGGCGGCGATTTCGGTGCTTATCCTGGTCTACCTGCTGGCCGCTTGGTTCAACACCCGCATCCCGCACACCGGTGTGGAGATGCGCCCCATGCCCAAGAACCCGCTGGAACTGCTGCCCGACTTCTGGCGCTGCAACACCCGGCTCTGGCAGGACCGCCTGGGCCAGATCTCGCTGTCGACCACCACGCTGTTCTGGGGCGTGAGCGGCAACCTGCGCTACATCGTGCTGGCCTGGGCGGCTGCGGCGCTGGGTTACAGCGTCACGCAGGCGTCCTCGCTGGTGGGGGTGGTGGCCATCGGCACCGCCGTGGGCGCCGTGGTGGCCTCGGTGCGCATGAAACTGGAAGACGCGCCACGCCTGATGCCCCTGGGCATCGCCATGGGCCTGCTGGTCATCCTGCTCAACTTCATCGACAACGTCTGGGTGGCTGCACCCTTCCTGATCCTGCTGGGCGGCCTGGGCGGTTTCCTCGTGGTGCCCATGAACGCGCTTCTGCAGCACCGCGGCCACAACCTCATGGGCGCGGGCCGCTCGATTGCCGTGCAGAACTTCAACGAACAGGCCTGCATCCTGGGCCTGGGTTTCCTCTACAGCTTCTCGACCGGCATGGGTCTGTCGGCCTTCGCCGCCATCACCGCCTTCGGTGTTCTGGTGGCTGGGTTCATGTGGCTGATCAAGCGCTGGCACGAGAACAACTGCAAGAACTATCCCGAGGAGGTTGAACACCTGCTCGAGATCGCCCGGAACGACCATTTGCATGGTTGAACGCCGCGGCGCTCGCGCCAGGCTCTGGTCTTGAAGATGCAATTCGCCGTCTGGGCCCTGGTGCTCAACGCTTTCATCTGGGGCGTCTCCTGGTACCCTTTGCGCCTGCTGGAAGCGCAGGGCCTGCACCCGCTGTGGTCCACCTTCCTGATCTACGCGCTGGTGCTGCTGGCGCTGCTGGCCTGGCGCCCGGGGGCTTGGCGCCACTTCCTGCGCCATCCCCTGCTCGTTCTGCTGCTGGTCGCCGCAGGCCTGACCAATGTGGGTTTCAACTGGGCGGTCACCATCGGCGACGTAGTGCGCGTGGTGCTGCTGTTCTACCTGATGCCCATGTGGTCGGTGCTGCTGGCCTGGGCGCTGCTGGGTGAACGTCCGGGCCTGGGCGCACTGCTGCGCCTGGGGCTGGCGCTGGCCGGTGTGGTCATCGTGCTCAAGACACCGGGCTCGCCCTGGCCGCTGCCGCACAGCCTGCCTGACTGGCTGGCCCTGATGGGCGGCTTCTGCTTTGCGCTGACCAATGTGCTGCTGCTCAAGCTCAAGGACACAGCCGAAGAAGCGCGCATGGTCGCCATGTTCGCCGGTGGCGCGCTGCTGGCCCTGAGCACGGCCTTGCTGGGTGCGCCTTCGGGCCTGGTGCCCATGCCGCCGTCGGTAGATATCGGATGGGTCTGGCTGGTGCTGCTGACCAGCCTGGCCTTCCTGGTCTCCAACCTGGGCCTGCAGTACGGCGCAGCACGCCTGCCGGCGGCCACCACGGCCCTGGTCATGCTGACAGAGGTGGTGTTTGCCAGCGTGTCCTCGGTGCTGCTGGGCGCCGCCGAATTGCAGACGCGCACGCTACTGGGCGGGGCGCTGATCCTGCTGGCGGCCTTGTGGGCAGCGTGGCCTGCGAAGCCGCGGTGCTAGCATGCAGGCTCCTTACCTGAACTCGCCCCCTCCCGCATGCCCTCTGTCTACGATTTCGAAGCCGAACAGATTACCGGCCAGCCCGTCGCCCTGAACCAGTTCAGGGGCAAAGTCATGCTGATCGTGAACACCGCCAGTGCCTGCGGCTTCACGCCGCAGTTTGCGGGGCTGGAGGAACTGCACAAGGCCTACGGTCCGCAGGGCCTGGTTGTGCTGGGTTTCCCCTGCAACCAGTTCGGTGCCCAGGACCGCGGCAGCAACACCGAGATCGCCAGCTTCTGCCAACTCAACTACGGCGTGAGCTTTCCCATGATGGCCAAGATCCAGGTCAACGGGCCGCAGGCCCATCCGCTTTACCAGTGGCTGGTGCAGGAGGCCCGGGGCGTGCTGGGCACGAAGTCCATCAAGTGGAACTTCACCAAATTCCTCATCGGCAGGGACGGTGCGGTGCGCAAGCGTTATGCGCCTTTCACAAAACCCGATCGCTTGCACCGCGATATCGAGGCGGCACTGGCCGCCTGATCCACGGCGGGTCTTTAAGCCAACGCTTCGTCCAGCAGCTCCACCCAGTGCCTCACCGGCGTGCCGGTGCCGCTCTGCAGGTGCGTGATGCAGCCGATGTTGGCCGAGACGATCTGCTCCGGCTGCATCTCGCCCAGGTTCCTGAGCTTGCGGTCGCGCAGTTCATAGGCCAGCTTGGGGTTGAGCACCGAGTAGGTGCCCGCCGAGCCGCAGCACAGGTGGGGCTCGACGCGGCAGGTGTTGACCTTGAAGCCCAGCGCGCCCATGTGCTCTTCCACACCGCCGCGCAGTTTCTGCCCGTGCTGCAGGGTGCAGGGCGGGTGAAAAGCGATCTGGCCGGCCTTGGCGCTGACCTTGCCGCGCAGCTGTTCCACCAGCTCGGGCAGCAGCTCGCTCAGGTCCTTGGTCAGCTCGCTGATGCGTTGGGCCTTGGTTGCGTAGTGCGGATCGTCCCGCAGGATATGGCCGTATTCCTTGACGGTCACGCCGCAGCCGGAGGCGTTCATGACAATGGCGACCACACCGCTCTCGATGTGCGGCCACCAGGCGTCGATGTTGGCCCGCATTTCGGCCTTGCCGCCGTCCTGGTCGTTCAGGTGGAACTTCACGGCACCGCAGCAGCCGGCTTTCGCCGCCACCACGGTCTGCAGACCGGCGGCGTCGAGCACACGGGCGGTGGCGCTGTTGATGTTGGGCATCATGGCCGGCTGCACGCAGCCGGCGAGCATCAGCACCTTGCGCGCATGGGTGCGCGTGGGCCACTGACCAGCATCTTGCGCGGCCGGCACCTTGGCCTTGAGGCTGGCGGGCAGGAGGCCCCGCACCAGCTGGCCCATCTTCATGGCTGGCGCGAACAGCGGGGAAGGCAGGCCCTCTTTCAGCGCCCAGCGCACGGCGCGCTCGCTGGCGGGGCGCGGCACCTTGGCGTCCACGATCTTGCGGCCGATGTCGACCAGATGGCCGTAGTCCACGCCTGAGGGACAGGTGCTTTCGCAGTTCCGGCAGGTGAGGCAGCGGTCCAGGTGGGCCTGCGTCTTGCGCGTTGGCGCCGTGCCCTCGAGCACCTGCTTGATCAGGTAGATGCGGCCACGCGGGCCGTCGAGTTCGTCACCCAGCAACTGGTAGGTGGGACAGGTGGCAGTGCAGAAGCCGCAGTGCACGCACTTGCGCAGGATGGCTTCGGCGGCCTGGCCATCGGCCGTGTGCTTGAACTCGGGAGCGAGATTGGTTTGCATGACGGCTTAAAAGTCCGGATAGAGACGACCGCGGTTGAAGATGCCGGCCGGGTCGAACTGCTTCTTGAGTTCGCGGGTGATGCGGTCCAGCGGCGCGGCCAGCGGCGTGAAGACACCGGCACTCTTGTCTGCGGCGCGGAACAGCGTGGCGTGGCCGGTGGTGCTGTCCAGCACCTCGCTCATATCCGGGCGCTGCGGCAGCGGCAATTTGAGCCAGCGTTGCGCGCCGCCCCATTCGATCAGCGTAGGGCCCAGGCCCAGCGGCGGTGCGGTGTCGGGCACGCTCAAGCGCATCAATGACTCGCCCTCGGCCAGCTGGAAAAACGGCGCGGTCTGCTCGCGCAACGCATTCCACAAGAGCGTGGCCTGCCCGGCGTCCATGACCGTGCCGCCCATGCTCTTCTGTGCAGCCGCCACGGCCGCCTGCGCGCCACGCAGGCGCACCATGAGCGCGCCCTCGTGCCAGCAGGACGCGTTGACGGGCAGGGGCAGCGCGCCCCAGCTGTTGAGCTGCGCCAGTGCGCGGGCTTCATCCAGTTCAAACACCAGGGTGCTTTCGGCCACGGCACGCGGCAGCACCTTGAGCGAGACCTCGGTGATCAGGCCCAGGGTGCCCATGGCACCGGCCATCAGGCGCGAGACGTCGTAGCCCGCCACGTTTTTCATGACCTGGCCGCCGAAGGTGAGCAGCTCGGCCTTGCCGTTGAGTAATTCGAGGCCCAGCACGTAGTCGCGCACCGCGCCCACGCTGGCACGGGCCGGTCCGTTCAGGCCCGAGGCGACCATGCCGCCGACGGTGGCCATGGCGCCGCTGGCGGCAAAGTGCGGGGGTTCGAAGGGCAAGGCCTGGCCCCGCTCGGCCAGCACCTCTTCCACTTCGGCCAGCGGGGTGCCGGCGCGCACGGTGATCACGAGTTCGCTGGGTTCGTAGCTGACGATGCCCTGCAGCGGCCGGGTGTCCAGCACGTCGCCCTGCAGGGTCTGGCCGTAGAAGTCTTTGCTGCCACCGCCGCGGATGCGCAGCGGGCTGCGGTGCGCGGCGGCCTGGCGCACGGTGTCGGTGATGTGTTGCAGGGCTGTATCCATACCGCCATGTTAACGGCTGACCAATAGCCTTACAGACGAAAAAAGGCCCGCTCGAGCTTGCGCTCTTGCGGGCCTGAACCAGAGGAGACTCTCGTTGCCCTGGTGCGGCAGCCGGACCCTGATGAAGTCAGCTGCCGTCCATTGCTCATTTACCGGTTGTAGGCGGTTTCGCCGTGGGCGGTAATGTCCAGACCTTGGCGCTCGTCTTCTTCGCTGACGCGCAGGCCGATGGTCAGGTCCACGATCTTGAATGCCACGAAGGCCACCACGCCGGACCAGACGATGGTGATCAGCACACCCTTGAGCTGGATCCACACCTGGCTGGCGATCGAGTAATCGGCCGCAGCAACCATGCCCACCGTGACCCAGTCGCCGACCAGGCTCGGGCCGCCCAGAGCCGGGCTGTTGAACACGCCGGTCAGCAGGGCGCCGACGATGCCGCCTATACCGTGCACGCCGAACACGTCGAGCGAGTCGTCGGCACCCAGCATCTTCTTCAGGCCGCTCACACCCCACAGGCAGGCGAAACCGCCGACCAGGCCGATGATCAGCGCGCCACCGATGCCGACGTTGCCGGCAGCGGGGGTGATGGCCACCAGGCCGGCAACGGCGCCGGAGGCGGCACCCAACATGGAGGACTTGCCCTTGAGCAGCGCCTCACCGATGGACCAGGCCAGCACGGCAGCGGCGGTAGCAACCAAGGTGTTGGCGAAGGCCAGGGCGGCAAAGCCGTTGGCTTCCAGGGCGGAGCCGGCGTTGAAGCCGAACCAGCCCACCCACAGCAGGGATGCACCGACCATGGTCAGCGTCAGGCTGTGCGGGGCCATGGCTTCCTTGCCGTAGCCGATGCGCTTGCCCACCATGTAGGCACCCACCAGGCCCGCAACGGCGGCGTTGATGTGCACCACGGTACCGCCGGCGAAGTCCAGCGCGCCATGCTGCCAGATGTAACCGGCTTTGGCGTTCATGGCGTCCACCACTTCCTTGGCGGTGTAGGCGTCCGGACCCATCCAGAACCAGACCATGTGAGCCATGGGGATGTAGCTGAAGGTGAACCACAGCACCATGAACATCATCACGGCGGCAAACTTCATGCGCTCGGCGAAGGCACCGACGATCAGCGCGCAGGTGATGCCCGCGAAGGTCGCCTGGAAGGCAGCAAACACGATCTCGGGGATGTAGACACCCTTGCTGAAAGTCGCGCCGTTGGCGAAAGTGCCCGCAGCGTTGTCCCAGATGCCCTTCATGAAGAGTCGATCAAAGCCGCCGACGAAGGCATTGCCTTCGGTGAACGCCAGGCTGTAGCCATAGATGAACCACAGCACGACGATCAGCGAGAAGGTCACCATGACCTGCATCAGCACCGACAGCATGTTCTTGCTGCGGACGAGGCCGCCGTAGAACAGGGCCAGGCCCGGCACCGTCATCATGATCACCAGCAGGGTGGCAACCATCATCCAGGCGGTGTCGCCCTTGTTGGGCACGGGCACGGCTTCTGCAGGTGCGGCCTCTGCGGGGGCAGCGGCCGGTGCAGCAGCAGCTGCGGGAGCAGCGGCCTCGGCCACCGGGGCCGGAGCCGTCTGAGACCAGACAGCGGCCGAACCGGCCAGCAGGCCCAGGCCCAGCACGAAGGAGACAAGTAGTTTTTTCATGTCAGTGTTCTCTCTGTTGTGGGAGGCTCAGAGCGCTTCCTTGCCGGTTTCACCGGTGCGGATACGCACGACCTGCTCGAGGTTGTACACAAAGATCTTGCCGTCGCCGATCTTGCCGGTACGGGCAGAACCTTCGATGGCCTCGATGACGCGGTCGACGAGCTCATCGGCCACCGCGGCTTCGATCTTCACCTTGGGCAGGAAATCGACCACATACTCCGCGCCGCGGTACAGCTCGGTATGGCCTTTCTGGCGGCCGAAGCCCTTGACCTCGGTCACCGTGATGCCCTGCACCCCGATGGCCGACAGGCCTTCACGCACCTCATCGAGCTTGAACGGTTTGATGATGGCTGTAACGAGTTTCATGAGTTCTCCTCTGGAATGAGAGCTGAAAGGCTTAGAAGCTGTACTTCACGCCAAGGATGATCTGGTCCTTCGCGATGTTGCGGGCGTAGGCACCATCGGTCTTCTGATCGACGGTGACATAGGTCAGGCTACCGGTGTAACCAGCGCCAAAGTCCTTGTTCAGAGTCAGGGTGTAGTCGGTGTAATCCAGACGGTCGTTGTTAGTGCCGTTGTTGCTCTTGAAGTCCTGGAAACCCACATGCGGCACCAGGCTGAAACCCTTACCCAGGTCGAAGGTGGCCGACAGGTCGGTGTAGGTCGTACCCTTGCTGTCCGGAGCGCCGAACAGGTTGGAGAAAGCGTAGGAGTACTTCAGGGTAAAGGGGCCGTAGCTACCAGCAACATAGCCCTCGTCGGTGTTGGCGTTCTTGAAGCCGGTCACATCGCCAAGCTTGTTGCCCGGGTACTCGTAGCGCAGGTAACCAACGTCATAAGCGATGGGGCCGGCAGTGCCTTTGTAGCCACCGTACAGGTCCAGCTCGAAGCTGCTGTCCTTCGCGCCAGAGTCCTTGATCCAAGAGATGTTGCTACCCCAAGCGCCGAGGTAGAAACCATTTTTGAAGGCATAGTCAGCACCGCCTTGCACCGCCGGGTCGCCATTGGTCTGGGACAGGCCGCGGTAACGGTACTCGCTCACCACACCCACGTTGTAGGCCAGTTGGGCAAAGGCGGTAGAGCCAGCGGTCAGGGCCAGGGCGGCGAGGGCGATCTTGGATTTCAGGTTCATGTGGTACTCCATCAGAGGGTTAAAGGGACGAACCGAATAAGCAGGGACCGTGCCAACTCCAAGTTCAGAAATTCCACATGAATATGTACACGTATCTGCACAAGATGCGTTAAGATAACTGTACAAATATACAGACCGCACCAATAGTGTGCGCCTTCTGGGTGGCAAGTGCAAGACTTGCACCGATTTGTGGAGGAATTTGCCATGAGCCTGTCACTGGTGCATAGCCGGGCCCTGCTGGGCCTGGACGCCGCCGCGGTCACGGTGGAAGTTCACCTCGCCAATGGACTGCCCAGCTTCACGCTGGTCGGCCTGGCGGAAACCGAGGTCAAGGAAGCGCGCGAACGCGTGCGCTCGGCCATCCTGAACGCCGGGCTGGAGTTCCCGCACAACAAACGCATCACGGTCAACCTGGCCCCCGCCGACCTGCCCAAGGACTCCGGGCGCTTCGACCTGCCCATTGCCCTGGGCATCCTGGCGGCCAGCGGCCAGATCGACCCCGGGGCCCTGGCCGGCCATGAGTTCGCCGGGGAACTCTCCCTTTCGGGCGAGTTGCGCCCGGTCCGGGGTGCCCTGGCCATGGCGCTGGCCCTGCGCGCCGTGCCCACCCGGCTGGTACTGCCCCCGGGCAGTGCCGAGGAAGCCGCCCTGGTGCCAGGCATCACCATCTACAAGGCCACCCACCTGCTGGAGCTGGTGCAGCAGTTCCTGCCCGGCGGGGGCCCGGCCCAAGCCGATGCCCCCAACTGGTCCCCGTTGGCCCCGCAGCCGCTTCATGTCAGGTGGGACGGCCCCGATCTGGCCGATGTGAAGGGCCAGGCCGCCCCCAAGCGGGCCCTCGAAATCGCCGCTGCCGGCGGCCACAGCATTCTGTTCAGCGGCCCGCCGGGTGCCGGCAAGTCCATGTTGGCCGAACGTCTGGCCGGCCTGCTGCCCCCCATGTCGACCGACGAGGCCCTGGAAAGCGCCGCGATCGCGAGCCTGGCCGGGCGCTTCGAGATCACCCACTGGGGCCGGCGACCCACCTGCAGCCCCCACCACTCGGCCAGCGCGGTGGCCCTGGTGGGCGGTGGTTCACCGCCACGCCCCGGCGAGGTTTCGCTGGCGCACCATGGCGTGCTGTACCTCGATGAACTCCCGGAATTTCCGCGGGCCGCGCTGGAAGCCTTGCGCGAGCCGCTGGAAACCGGCCGCATCACCATTGCACGGGCCGCGCGGCGCGCCGAGTTCCCGGCACTTTTCCAGCTGGTAGCGGCCATGAACCCCTGCCCCTGCGGCCACCTGGGCTCGAACCAGCGCGCCTGCCGCTGCACGCCCGACCAGGTGGCGCGTTACCAGGGGCGACTCTCCGGCCCCCTGCTGGACCGCATCGACCTGCATGTGCCCGTGGGCGCCCTGCCCAGCACCGAGCTGTTGCAGGCCAGCGCTGGCGAAGGCACGGCCAGTGTGCGTGGGCGCTGCACGGCGGCCCACGCACGCGCCCTGGCACGCCAGGGCAAACCCAACCATGCCCTCACCCCCCAGGAAATCGACACGCACACCCGCCCCGAAGACGCCGCCCTGCGTTTTCTCGACACGGCCGCGGTGCGGCTGGGCTGGTCGGCACGCGGCCTGCATCGCACGCTGAAGGTGGCACGCACCATTGCCGACCTGGCCGATGCACCACGCATCACGCTGGAGCATGTGGCCGAGGCGCTGCAGTACCGGCAGCCGGCGCGGGCCTGAGGCCCACCGCGCTTACTCCAGCTGCATCAGGTCGGCGCGCCGGCGCAGTGCGCTGGCAAAGTACAGGCCCACCGCCACCAGCACACTGCAGCCCAGTGCAATAACGGCCGTGGAGCCGATGCGCCCCACCAGCGCGGCCGCCAGCAGCACACCGATGGACTGGCCCATGAACAGGGCCGAGGCGAACAGGGACACCGCGGTGCCGCGCGCGGACGGTGCCATCTGCGTGGCATTGGCCTGCATGGTGTTGTGGAACATGAAAAAACCGAAGCCGGCCAGCAGGCTGGCGGGCACGCTGGGCCACCACACGGGCGTGAAGGCAATCACCAGCGAGGCCAGGCCCAGCAGCGTGACACCCGCGCGCGCCAGCCCGTGTTCACCCAGGCGCTGGATCATGAAACGTGCGACGGCCATGTAGGCCATGCCGCCCAGGCCGAACAGGGCGACGATGGCGCCCGAAGCGGACAGCGAGAGGCCGAGTTCGTGGTGCAGGTGCGAGGCCCAGATGGCCAGCACACCGAAACCGGAGGCGCCCTCGAACAGGGCCACGATGAGCACGATGCGCGACCAGCGCCCGGTGATGATCTGCAGCGCCTGTTGCACGAAACCGGGGCGCACCTCGGGCAAGGGGTTGTGCGTCAGCGCTGCCTCGCTGCGCTGGCGCCGCTCGTCGCGCCACAGCAGCAGGCCCACCACGCCGAACAGCAGCGTCATGAACACAAAGGCCCAGCGCCAGCCCAGAGTGTCGGTGAACACCCCGCCCAGCAGCTGGCCACCGGTGATGCCCAGCGTGGTGCCCAGGCCCACGCGCGCCAGCGTTTCCTGGCGCAGTTCGTAGGCCACCGCATCGCCAATCCAGGCCAGCGAGAGCGGAATGATGGCCGCCGCGCCCAGCGCCACCAGCATGCGCGCCAGCACCAGCATGTCCAGGCTGGCCGCAAACACCGCGAGCACGCTGGCCACGCTGCAGCCCAGCGTGGCCCAGGTGACGATGCGGAACTTGCCCAGGCGGTCCCCCAGGGGGCCGTAGAACAGCTGGCACAGGCCGTAGACCACGGCAAACACCGAAATCACGCTCGCCACCTCGCCCAGGCTCGCCGAAAACTCGCGGGCCAGCTCGGGCAGCATGGCGTCGCACAGGCGCTGCACCGCCATGCTGGCAAAGGTGGCAAACGACAACAACAGGACGGAGCGGCGCGTGGAGGCGGAAATCGTGACGGGGCCGGAGCTCATGCAGGGAGGTGGTGTGGGAAACAGTGGCAGGGCAGACGCGCCCGGGCTTGCGCGAGGAATCACAAGAAGCGTGCTGAATCATAATCGTCGCCATGCTCAAGCGCTCTGGCCAGTCTGCTTCACTGATCGGCTGGCTCTCCCTGACGCAGCTCATCAGCTGGGGCAGCGTGTTTTATCTCTTCGCCCTGCTGCTGGAGCCGGTCGAGCGTGAACTGGACCTGACCCGGGCACAGGCCTCGCTGGCCTTCAGCCTGGCCCTGCTGGCCGAGGGTCTGCTGGCCTGGCCCGTGGGGCGGCTGATCGACCGCGGGCACGAACGCCTGGTGATGACGCTGGGCTCCCTGGTGGTGGCGCTGGGCCTGGCCCTGCACACCCAGGTCGACAGCCTGGCGGGCTACTACGGTGTCTGGATCCTGCTGGGCGTGGGCCTGGCCGGCACGCTTTATCCGCCGGCCTTTGCGGTCGTCATCCGCCGTTATCCCAACGACTTCCGCCGCGCCATCATCATCATCACCTTTCTGGGCGGATTGGCCAGCACCGTCTTCATGCCGCTGATCGCCTGGCTCATGTCCCTGCTGGGCTGGCGACTGGCCCTGTGGCCGCTGGCCGCGCTGCACCTGCTGGTGTGCGCACCCATCCATGCCATAGTGCTGCGCGGCGCACCACCGCCCCAGGCGGCGCAGGCCCATGCGCCTCACGTGCCCTTGCGTCGCCATCTGCTGAGCGCGCCCTACCTGCTGGTGGGTGTTTTCATTGTGCTGCTCATGGGCGTGACGGCGGCGCTGCCGGCGCACATGGTCAGTCTGCTGCGCAGCTACGGCCTGAGCGAGACCTGGGTCATCGCGGTACCGGCGGCCGTGGGCCTGTTGCAGGTGGGTGGCCGGGCCCTGCTGTTCTTCTTCGAACATCACCTGGACCTGCACCAGGTAAACCGGCTCATCCCCTGTCTGATCCCGACGGGCCTGCTCATCCTGGTACTGGCGCCCTGGGCGGGCCCGCTGCAGATCGCGCTGGTGCTGCTTTTTGTTGTGGTCTATGGCATGGGCAATGGCATGTTCACCATCGTCAAGGGCACGGCCGTGGCCGAGTACGTGAACCGGGAACAGGCCGCCAGCCTCAACGGCGCGCTGGGCCTGCCCATGGCCCTGGGCCGCGCCACCGCACCCTGGCTGCTGGGCCTGATGTGGACACCCGAGGCCGCCTACAGCAGCGGCCTGTGGCTGATGCTGGTCCTGAGCGTGCTTGGGGTGTTGGCCCTGGTGCTGGCCCAGCGCCTGGCGACACCCCGTCCATCGCCTTAGCGGGAGAGCGGCTCCAGCCTGCTGCCGTCGTAGCGCACGCGCTCGCCCACGGTGATGGCGGTGTCCGACTCAAGCACATGGCGAGCGCCGTCGTCCATGCGCAGCTCCACCCGATAGGCCTGCACCTTCTTCCTGTTTTTCTCGATCTGGTTGCCAGCAATGCCGCCACCGATGGCACCGATCACCCGTGCCGCATCGCGGCCCGAGCCCTGGCCGATCTGGTTGCCGACGATGGCGCCCAACACCCCACCGGCCACCGCCCCAACACCGGTGGTAGGCACTTCGCGCTCGAAGGGTGTGACGGCCGTCACCGTAGCGCAGTCGGCACAGACCGGTTCCGGCACAGGTGCCGGTGCTGCAAGCGGCACGGAGTTGGCTTGCAAGGGCGCCTGGGCCTTTTTCACGGGGGCCGAGCGCGGCTTGGGCTGGGTCACGGTTGGCGGCTCCGCCACGACCGGCTTCTGCGCGACGGGGGCTGGCGCAATGATCTCCGGCAAGGCGCTCACGGCCTCCACCTCGACTGCCGTTTTCGGCTGCAGGGTGGAATAAAGGGCGCCGCCCAGACCGACCACCGCCAGCCCCAGCACGCCCACGGCAACCCACAACCCCTTGGTTCCGGCGACCACGGCGCCGGTGCTTGTCACATCACTCATCTGTTTACTCCTGCTTGGCGTGGCCATGAAGAACGGCGGCACAGCCACCGCCTTCATCTTCAACGCGGCATGCAGGGGATGGTAGACAGCGTGGTGGAGCGCAGCGACGTCGCAGGTGTAAAACTGCGTAAAGAAGCGAAACGCAGGGGGCTCAGAGATTGGGCGCCAGCAGGCGCTGAAGCTGCTGCTCGCTCATGCCGCGACGGCGCGCGAGGTCGTGCAGTTGGTCGTCGCCGATGCGGCCCACGTTGAAATACGCGCTCTGCGGGTGCCCGAGGTAAAAGCCGCTGACGCTGGCCGCCGGTGTCATGGCCAGGCTCTCGGTGATACCCATGCCGATCTCCTCGCACTGAAGCAGCTCGAACATCTCTTTCTTCACGCTGTGGTCCGGGCAGGCCGGGTAACCCGGCGCCGGGCGGATGCCCTGGTACTTCTCGGCAACCATGTCCTCGTTGCTCAGCGCTTCATGGGGCGCATAACCCCAGAGGTCGGTGCGCACGCGGTGGTGCAGGCATTCGGCGTAGGCCTCGGCCAGGCGGTCGGCCAGGGCCTTGAGCATGATGGCGGAGTAGTCGTCATGGTCGTCCATGAAGTACTTCTCCTTCTTCTCCACGCCGATGCCGGCCGTCACCGCGAACACACCCACGTAATCCGCTGCCGTGCCCTTGGGCGCGACGAAGTCGGCCAGGCAGCGACTGGGCCGCATGACCCCGTCGATCATCTGTTTTTCAGTCTGCTGGCGCAGGCCGTACCATGTCAGGGCCACGTTGTGGCGGCTCTCGTCGGTGTACAGCTCGATATCGTCGTCGTTCACGCTGTTGGCCGGGTACAGGCCCAGCACGGCATTGGCCGTGAGCCAGCGGCCCTCGATCAGGCGCTGCAGCATGCGCTTGCCGTCGGAGAAGACCCGCTGCGCTTCCGCACCTACGATCTCGTCCTTGAGGATGGCGGGGAAAGGTCCGGCGAGGTCCCAGGTCTGGAAGAATGGGCCCCAGTCGATGTACTTCGCCAGCTCGGCCAGGTCGAAGTTCTTGAAGACACGCCGGCCGATGAACTTCGGCTTCGTCGGCGCGTAACCGTCCCAGACGATGGGCGTCTTGTTGGCGCGCACCTTGTCCAGCGACCAGAGGGGCGTCTGCTTCTTGTTGGCGTGCTGCAGGCGCACCTTGTCGTAATCGGTGTTCAGATCGGCGATGTACTGCGCGGCCTGGTCGCTCAGCAGGCCCTGGGCCACACTCACACTGCGCGAGGCATCGGGCACGTAGACGACAGGGCCTTCGTAATGCGGCGCGATCTTCACGGCGGTGTGCACGCGGCTGGTGGTGGCACCACCGATCAGCAGGGGGATCTTGCGGATGCGGAAATGGTCGTCCTTCTGCATTTCAGCGGCCACGTACTGCATCTCCTCCAGGCTGGGTGTGATCAGGCCGGACAGGCCCACGATGTCCGCGCCCTCGACCTTGGCCATGGCCAGGATCTCGTGGCAGGGCACCATGACCCCCATGTTGATGACCTCGAAGTTGTTGCACTGGAGCACAACCGTGACGATGTTCTTACCAATGTCATGCACGTCGCCCTTGACGGTGGCGATCACGATCTTGCCCTTGGCGCGCACGTCCTGGCCCGCAGCTTCCTGCTGGCGCTTCTCTTCCTCGATATAGGGGATCAGGTGAGCCACGGCCTGTTTCATCACACGTGCGCTCTTGACCACCTGGGGCAGGAACATCTTGCCGGCACCAAACAGGTCGCCCACGATGTTCATGCCATCCATCAACGGGCCTTCGATCACGTGCAGCGGGCGGCCACCTTTGGCCAGGATCGCCTGGTAGGCCTCTTCGGTGTCCGTGGTGATGTGGTCGGTGATGCCGTGCACCAGCGCATGGGAGAGACGCTGCGCCACCGTACCGCCGCGCCATTCGTTCTTCTTGCTGTCGTCCTTGGCCGCGCCCTTGGCGGTCTCGGCAATTTCCACCAGGCGCTCGCCCGCGTCGGGCCGGCGGTTCAGCACCACGTCTTCCACGCGCTCACGCAGGGCGGGCTCCAGGTCGTCGTAGACGCCCACCATGCCGGCGTTGACGATGCCCATGTCCATGCCCGCCTTGATGGCGTGGTACAGGAACACGGTATGAATGGCCTCGCGCACCGGGTCGTTGCCGCGGAAGCTGAAGGAAACGTTGGAGACACCGCCCGAGACCTTGGCGCCGGGCAGGTGGTGCTTGATCCAGCCCGTGGCCTCGATGAAATCGACCGCGTAGTTGTTGTGTTCCTCGATGCCGGTGGCGATGGCAAAGATGTTGGGATCGAAGATGATGTCTTCCGGCGGAAAGTCGACCTCGTCGACCAGGATACGGTAGGCCCGCTCGCAGATCTCGATCTTGCGCGCGTAGGTGTCGGCCTGGCCTTTCTCGTCGAAAGCCATCACCACGGCCGCTGCACCATAGCGCTTGACCAGTCGCGCTTGGCGCGTGAACTCCTCGACACCCTCTTTCATGGAGATGGAATTCACGATGCCCTTGCCCTGGATGCAGCGCAGGCCGGCCTCGATCACGCTCCATTTGGAAGAGTCGATCATGATGGGCACGCGCGCGATGTCGGGTTCGCTGGCGATCAGGTTCAGGAAACGCACCATGGCGGCCTGGCTGTCGAGCATGGCCTCGTCCATGTTGATGTCGATCACCTGGGCGCCGTTTTCCACCTGTTGGCGCGCCACCGCCAGCGCCTCCTCGAACTGGCCGTTGAGGATCATGCGTGCAAACGCCTTGGAGCCGGTGACGTTGGTGCGTTCGCCGATATTGACGAAGAGGCTGTCGGCGCCGATGAGCACCGGCTCCAAGCCGGACAGCTTCATGGGGGGAACGGAAATATCGGACATACGGCTCACCTGAAAAAATCCATGGCAGGTGAGCGTCGTTGGGACATCCAAGCCTGACAACACGGCCTGTGCTGCTGCAACGCTCCTTGGATGGTTGCGATTTTAATGGGTATTGCACTCTCCCGCAGTCCGGGTGTACTGAATGAGCTTCAGCCCGCAAACACCTTCACCGGGATGGAAAGACGCTTCTGTGCAGTCCTGTCCTGCACGGACCGCGCCCGCAGCTGGCCGCAGCCGCCGTCCACGTCCTGGCCGGCCGACTGGCGCAGCTTTGTCAGGATGCCGCGCTGGTGCAGACGGCGCGCCAGTTCGGCCGCCCGGGCCGCATCCGGTCGACGGTAGGGCATGCCCTCGACCGAGTTGTAGGGAATCAGGTTGAGGATGGCGTATTTGCCGTGCAGCAGGCGCACCAGACCCTCGACTTCCTCGTCCGTGTCGTTGATGCCTTCGAGCAGCGTCCACTGGTACTGGATGGGGTAACCGCTGGCGCGGGCATAGCGTTCGCCCGCATCCACCAGTTCTTCGGGCGACATGCGTGGCGCACGCGGCAGCAGGCGGGCGCGCAGTTCGGCGCGGGTGCTGTGCAGGGAGAGCGCCAAGGCCGGCTTCACGCGACCCTGCGGCAGTGCCTCGAACACCCGCGGATCACCGACGGTGGAGAAGACCAGGTTCTTGTGGCCGATATTGCCGGCCGTGCCCAGCAGCTCGATGGCTTCGAGCACGTTGTCCAGGTTGTGCGCCGGTTCGCCCATGCCCATGAAGACGACGCGCTGGACCGGGCGGTGCTGGCGCGCCAACGCCACCTGGGCCACGATCTCGGCGCTGCCGAGCTGGCGGATCAGCCCCGTGGTGCCGGTCATGCAGAACACACAGCCCACCGCACAGCCGACCTGGGTGGAGACACACAAGGCCGGTGTGCGGCCTGGGGGCATGTGCACGCTTTCCACCAGCTGGCCGTCGGCCAGCGCCACGACGCGGCGCTGCGAACCGTCCTCGCCTGGGTGCTCCGAATGCACGGTCGCCAGTGCCGCCAGCTCATGCTCGAGCTCCGGCAAGGCCTGCCTGAGCGTGGTGGGCAGGAAATTTTCGATCGGCCGGCTGCCATGGGTCTGCGGCAGAGCCTGCGACCACAGGCGCAGCACGCGATGCTCGTGACGGGGGTTGGCGCCGAGCGCCCGCAGGCGCCGGCGCAGTTCTTCGATCTGCATGGGTAAGGGCTTCAGGCCCTGACCGGGCCCGCGCCCTTAGCTTACCCGTTTGTCCGCCGGCTGCCTGGAGGAGGTGCGCACGCTCCAGAACATGGTCACGGCCAGGATGCCCACCACCACGGCCAGCGAAACCGCCACCGGGATCTTGAAGAGATCGATCAGCATCATCTTGGTGCCGATGAAGACCAGGATCACGGCCAGCCCGTAGTTCAGCAGATGGAAGCGGCTGGCCACCGCCTGCAGCAGGAAGAACATGGCACGCAGGCCCAGGATGGCAAACACATTGCTGGTCAGCACGATGAAGGGGTCCTGCGTGATCGCGAAGATGGCGGGGATAGAGTCCACCGCGAAGATCACGTCGGTCAGGCCCACCAGCATCACCACCATCAGCAGCGGCGTGGCGATACGTTTGCCGTTTTCGAAGGTCCAGAACTTCTCGCCGTCGAACTCGCGGCTCACCGGCATCACGCGGCGCAGCAGCTTGAGGGCCGGGTTGTCGTCCAGGCTGCCTTCCTTGCCGGCGGCCCACCACATCTTGATGCCGGTGAGTACCAGGAAACCGCCGAAGACGTAGAGGATCCAGTGGAACTGCGTCAGCAGCCAGCTGCCAACCAGGATCATCACCGTGCGCAACACGATGGCGCCGATGATGCCGATCATCAGCACCCGCTTCTGGTAAGCCGGAGGCACCGCGAAGTAGGTGAAGATCATCAGGAAGACGAAGATGTTGTTGACCGCCAGGCTTTTCTAGATGAGGTAGCCGGTCAGGAATTCGAGCGACTTCTCGTTGGCGAGCTCGCGCGAACCCGAGGTTTCAAGCACCGCCCACCAAAACAGGCCGTTGAAGAGGAAGCTCAGGGCGATCCAGACGAGCGACCAGTTAAGCGCCTCCTTGACGCCCACCGCATGGGCGCCCTGCTTCTTGAGGACAACGAAATCGACGAAGAGTGCCGCCAGGACGAAGGCGACAAAAACGATCCACAGCCAGAGTGGCGCAATGCTTTGCATGAACAAGACCTCGTTTGCCAGTGTTGAAGAACACCCGCAAGGTCTTGCCGAACCACCCGCTTGCAATGCGGATGGCCGGGGGCCCCGGCCGCTGGTTTCCAGCGGCGTATTGACGTGACCCCCGCAGACTACGCGGGCATGCACGCCCGGTGGTCTGCTTGACTACTCCCCTTGATGGGAGACACGATTGTGCCGCTTGTCGCATTTCCCCAGCAAGTCTGGGGATCAAGCTGCCGCAGCTTCAGGCGGCTTCACGGTAGAAAGGGCCGCCGCTGCCCAGCACGCGCGTGGGCAGCGGCGCCACAGCATCGTGGATGGCACCGATGTGCTCCGGTGTGGTGCCGCAGCAGCCGCCCACGATATTGACCAGGCCTTCGGCCGCAAACTCGCGCAACAGGCGGCTGGTGACGTCGGGCGTCTCGTCGAAACCGGTTTCGCTCATGGGATTGGGCAGGCCAGCGTTCGGGTAGCAGCTGATGTAGGTGTCACCGGCCACCTTGGCCAGCTCCTGGATGTAGGGTCGCATCAGCGCCGCGCCCAGCGCGCAGTTCAGGCCCACGGCCAGCGGGCGGGCGTGGCGCACGCTGTGCCAGAAGGCGGTGACGGTCTGGCCACTGAGGATGCGACCCGAGGCGTCGGTCACGGTCCCGCTGATGATCAGCGGCAGACGTTCACCGGAGGCCTCGAAATACTCGTCGATGGCGAACAGCGCCGCCTTGGCGTTGAGCGTGTCGAAGATGGTTTCCACCAGCAACACGTCAGCGCCGCCCTCGACCAGGGCCTCGACCTGCTCGTAGTAGGCTGCGCGCAATTCCTCGAAACTGATGTTGCGCGCGCCGGGGTCGTTTACGTCCGGGCTGATGCTGGCGGTCTTGGGCGTCGGGCCCAAGGCCCCGGCGACGAAACGCGGATGGTCGGGCGTGCTGAACTTGTCGCAGGCTTCGCGCGCGATGCGGGCCGAGGCCAGGTTCATCTCGCGCGCCAGGTGCGCCATGTCGTAGTCGGCCTGGGCCACCGTGGTGGCGCCAAAAGTATTGGTCTCGACCAGATCGGCCCCGGCGGCCAGGTAACCCTCGTGGATGTCGCGGATGTTGTCCGGGCGGGTCAGAGACAGCAACTCGTTGTTGCCCTTGACATCCTTGTGGAAGTCCTGGAAGCGCCCCCCCCGGTACTGCGCCTCGTTCAGCTTGAAGCGCTGGATCATGGTGCCCATGGCGCCATCCAGGACGGCGATGCGGCGGGCCAGGATACCGGGCAGGGTTTGGGCGCGGGTGTAGTTCAGCGGCTTCATAACCCTCTATTGTAGAAAGGCTGCCCTTTAGACCCCGGTACCGGCCCAAAACCCGGGACAATAGAGCCCCATGAAACACCTCTTGCCCAAGGAAGCCTGGGAGTTCCTGCAGCAGCAGCCGACAGCGCTGTTCGTCGACGTGCGCATGGAAATCGAGTCCCTCTATGTCGGGCGCCCCCCGGGCGTGATCAACATCCCCTGGTACGAGTACCCGGACCTGACGCCGGATCCGACCGGTTTTGTGGCCGCTGTCGAGCGCGAGGCCGGTGGCGACAAGAGCCGCCCGGTGGTGCTCCTGTGCCGCAGCGGCAAGCGCACGCTCGATGCCGGACAGGCCCTGGCGCAGGCCGGCTTCAGCGGGCTCTACAACGTGCTGCACGGCTTCGAAGGCGACCTGGACGACCATTTCAAACGCTCCACCCTCAACGGCTGGCGCTTTGACGGCCTGCCCTGGGAACAGATGTGAGCAACCCGTCCGCGCAGCCCCGCCCCACGCGGTCCTGAATTGAACGCAAGCTCCGTCTTGTCCCCCCAGGACATCCTGCGCCGCGTCTTCGGCTACGAGTCCTTCCGCGGCCCGCAACAGGCGATCGTCGAGCATGTGGTGGGCGGCGGCGACGCGCTGGTGCTCATGCCCACGGGCGGCGGCAAGTCCCTGTGTTACCAGGTCCCTGCCATCGCGCGGCAGCAGGCGGGGCACGGCACCGCCATCGTCATCTCGCCGCTGATCGCCCTCATGCACGACCAGGTCGGCGCCCTGCACGAAGCGGGTGTGGAGGCCGCCTTCCTCAACTCCAGTCTTTCGGGCGATGAGGCCGCGCAGGTCGAAAAGCGCCTGCTGCGCGGTGAGCTGACCCTGCTGTACGCGGCGCCCGAGCGTGTCACCACCCCGCGCTTCCTCGCCCAGCTCGACGCCATGGCCGAGCGCGGCCAGGTGGCCCTGTTCGCCATCGACGAGGCGCACTGCGTGAGCCAGTGGGGCCACGACTTCCGGCCCGAATATCGGGCGCTGACGGTGCTGCACGAACGCTACCACGGCGTGCCGCGCATTGCGCTGACCGCCACGGCCGACGCGCTGACGCGCGCCGACATCCTGGAGCGCCTGCAGCTCGAGGAAGCGCAGCAGTTCGTCAGCAGCTTCGACCGGCCCAACATCCGCTACACCATTGTCGAGAAAAAGGACGCGCTGACGCAGTTGCTGCGTTTCATCGAACGCGAGCACGCGGGGGATGCCGGCATCGTCTACTGCCAGTCGCGCAAGCGCGTGGAGGACGTGGCCCAGTCCCTGGTCGAAGCAGGCATCGCGGCCCTGCCCTACCACGCCGGCCTGGATCAGGCGGTGCGGCAGCAGAACCAGAACCGTTTCCTGCGCGAGGAAGGGTTGGTCATGGTGGCGACCATCGCCTTCGGCATGGGCATCGACAAGCCCGACGTGCGCTTCGTCGCCCATCTGGACATGCCCAAGAACATCGAAGGCTACTACCAGGAAACCGGGCGCGCCGGGCGCGACGGCGCGGCCGCCGACGCCTGGATGGCGTATGGCCTGCAGGACGTGGTGAACCAGCGCCGCATGATCGACGAGAGCCCGGCTGGTGAGGACTTCAAACAGGTCATGCGCGGCAAACTTGATGCCCTGCTGGCCTTGGCCGAGGCGACCGACTGCCGGAGGGTTCGGCTGCTGGGCTACTTCGGCGAGAAAAGCGAGCCCTGCGGCAACTGCGACAACTGTCTGCATCCGCCGGCCGTCCAGGACGGCAGCGAACTGGCGCGCAAGCTGCTCTCCTGCATCTACCGCGTACAGCAGGCCAGCGGCATCAGCTTCGGCGCCGGCCACATGATGGACATCCTGCGAGGCAAACAGACGGAGAAAGTGGCCCAGTACGGGCACGAGCAGTTGAGCACCTTCGGCATCGCCAAGGAAGCGAGCGAGAGCGAGCTGCGGGCAGTGCTGCGCCAGCTGATCGCGATCGGCGCAGTCGCGGTGGACGGCGGCATGTTCAATACCCTGCGGCTGACGGACGGGTCCCGGGCCGTACTCAAGGGGGACGTGAAGGTGCAGCTGCGCGAATCCGTGGCGACACCTTCAGCGAAACGCAGTCGCCGCAGCGGCGCCCTGGCACCGGCAGCACAGGCGCTGGGGGTGGACGACCAGGTGCGTTATATCAACCTCAAGACCTGGCGGGCCGAGGTGGCACGCGAGCACAACCTGCCGGCTTATGTGATTTTCCACGACGCCACGCTAGCGGAGATTGCGCGGCGCCAACCCCGGACCCTGGAAGATTTGCAGGGCATCAGCGGCATCGGCGCCAAGAAGCTGGAAGCTTACGGCGCCGATGTGTTGCGGGTGGTGGCAGAAGGCGCGTGAAGGGCGGCCTGCCGACGCCCTGGTTTTCCGCTCAGTGGCGGCGGAAATTGCTTTCGTAGGACATGGCCGCGGCCGACATGGTGTTCTGCAGGCGCTCGATGGCGCGGCTGTGGCGCTGCACCTTGGAGCTGTCGCACAGCTGCTTGCGGTGGTGCTGCATGAGCTTGTCGAACTTGGTGCGGCAGGGCTCCAGCACGCCGGCCAGATGCAGGGCAATGTAGGCCACATGGTCCGCCTGGGTCTGGCGGAACTCGTCGGTCCACTGCTTGAAAAGCTGCCACTTGTAAGTGCCTTTTTCCGGCACTTTGATGATGTCTTTGCGCATGGTCATAACAGTCCTCTGCTTGCGGGCTCCAACGACTTCGTGATCTTGCCGGGACCGTCCCGGCGGCTTATTCCGGCGCCCGCCATGCACCTATGACGCCTGAGCCATGCAAACGGTTGACATAGACCCGCTGGACCCGGCCGGTCGGAGGTATCCAGTCGCAACAAGCCCCCGAGCGGTTGGGGGTTATTGGATGAAGCCGACGCTGCGGCTTTCCCGGACTTCGGGTTTGATGCGGTGTTCCGCCTCGAGTTGTTCCAGGAACTCCAGCGCATCGAAGCCGTCCCCCAGGATGCCGGCCTGACGCTGCACCGCAGCAAAATCGCCCAGGCAAAGCTGGTCCAGCAAGTCCAGCCGGTGCTGCAACGCGGGGCTGAGTTGCTCGGCCTGCCCGCCCAGGGCCTCGGTCACGAACATGGTGTGGCGCTGCTCACGCGCCAGCGGCTTGAAGCGGATCTTGAAGGTGAAACGCCGCAGCGCCGCCTGGTCGATGCGGTCGAACAGGTTGGTCGTACAGATGAAGACCCCTGTGTGCCGCTCCATGCCCTGCAGCATCTCGTTGACCTCGGTCACTTCGTAGGTGCGCTGCGCGCCACGGCGGTCCTGCAAAAAACTGTCGGCCTCGTCCAGCAAGAGCACGGCGTTCTCGGCCTCGGCCTCGGCAAACATGGCCGCCATGTTCTGCTCGGTCTCACCAATGAACTTGCTGACCAGGTCGCTGGCCTGGCGGATCATCAGCGGCCGCCCCATCTGCTCGGCCAGATGGGCGGCGAGCGCGGTCTTGCCGCTGCCGGGCGGGCCATAGAAGCACAGGCTGCCGTGGCCGCGCGCCTGCAAGGCCTGCACCATTCGCGGCAACTCGAAACGACTCTCCACGTTCAGCAGGGCCAAGTCGTAGTGCGTGTCCTGCGCACGCGCCGGTGCGTTTTCGCGCCGGCTGCCCAGGGCCAGATCGGCATTGCGCAACTGCCGTTCGATCAGCGCCTCCAGCCCGCCCTGGGCGTTCGCCGCTTCGGGCGCCGGCACGACCAGGCCGGCAAAACGCACCGCCGTGTGGATCTGGGCCGGGGTCAGCCCCTTGCGCGCCACCAGGCGGGCCACAAAGGCGTCGGACACGACCACTCCCTCCAGGGCCCGGTGCACCAGCTGTTCGCGCGCACCGGGTGGCGGCGATTTCAACTCCAGGTGGTAGGCAAAACGGCGCCGGAAGGCCGGGTCGATTTGCTCGATGCGGTTGGTCACCCAGACGGTCGGCACGGCATTGGATTCCAGGATCTGGTTGACCCAGGCCTTGCCGCTGACACTGCTGGACGCCGGCACCCCGGACTTCTCGGCGCGCACCAGCAGCTGGGCCGCCTCGCTGGAGATCGGTGGGAAGACGTCTTCCACCTCATCGAACAGCAGGGCCGATTGCGCACTGCCCTTGAGGAAGACCTGCGCGATCTGCAGCGAGCGGTAGCGCTCGCGCCCGCTGAGCGAATTACCTTCGCGATCAGCGTATTCCACCTCGAAGAGCTCCAGCCCCGCGGCCTGAGCCGCCACCTTAGCCAGCTCGGTCTTGCCTGTACCCGGCGGACCGTAGAGCAGCACGTTGACGCCGACCTCGCGCCGCGCCACGGCGTTGCGCAGTAGGGTCGTGAGCATCTGGGCCTCCTCGCCGACGAAGGCAAAGTCCTCCAGCGCCAGGCTGCTCTTGCTGGCCGGACGGGTGAAGACGGCCATCAGTTCGGCCTGGTCGCGGTAGGCGCGCATGAGCACCGGCGGCAATTTCTCGCTGACCTTCATCAGGTCGGCCAGATCGGTGATGTTGTGCTCGGAAATCAGGTTGTCCACCAGGCCGATGCGCTCCAGCCGCGAGCCGGTGCGCAGGGCCTCGCCCACCTCCTCGGCCTTGACCCCCGCCACCTCGGCAATCACCGCATAGGCCTCGGCGGCGTTGTTGACCTTGAACTCCACCAGCAGGCTGCGCAACTCGCGCTGGTAGCGCGTGAGGGTACCGTAGAGCAGCAGGGCGCGCTCGGCCTGGTTGAGCTGCAGCAGCTTGGCCAGGGCGTCGATGTTCTTCTGCACCAGCGTCGACTGCTTCTTCAGCGTCTGGCGCAGCCAGTCGCCCGTGGCGCCCAGCACCGCGAGCAGGTCGCGCGGCTGGCTCTTGGCGTAATCGTCCAGGTAGAAGAACAGCGTGCCCTCCTCATAGGGCCCGCGCCAGTCGCCGTAACGCGCCAGAAAGCCCTCCATGTCCAGGGTTTCGTGACCGGACCAGTGTTCGTTGCCCGCGCAGCGCCAGGCCAGGTAGTCGCGCAGACGTTGCAGCACCGGCTGCGGCCAGACCAGATGCCGGCCGGCCAGGTCGATCACACCGTGCAGGTCGCGCCGCGCGTTGAAGGCGCCACCCATGCGGCTGACCAGGGTCAGTACGAAATGCGAGCACATCAGGTCCAGCACCGGCGCATCGCGCAGGCCAGGCGAGGCCAGCAAGGGCCCGTATGCCTTGTCGATCGTCAATCGCTTGACCATGCAATGCCCTCCATCAGGACCTGCTCCCTGGACGCGTTCACGATAGCGCAGACCACGCCCGCTGGGAAGCCCCGGCCCGCCATGCCCCCCGGCCGGCCGGTGCTTGACTTCTGCTGCGCTCCGGTACAGCCTTGCCGGTTGCCTGCCCCGGGCGGTGCCGGGTTCGCCATGTAAAATGCGCGCTGTCGTTTATCCGTCTATTGAGGAAATACCATGTCCCACGAGCCGTCCCAGTCCGACGATCCCATCGAGAACATCGTGCATTCGGCACCGGTGGTCATCCCTGTGCTGGGTGGCCTGATGATTTTCCTGCTCGCGTTCATCGCCGTTTTCATGGCCTGAATGCCCCCGCCCGGCGCGCGGCGCTTCAGCCGCCCGTGCGCTGCGGCATGATGTGGATCCCCTGACGGGGGATCTGCACCAGCAGCTCCCCCCCCACGTCCGATCCCAGTCGCCGCAATTGAGCGGTCGACAGGTTGAGCGTCAGCTTCTCCGACGGCAATCTCTCGGGCACCAGCGTGCACAGGCTGGTTTCGCCCAGGGCCAGCACCTCCACCAGTTCGCAAGGCAGCAGGTTGTGCGTGTCGCCAGCCGGCTGCGGCGCATCCGCCCGCAGCACGTCCACGTGCTCACCCGCCAGCACCCAGGTCACGGCCACGCCGTCGTCCAGGCGGTGCTTGTCGATCACCTGCAGATCCAGCCCGGCATCGTCCCGCCCCTCCCAGCGCAGCACGCCCTGGTCGCCAGGTAAACGCCGGAAGCGGCCGCGGAAGTGGTTCTGGATCCCCACCAGGTCGGCCACGCGGGCATTACGCGGGCTGGCAAACACGCGTTCGGGCGGCCCGCTTTGCAGGGTGGTTCCGGCGTCGACGATCACGACGCGATCTGCCAGGCGACGCGCTTCCGACAAATCGTGCGTGACCAGCACCATGGGCGTGGAGACCTGCTGGCGCAAGGCGGCAAGTTCGCGATAGAGCGTCTGGCGTGTCGGCGCATCCACCGCGGAGAAAGGCTCATCGAGCAACAGCACCCCGCCCTGTTCCACCGCACCATCCTGCGGGCGCAGGATGCGGCGCAGGGCCCGCGCCAGCGCCACGCGCTGCTGCTGGCCGCCTGAGAGCTGGGCCGGCCGCCGGTGTTCCAGCCCGGCCAGGCCCAGCCGTTCGAACAGCGCGCGCAGCGAGGCGTCCTGCCGGATGTCCAGATGGGACGGACACGCCACGGCCACGTTTTCCAGCGCGCTGAGGTGCGGGAACAGGGCGTAGTGCTGGAACACCAGCCCCACACGGCGCTGCTGCGGTGTCAGATGAATGCCGCGCGTGCTGTCAAACCAGTACTGTTCACCGACCTGGACCGTGCCCTGCAACTGCGGCGCGCGCAGCAGGCCGGCGACCGCGCGCAACAGCGAGGTCTTGCCGCTGCCCGAAGGGCCGACCAGCGCAATCAGCTCGCCGGCCTCGCACTCGAATTCGGCCGCCAGCGGCATGGGTGCCTGGTTCTGCAGCCGGACCTGGAGCCTGCCCATCAACGCTCCTGCAGACTGCGTGCCGCGGCCTGCCGGCGATCGGCGGCAAAGACCAGCGCCAGCGCCAGCAGCGAGAACAGCACCAGCGCCAGCGCCATGCCGTGCGCGCCGCCCAGGTCGAAAGCCTGCACCCGGTCATAGATGGCCACACTCAGGGTGCGCGTCTCGCCCGGAATGCTCCCGCCCACCATCAGCACCACGCCGAATTCGCCCAGGGTGTGCGCCACCGTCAAGGCCACACCGGCGAGCAGGCCGGGCCAGGCCAAGGGCAATTCGATGCGCCAGAAGGTCTGCCACACACTCAGGCCCGAGACCCAGGCCGCTTCTCGCAGGCTGTGCGGCAAGGCGGCAAAAGCGCGCTGGATAGGCTGCACCATGAAGGGCAGGTTCACCAGCACACTGGCCAGCAGCAAGCCCTCGAAACTGAAGACCAGGCGCAGGTTCAGCGCCGAGCCCAGCCAGGCGCCGAGCGCCGAGCCCTGGCCAAAAACCAGCAGCAGGTAAAAGCCGATCACCGTGGGCGGCAGCAGCAGTGGCAGCATGAGCAGCGCCTCCACCAGCGGCTTGCCGCGCCAGTCACTCAGCGCCAGCCAGCGCGCCAGCCACAGGCCCGGCGGCAACAGCAGCAGCGCGGTGGCCGCGGCAAGCAGCAGGGAAACGCGGGCGGCCTGGTAATCCATGCGCCGATTATGTCCGGCCGCTCACCAGCTTCAGACCATGAAGCCATATCGCCGGAACACCGCCTGAGCCGACGGCGTCTGGAGGTAGGCATAGAAGCGCTCGGCTTCAGGGGGGGCATCTTTCAGCAGCACCATGCGCTGGCGCATGGGCTGGTGCAGGCTTTCCGGAAGGACGATGTGCCGAACCTGGCGTGCCACCTCCGGTGCCAGGGCCAGGGCCTGCGCCGTGATGCCGGCCTGGGCGGCGCCTGTAGTGACGAACTGGGTGGCCTGGGCGATGTTCTCGCCCAGCACCAGCCTGGTTTTTGCCAGGCGCCACACACCCAGTTTCTCCAGCGCTTCCTGCGCGGCCCGACCATAGGGTGCGTGCTCGGGATTCGCAATCGCGAATTTGCCCACCTGCGGCCACCCCGCCTGCAAGCCCTTGAGTTCCTGGTCCAGCTGCAGCGTCGAGGCCGCCGGAACGATCAGCGCGATCCGCCCCAGGCCGTAGACCACGCCGCGATCCGGCAAGCCGTCTGGCAAACGCCGCGTCAAGCCTGCCTCAACCAGTTGCAGGACCCAGCCCTCGTCGGCCGACATGAAAAGATGCACGGGCAGGCCTTGCCGGATCTGGCGCGCAAAGTTGCCGGACGATCCAAAACTGACCTCGACCCTGAGCCCCGTTTCTGTCTGGAAGGCGTCCAGCAGCTGAGCCAGCACAAACTTCAGATCGCTCGCCGCAGCGACCCGCAACACGGGCTGGCTCGCCCAGGCGGTCGGCATCGTCAGGCCCAGGGCCAGCAGACCCAGGCAGTGCCGGCGCCGCAGGCCCGGGCCTGCTTCGGAGGTCCGGCTTTGCTGCGGCATAAAGTTATGCATGTTTTGCATGGGTTTTGCTCGTAACCTGAATGTAACTTGGGGTCCAGTTCATACAATGGCCCGCACACCGGTGCCAGCCGCCTCTTGGGGTCGCGGGTGCCAGACATTTTCCGGAAGCTGCGGGCCAAGCCGCGCGGGCCGGTTTTGAACAGATCACCATAACCAGGAGCCTAATCCATGAATTCTCCCGTGATGCAAGGCCTGCACCTCAATGCCCCCAGCCATGTGAAACACGCCCGGCTGCTGGCCTGGGTGGCCGACATGGCCGCCCTGTGCAAACCCGACGCCATCTACTGGTGCGACGGCAGCGACGCCGAATACCAGCGCCTGTGCGAGCAGCTGGTCCAGGCCGGCACCTTCACCCGGCTCAACGACGCCAAGCGCCCCAACAGCTACCTGTGCCGCTCCGACGCCAGCGATGTGGCGCGCGTGGAAGACCGCACCTTCATCTGCTCGGCCCGCAAGGATGACGCCGGCCCGACCAACAACTGGATCGACCCCACCGAAATGCGCGCGCTGATGCAGTACGGCAAGGCCGACGGCACGCCCGCCCTCTTCAACGGCTGCATGAAGGGCCGCACCATGTACGTGGTGCCCTTCTCCATGGGCCCGCTGGGCAGCGACATTGCCCACATCGGCGTCGAGCTCTCCGACAGCGCCTACGTGGCCGTCAACATGAAACTCATGACCCGCATGGGCAAGGCCGTCTATGAGGTGCTGGGCACCGACGGCGATTTCGTGCCGGCCATGCACACCGTGGGCGCCCCTCTGGCCGCGGGCCAGCAGGACAGCAGCTGGCCCTGCAACCAGACCAAGTACATCGTGCACTACCCCGAGACGCGCGAAATCTGGTCCTACGGTTCCGGCTACGGCGGCAACGCGCTGCTGGGCAAGAAATGTTTTGCGCTGCGCATCGCCTCCAACATGGGCCGCGACGAAGGCTGGCTGGCCGAGCACATGCTGATCCTGGGCGTGACCAATCCCCAGGGCAAGAAATACCACGTCGCGGCAGCCTTCCCCAGCGCCTGCGGCAAGACCAACTTCGCCATGCTGGTGCCGCCCAAGGGCTTCGAAGGCTGGAAGGTCACGACCATCGGCGACGACATTGCCTGGGTCAAGCCGGGCAAGGACGGCCGCATGTACGCCATCAACCCGGAAGCCGGCTACTTCGGCGTGGCCCCGGGAACCAACTACAACACCAACCCGAACTGCATGGAGTCGCTCAAGAGCGATGTGATCTACACCAACGTGGCGCTGACCGACGACGGCGACGTCTGGTGGGAGGGCATGGACGGCGAGCCACCGGCCCATGCCATCGACTGGCAGGGGAAGGACTGGACACCGCAGATCGCCAGGGAAACCGCCGCCAAGGCCGCCCACCCGAACTCGCGCTTCACCGTGTCCGCCAGCAACAACCCGGCGCTGGACCCCGAGTGGGACAACCCCAAGGGCGTGCCGATCGACGCCTTCATCTTCGGCGGCCGCCGCTCCAACACCGTACCGCTGGTGACCGAGGCCCGCAACTGGGTGGAAGGCGTCTACATGGCCGCCACCATGGGCTCGGAGACCACCGCCGCCATCATCGGCCAGCAGGGGGTGGTGCGCCGCGACCCGTTTGCCATGCTCCCCTTCACGGGCTACCACATGGGCGACTATTTCCAGCACTGGCTCAACCTGGGCGAGAAGGTTGCCGCGCAGGGCGGCCGCCTGCCGTCCATCTTCACGACCAACTGGTTCCGCAAGGGCGAGGATGGCAAGTTCGTCTGGCCGGGTTACGGCGAGAACATGCGCGTGCTCAAGTGGATGATCGACCGCATCGAGGACGAGGTCCAGGGCAAGGAGCATTTCTACGGCCTGACGCCGAACTACGACGAAGTCAACTGGAAGGGCCTGGAGTTCACGCCCGAGCAGTTCCACGCCGTCACGAGCATCGACAAGCAGCAGTGGCTGGCCGAGCTCAAGCTGCACGACGTCCTGTTTGAGCAAATAGACGCGCGCCTGCCCAAGGCCCTGCGCGACACCCGCCAGCGCATTGAAAAGCTGCTGAACGCCGGCTGATACCGCTGTTGCCGACATGAAAAAAGCCACCGCAAGCGGTGGCTTTTTGCTGGGCAGAGAAGCTCGCCAGACGCTGGTGACCTGACGGCCTTCAGTTCTGCTCGGCGGGCGCCACGCTGACACCCCGGCTGGCGCGGATGCTGCCGGAACTCTCGCGCAGCCTGAGCGCAACGGCTTCCGGCACCAGACCAGCCGGCATCTGCAGGCTGCCCTCAGTCTTCAGATAACGACCGACCCGCATCTGGAACTTGCCGCTGGCGCGCTGCCCTTCCGGAGGATAGGTCCACACCGTCGGGCGACCATCCTGGACCCCCTGCACGAGGAATTCCAGCGTCCCCTCATAAAGACGCCCCTCGTTTGAAATGGCAAACGCATAACGCAGCAGGCCCGGGGTGCCGCTGTCACGCACGACGCTCAGCGTCTGGATGTCCAGACCTTCGACCTGGCGCTGCGCCATCACGTCCTGTTTTGCCGCTTCCGGGTTGGTTGGCGCCGGCTGGGCCTGTTCGGGCTGGCTGGACGCCGCCTGGGCCGGTCGACCCAGCCCCTGCCGGTAGCGCTCGAAGTGCATGCCCGCGTAGAACAGCCCCGAGCACAGCAGCACCACACCCGTGACCCGGAGGCTGCTCTGCACGATGGCTTTCCAGCGTGGCACGGGTTCGTTGATCACGATGCTGGGCGGCATCCGCGCAAACAAAGTCCGACCGATAAAAAAAGTCATGCCCATGTGTCTCTGAATCTCTGGTCTGCTGAAGAAACACCCGCAGCTGGATGTCCAGAACATGACATCACCACGATGCCCGCCCACAACTGCTGTCCGATTATCAACCGGGACTTGCCCTGCCCACGAAAAAAGCCACCGCAAGCGGTGGCTTTTTTCTCATCCGCGACCTCGGCGAACGGTCCGCAGGATGCAGCTTATTCGTTCCAGACCCGTTGCGTGAGACGTGCCACGCGTGCCGCTGCGGCGTAATTCACCACCGGGGCAGCCGTCGTGCTGACCACCACGCCAGCGACGTCGCTCTCGGCGCGGCTGGCAGCGGCCTGGATGTCCGCCATCACGCGGGAGTCCTTGCGGGCCAAGTCCAGCAGACGCTCGTCAGCGCGGCGACGGGCCACGCCTTGCGACCAGCCGTCCAGGCCTTGCATGACACGTGCTGCCACGTTGCGGGCGGTCGGCGCCAGCAGGGCCAGCGCGCTGAAACCGATCACCCACATCAGCACCCATGCGGCCAGCAGATGGCCGTCGGCCCAGGTGTCCATGAGCTGATCAGCCACCACGACCAGGGTGGCCACCATGGCCGCCAGCAGCAAGGCGGCCAGGCTGCGGGTCGGGTTCAGGCCTTTGCGCAGGCTGTCTGCCGCGCTGATCGCGCGCTCGAAACGGTCCACGCCGGTATGGGTGGTCGAGTAGTCAAGGTGAATGAAGCTATTGTTCATGGTGGAACTCCTGCGTGGTGAGTGTGCTGCGATGGGGTGATACTAGGGTTTTCACTACTGTGACTCAACTTTATCTTGATGATGGCAACTATTCATAACGGTGATATATGATGAATCCATGGCAGAACTCAATTTCCGCACGCTGGACCTGAACCTGTTGCGGGTGTTCAACGAGGTCATGACCGAGCGCAGCCTGACAAAGGCTGCCAGCAAGCTTGCGCTTACTCAGCCGGCCGTGAGCAATGCCTTGCGGCGGCTGCGCGAGACCCTGGGCGACGAGCTGCTGCGCCGCAAAGGCCAGGGCCTGGAGCCCACGCCGCGTGCCCTGGCCCTGTGGCCCACGGTGCAGCAGGCCCTGCGCCAGCTGGAGGAAACCCTGGCGCCCGGGCGCTTCGTGCCGGGCCAGGCCACCACCACCTTCGTGCTGGCCATGGCCGATGCGACGGCCGCCGAGTTGATCCCGGGCCTCATCAGCGTCATCGACCAGGACGCGCCAGGCGTGACCATCCGCGTCGTGCCGCTGACCACACGCGACCCGCGCCGCCTGCTCGACGAGGAGGCAGCCGACCTGGCCATCGGCTACTTTCCCGCGGTCCTGGCGTCCCTGACGGCCCAGGCCCAGGCCGGCGAGACGGTGGCCTTCGACCACCAGGGCCTGTACCGCAGCAACTACGTTTGCGTGATGCGACGCGACCACCCCCTGGCCCGCGAGGAACTGACGCTGGACCAATACTGCGCAGCACGCCACCTGCTGGTCAGCTTCTCGGGCCGCCCCTATGGTTTCATCGACGAAGCCCTGGCTGGACTGGGCCGGCGGCGCCACATCGTACTCACGGTCAACCAGTTCTTCACCGCCGGCCGGGTGGTGGCCACCTCCGACCTGCTCACCGTGCTGCCGAGGCACTTCGTGAGTGTCACCGGCATCGCCGACCAGCTGGTGCTGCGTGAGTTGCCCTTCGTGGTGCCGGCGGTGCACGTCGATGCGCTGTGGCACCGGCGCCTGCAGCACAGCGGGGCGCACACCTGGTTGCGCGAAGTGCTGGCGCGCCTGCCGCAGCAGCGGAATAAGTAATACCCCTTCTTATTGACCCGGGTCAATAGGATCTACGATGCTGCCGATACACTCCGGTTCACCGAAAAAAGAAAGGACACCTCCATGAAAATTCTTCTGGCCGTTGATGGCAGCGAGTACACCAAGAAGATGCTGGCTTACCTGACCACCCACGAAGACTTGTTCAGTGGCGACAACAGCTACACGATCTTCACCGTGCAGGCGACCCTGCCGCCCCGCGCCCGCGCCGCCGTCGGCAAGGAAATCGTGGACAAGTACTACAGCGAAGAAGCCGAAAAAGTGCTGGGCCCGGTCTCCAAGTTCCTGGCCCGCCATGGCATCGAAGCCAAGAGCAACTGGAAAGTCGGCCACGCTGGCGAAACCATTGCCAAGGTCGCCGACGCCGGCAAGTTCGACCTGCTGGTCATGGGCTCGCACGGGCACGGCGCCTTGGGCAATCTGGTGATGGGCTCGGTCGCCACCCAGGTGCTGGCCCACTGCGGTGTGCCGGTACTGCTGGTCCGCTAAGCCACACGCCTCTTCACACGCGCCGTCACCGCTGCCAGCCGGCGGTTGACGGCGTTTTGGCGTGCGCCGGCTGGCCCTTTAGCGCTGCAGCGGTGCCTCCTGCGGCTCGGCCACCACGCCAGCCAGGGTCACGCCCATCCACTGGTGCAGATCGGTCCACATGCGCTGGATTTCCACATTGCGTGGTGTCAGCAAGGCGCTGGGCAGCTCGATGGTCACCACCGGCATACCCTTGTGCACGCCGCCGTAGTTGCCCAGCGAGCCCGGAAAAATGCCCACCTGGTCCAGGTAGAGCCGCCCCAGCCGGCGCGGGGGCTCGATCGGGCCGTCGAAGTCGAGCACGCCATAGGGCGCATGGATGCTGACGATCAGGTTGGGTTTGAAACGCTGCATCTCGTCATGCAGGTAACGGCTCTCGGGCTCGCTCAACGGGGTCTTGCCGGGCCAGCGGCGCGGGTCCTTGCGGGTGCGTTTTTCCCAGTAGAAGGCCGCCTCGCGCTCCCAGTTGGGCGTGGGGAAGTTGCGGTTCAGGTCCACCCCGTTGGCGTTCATGCGGCGCGCCGGCTTGTCGAACAGGCCGTCGGGATTGAGCGCCGGGATGAAGCGCCAGTGAATCTGCTCGGGCGAGCCCTGGGCCAGACGGATCCAGTGCAGCGCCACCGAGGCCGATGACAGTTCGTCGCCATGCATGCCGCCGATCACCAGCACGCGCAGGCGCGTCGTGGCAGGGCGCACATCACGCGTGTAGATCGTGCGGCCCTTCACGCTGCGGCCCTCGCCGGGCTGCAGGCCGGCCGCCTGGCACAGGGCCCAGCTCACATTGGGCAGGCGGGCATAAAACTCGTCGCAGGCCCGATCATTGGCGTGAACGCCGGTGACCAGCAGCAAGGGCAGGACCGCCGCCGGCATCCATTTCCAGAAACGCATGCTGTCATTCTATGGCGCCCCCCAATTTCAGGTAAATTGCACGCATGTCAGTTTCTTCCCCGGGACAGCGCGCCCGCCCGCCGAGCTTCACCCCCACCGAGTTCCGCGCCGCGCTGGGCATGTTCGCCACCGGCGTCACCATCGTCACCGCACGCGCCGCCAACGGCAAGCTGGTGGGCCTGACCGCCAACTCCTTCAACTCCGTCTCGCTGAACCCCCCACTGGTGCTCTGGAGCCTGGCGCGTGCGGCCGCCTCGATGGCCGCGTTCAGCACGGGCTCGCATTACGCCATCAATGTGCTGGCGGCCGACCAGCAGGCGCTGGCGCTACGCTTCGCGTCCAAAGACGTGGACCGCTGGGCGGATGTGGCCTGGACCGAAGGCGTGGCGGGCGCGCCCCTGCTCGAGGGCGCCGCCGCCAGATTCGAATGCTTCAACCGCAGCCGCTATGAAGAAGGCGACCACGTGATCTTCGTCGGCGAGGTCGAACGCTGCAGCCACCGCGCCGATGCCTCACCGCTGCTCTTCCACGGCGGCCGTTTTTACGCCGAGCACCCCCTGTGATGTTGCGCACCCCCAGGCTCCGCTCCCTTCGTTCGCTGCGCCAGACGTGCCAACGCCAGAGGCACAGGCTCTTCGGTCTGTCCAAACCTGCGCAGGCAGGCTTGGAGCCGCAGCCCTCAGCCCCTTGCAGGGGGCAACGCCAGTGGCCCAGCAGAGCCGGTTCCACGGCGTTTCCCGATCAAGCCCCGCCCTTCACGCACGCCTTCAGCAGTTGACAGAGATGACACGCAAGGACCACCTCGACGGCCTGGCCGCGGGCATCCTGCTGGCCTGCTGCATGTTCTGGGGCTTCCAGCAGGTGCTGGTGAAGGCCACGCTGCCGGAGTTGCCCCCCATTTTCCAGGCGGCCCTGCGCTTCGTCGGGGCCACGGCCCTGCTCATGCTCTGGTGTCGCTGGCGCCGTGTGCCCCTCTTCACGCGTGACCAGACACTGGGGCCCGGCCTGCTGGCCGGCGCCCTGTTCGCCGCCGAGTTCGCCTGCCTCTACATCGGCCTGCAGTACACCAGTGCCTCGCGGCTGACGGTCTTCCTCTACACCTCTCCCTTCTGGGTGGCGCTGGTGCTGCCGCTGCTGGTGCACGCCGAACGCCTGCGCGGCCTGCAGTGGGCGGGGCTGCTGCTGGCTTTCCTGGCCATGGTGTTTGCCCTGCGCGAAAGCCTTGTGGCCCCGCAGTCCGAAAACCAGCTGCTGGGCGATGCGCTGGCACTGGCGGGCGGCCTGGCCTGGGGCCTGACCACCGTGACGATCCGGGCCAGCCGGCTGGCCCGTGCCTCGGCCGAAAAACTGCTGTTCTACCAGGTGGCCGTGAGCGCGGCCGTGCTGCCCCCGCTCTCGCTGGTGCTGGGCGAAACCTGGCACTGGCAGTTCAGCCCCTTTGCGATCGGCTCGCTGCTGCTGCAGACCGTGGTGGGTGCCTTCGCCAGCTACCTGGTCTGGATGTGGATGCTGGGGCGCTACCCGGCAACGAAGATCTCGGCCTTCGCTTTTCTCACACCGCTGTTCGCGCTGCTGTTCGGCGCGCTCTGGCTGCGCGAGCCGCTCACCCCCAGCCTGCTCGCTGCGATGGCCCTGGTGGCCGTGGGCATCGTGCTGGTGAACCGCAGGACGGCTTGATGCCGCCCTGCGGGCCGGCTCAGATCTTGCCGGCCGCCTTCAGGCGATCGATGGTGGCCTTCTCGGCGGCGAACGTGCGCTCGGCGTAGCTCGTGTACTCGGCCGTGTTCATGTGGATCGTGGGCATGTAGAACTTGTCCAGGGTGTCCTGCACGCGCTGGTCCTCCAGCGTCTGGCGGAAGGCGTCGTGCAGGATCTTCACCAAGGCCGGGTCCATGTTCTTCGGGCCGCCGATGCCGAAGGGCGACTCGGTCACCGTGTCCCAGCCGCTTTCCTTGACCGTGGGCACATCGGGGAAGGCCTTGTTGCGCTTGCTGCCCAGCGTGGCCAGCAGGTTCAGCTTGCCGGCCACGACATGGGGTGCAAACTCGGTGGTGCCGCTCATGAGCGGGATGTGGCCGCCCAGGATGGCCTGCAGGATCTCGGCCGAGCCCTTGTAGGGAATGTCCTGCAGCACGATGCCGGCCTTGGACGCAAACTCCTCGATGGCCAGGTGCGGCGTGGTGCCGGTACCCGTGTGGCCGTAGTTGACCTTACCGGGGTTGGCCTTGGCATAGGCCACCATCTCCTTGAGCGTCTTGTAGGGCGCGTCGGGGCGCGCCGCCAGGCCGAAGGTGTAGCCCGTCAGGCAGACGATGTGCGTGATGTCCTTGACCGGATCGAAGCTCGTCTTCTGCATGTGCGGAATGCGGTAGATGCCCAGCGGCAGCTGCGTGAGCGTGTAGCCGTCGGGTTTGGCCTGCACCATGGCGGCCGCACCCAGCGTGCCGCCGGCGCCCGGCTTGTTCTCGATGATGACGGTGCCGCCCAGCGCGCGCGCGGCGCTCTCGCCGAAGGCGCGCATCACGGCGTCGCTGCTGCCGCCGGTGGGCCAGGGCGTGATCAGGGTGATGGGGCGGTTGGGGAATTTGTCCTGGGCCAGCGCCCAGGGGCTGACCAGGGCGGGTGCGGCGACCAGCGCGGCGCTGCGCGTGATGAGCTGGCGGCGGCTCAGGGAGCGGGGGGAGGATGAGGTCATGAAGGTCTCCTGTTGTAGATCTGCCATGCCATTGTGATCCGCCTGTCATCGCCGGACTGTCACCTAAGTGCACCCGCCCTTATAGTGCGCAGATGTCACGCCGCCATGAGTTTCTGGAACTGGTCCTGGACCAGATGGCCGCGCTGGGCGCCATCTCGGAACGCGCCATGTTCGGCGGTCACGGCCTGTACTGCAACGGCCTGTTCATCGCCATCGTCACCCGCGACAAGCTTTACTTCAAGGCGGACGCGAAGAGCCAGCCCCGCTTCGAGACCCACGGCCTGCCGCGTTTCCAGTACCAGGCGCGCGGCAAAGCCGTGCAGCTGCTCTACTACGAAGCCCCGCCCGAGGTCTACGAAGACGCCCAGGCCATGCTCGACTGGGGCCAGCTGGCACTGGCGGCCGCCGTACGGGCCAGCCAGCCAGCCCGCCAGAAACCCCACTAGGGGCCGTTGCCGCGCAGGTCCCCCAGCTGCAACGCCGCCGCTAGACCACGCCGGCCTGGCGCAGCGCCGCGATGCGCGTGGCGTCCAGTCCCAGCTCGGCCAGCACCTCCTCGGTGTGCTCGCCCAGCACAGGTGCGGCGCGGTGCAGCACGGGTGGGGTGGCGCTCAGACGCAGCGGGCTGGCCACACTGCGCAGGGTCGGCACGCCTTCGGCGGCCACCGCCTGCGGCGAGCGCGGTTGCTCGATGGCCAGGCCACGGGCCTGGACCTGCACATCCGCAAAGGCCTGGCCGATGTCGTTGATCGGGCCGCAGGGCACGGCCTTGTGCTCCAGCGCGGCAATCCACTCGGCCGTGCTGCGCGTGCGCGTGATGGCCTCCAGCTGCGGCACAAGTTCCGCGCGGTGCGCCACACGCTGCGGGTTGGTCGCGTAGCGCGCGTCCTGCGCCAGTTCGCTCCGGCCGGCCGCTTCGCAAAAGCGTGCGAACTGGCCGTCGTTGCCGATGGCCAGCAGCATGGCGCCGTCTTTCGTCGGCATGTCCTGGTAGGGCACCAGGCTGGGGTGGCTGTTGCCCTGGCGCTGCGGCACCTTGCCCGTGTTGAGGAAACCGCCGGCCTGGTTGGCCAGGATGGCCATGCCCACGTCCAGTAGCGACATGTCGATGTGCTGGCCCTCACCCGTGCGATGCCGCACTTCGAGCGCCGCCAGGATGGCGGTCGAGGCGTAGACCCCGGTGAAGATGTCCGTCAGCGCAACCCCCACGCGCTGCGGGCCCCCGCCAGGCACTTCGTCCGGGCGGCCGGTGATACTCATCATGCCGCTCATGGCCTGCACCATCAGGTCGTAACCCGCGCGCTCGGCGTAGGGCCCGTCCTGGCCGAAGCCGGTGATCGAGCAGTAGATCAAGCTGGGGTTGAGCGACTTCAGGCTCGCGTAGTCCAGCCCGTAATGCGCCAGGCCCCCGACCTTGAAGTTCTCCACCAGCACATCGCTCTGCCCGGCCAGCTGGCGGATCAACGCCTGGCCTTCGGGCTTGGCGATGTCCACCGTGATCGAGCGCTTGTTGCGATTGGCGCAGGTGTAATAGGCCGCATGCTCGGTGTCCTGGCCCTGCGCGTCCTTCAGGAAGGGCGGGCCCCAGTGGCGCGTATCGTCACCGGCGCCGGGGCGTTCGATCTTCACCACGTCGGCGCCCAGGTCCGCGAGGATCTGCGTGCACCAGGGGCCCGCGAGCACGCGGGACAGGTCCAGCACCTTGATGTGCGGCAGGGCGGCAGGTTTGCTCATCTCAGTTCGCGAAGGCCGCAATGCCGGTCTGGGCGCGCCCCAGGATCAGCGCGTGGATGTCGTGCGTACCTTCGTAGGTGTTGACCACTTCCAGGTTCACCAGATGGCGTGCTACGCCGAACTCGTCCGAGATGCCGTTGCCGCCCATCATGTCGCGCGCCAGGCGCGCGATGTCCAGCGCCTTGCCGCAGCTGTTGCGCTTGAGGATGGAGGTGATCTCCACCGCCGCCGTGCCCTCGTCCTTCATGCGGCCCAGGCGCAGGCAGCCCTGCAGGCCCAACGAGATTTCGGTCTGCATGTCGGCCAGTTTCTTCTGGATCAGCTGGTTGGCGGCCAGCGGGCGGCCGAACTGCTTGCGGTCCAGCACATACTGGCGCGAACGGAACCAGCAGTCCTCAGCCGCACCGAGCGCGCCCCAGGCAATGCCGTAACGCGCCGAGTTCAGGCAGGTGAAGGGGCCCTTGAGACCTTGCACGTCGGGGAAGGCGTTCTCTTCGGGGCAGAACACGTTGTCCATCACGATCTCGCCGGTGATCGAGGCGCGCAGGCCCACCTTGCCGTGCACGGCCGGCGCGGAAAGGCCCTCCATGCCCTTCTCCAGGATGAAACCGCGGATCGGGCCGACGGCGCCGCTTTCGCTGACCTCCTTGGCCCAGACCACGAAGACATCGGCGATGGGGCTGTTGGAGATCCACATCTTGCCGCCGGTGAGCTTGTAGCCGCCGGCCGTCTTCTGCGCACGGGTGATCATGGAGTTGGGGTCAGAGCCGTGGTCGGGCTCGGTCAGGCCGAAGCAGCCGATCCACTCACCGGTGGCCAGCTTGGGCAGGTACTTCTGTTTCTGCGCCTCGCTGCCGAATTCGAAGATCGGCACCATCACCAGCGAAGACTGCACGCTCATCATGGAGCGGTAGCCGGAATCGACGCGCTCGACCTCACGCGCGATCAGGCCGTAGGCCACGTAGTTCAGGCCCGGGCCGCCGTATTGCTCGGGGATGGTGGGGCCCAGCAGGCCGAGCTCACCCATCTCGCGGAAGATGGTGGGGTCGGTCTTCTCGTGGCGGAAGGCCTCCAGCACGCGGGGGGCCAGCTTGTCCTGGCAATAGGCGGCGGCGGCATCGCGCACCATGCGCTCGTCATCGCTCAGTTGCTGGTCCAGCAGAAAAGGGTCGTTCCAGTGAAAGGTGGCATTGGCCATGGGGGTGCTCCAGAAATCAGCCCCCATGGTACGGCCGCGGCGCACACGGAGGCAAACGAAAATACCGCATCCAGATATGAGTCCAGCGCATAGATAAAACCAAAGACTCGGGGTTTCTGAGAACAGACCGGGCCATCAGTTGTGTATATTGCTCACACCATGCGCCGCAAGATCCCCTCCCTGCAAGCCCTGGCCTGTTTTGACGCGGCGGCCCGCCACGAAAGCTACACCCGCGCGGCGCAGGAGCTGGCGCTGACCCAGGGCGCGGTCTCGCGCCAGATCGGCGCGCTGGAGGCTTACCTGGGCATCACGCTGTTCCGACGCACCCGCCACGGCGTGGCGCTCACCTCGGGCGGCGCCGACTACGCGCGCCAGATCGCGCCGCGCCTGCAGGCGCTGGAGCGCGACACCCTGGACGCCATGTCACGCCAGGGCACGGCCGGCAGCATCTCGCTGGCCGCAGTGCCCACCTTTGCCACGCGCTGGCTTGTGCCCCGCCTGCCGCAGCTGATGGGCGCGCACCCCGAGCTGATCGTGCACATCGAGACCCGCACCCGCCCCTTCCTGTTTGCCGACACCGGTTTCGACGCTGCGCTGTATTCCGGTACACGCGAGCAGGTGAGCAACTGGGCCGGCACGCAGGCCCAGTTGCTGATCGAGGAGGAAGTGGTGCCGGTCTGCGCCCCAGCCCTGCTGGGCGGGCGCAAGCGGCTGCAGCCGGCCCAACTCGCCCGGCTGCCGCTGCTGCAGCAGAGCACCCGGCCCGAAGCCTGGCGCCAGTGGTTCGAAGCCATGGATGTGGACGCTTCCACCGCGCTGTCCGGCCCGCGTTATGAGCTGTATTCGATGACCGCAGCCGCGGCCGCGCAAGGCCTGGGCCTGGCCCTGGTGCCCCGCCTGCTGATCGAGCCGGAGCTGGCGCGCGGCGAACTGGTGGTGGTCTGCCCGCGCCCGCTCAAGAGCGGGCGGGCCTACTGGCTGGTGCTACCCGAACGCGGCGAGCCGCGCCCGGCGCTGGCGGCGTTTTCCAGCTGGCTGCTGGCGCAGGCCCGCTGCTGAAGGCGCTCAAAGCTCCTCGACGCGGTTACGACCTTTTTCCTTGGCCAGGTAAAGCGCCCGGTCGGCTGTGCCCACGATGTCGGCGGTCGCCTCTTTGGCGCTGCCGGGCATGGCGTGCAGGCCGATGCTGATGGTCAGCGGGATGGGTTGCCCGTCCAGCGCTGTAAAGGGTTGTTGCTCCACCGCCTCCCGCAGCGTCTCGGCAAGGACGCGGCCGCCGGCCGCGGCCGTGTCCGGCAGGAGCACGACAAACTCCTCGCCTCCCCAACGGCCGGCGATGTCCTGGGCACGCAGCCGCTTGGTGATGCAGGCGGCCAGATCCCGCAAGACCTTGTCGCCGGAGAGATGGCCAAAGCTGTCGTTGACCCGCTTGAAATGATCGATGTCGAGCATCAGCACCGCCATCGGGCTACGACTGCGTCGGGCCACAGCGATCTGCTGCTCCAGCGCCTGCTGGATATAGCGCCGGTTGTACAGCCCCGTGAGCTCGTCGTGCAGGGCCAGCGTGATGTTGCGCGCATCGGCCTGGTCGCGGGTCATGACTACCATGCCGAAGCTAGCCAGTACCATGGTGACAGACGCGAAAAGGAAGGTCACCGTCTGAAAGACGCTCGAATCTCGCACCGAAGTCATCTCGATCTGACCCAACAGCGTGGCCAGCAGCCGGCCCAGCAGCATCAGCCCGAAGACCGTGAAAGCGCCAAGAACAAAGTATTTGCCACGACCGAGCGTGACCACCCACCGTCGCAGCAGCAGGCCGATGACCTGACCGAGCTGCACAGCGAGCAGGGCCGAGCCAAAAACCACGCGTGTGTGGATGTCGTCAAGCAGCAGCGCGAACACGAGGACGGTCACCCCCACTGGCCCCCAGTCGAGAACCCGGCGCGCGGGCACCTGCAAGAAGTGGCGCAGGCCCTCGAGCATGAGCGCAAAGGTCGCCGACAGCAGCGTGTTGGCCAGCACGATGGAGGCCCAGTCGCTGACCGTGCCGCGCAGGATGAAGAGCAGGTAAGCGCCACTGTGCAGCCAAAGCGCCGCACCCCAGTGGAACAAGCCGTCCGAGCGATCTGACCGCGAAACCCAGCCCAGGCACAGGGCCAGCGTCATGAACAGCAAGGTGTTGACCAGCAGCAGGGTGGGGGTGTGCAACATCGTGTTCCATTGTGACGCCGCCCTCCCCATCCGGACGCGCGGGTGGCAAATATTCAGCGGGTTTCTGCCGCCTGCCGGGCAGCGTACCGCTGCGCGAAATCGACGTACCAGGCCAGGCAGGCCGGGTTGGCCATGGCGTCGCGGTTGACCACCTTGTCCAGCGGCTGGCCCAGCAGGAGCTTCTTGATCGGCAGCTCCTGCTTCTTGCCGCTGAGCGTGCGCGGGATCTCGGCCACCTGCAGGATCTCGTTGGGCACGAAACGCGGCGACAGCGCGATCTTGATGGCCTCGTTGATCTTTGCCTTCATGGCGCCGTCCAGCGCGTGACCCGGGCGCAGCACCACGAACAGGGGCATATAGCTCTCGCGACCCAGGTACTCCAGGTCCACCACCATGCTGTCCAGCACCTCGGGCAGGGCCTCGACCGCGCTGTACAGCTCGCTCGTGCCCATGCGCAAGCCATGGCGATTGATGGTGGCGTCGCTGCGGCCGTAGATGATGCAGCTGCCGCGCGCGGTGATCCTCAGCCAGTCGCCATGGCGCCACACCGGGCCGGCCGTCGCCGGCGCGTCACCGCCACCGGGGCGCCGCCCGTGCCCGGCCGGGTACATGTCGAAGTAGCTGGAAATATAACGCTCATTGCGGTTGTCACTCCAAAAATACAAGGGCATGCTGGGGATGGGCTGGCTGCAGACCAGTTCACCCACGGCGTCGACCACCGGCTCGCCCTGCTCGTTCCAGGCCTCGACTGCGCAGCCCAGCACACGGCACTGCATCTCGCCCGGCACCTGGGGCAGCTCGCGGTTGCCGGCGATGAAGGCCCCGGCAAAGTCGGTGCCGCCGGAAATGTTGGACCACCAGATGTCACCTGCCCGCTTCAGCGTCCCGCCGGCTTTCGGGTTCACGCGCCGCATCTGCGCATTGGTCCAGCGCTGCACGTCCTCTGAGAGCGGCGAGCCCGTGGAGCCCAGCGCGCGCACACGCGTCAGCGGCCCGCACTGCTTCAGGTCGATGCCCGCCTTCATGCCACTGGCAAAAAAAGCGGCGCCGGCACCGAAGAAGGTGGCGCCGGTGTCGGCAACGAACCGCCAGAGCGTGGTCCAGTCCGGCGCCACTTTGTGGCCGGCCGCGTCCACCGTGGCGCCGCCCGGGCTGCCGTCGAAGATGCAGACCGTGGTGCCGGTCAACAGGCCACCAATCTGGCAGTTCCACATGACCCAGCCAGTCGAGCTGTACCAGTGGAAACGTTCGCCCCAGCTGTTGGGTGCGTAGCTGCAACCGATGTCGGTGTTGAGCGTGAAGGCCAGGGCCACGATCAGGATGCCGCCATGCCCGTGCACGATGGGTTTGGGCAGCCCTGTGGTGCCGCTGGAATAGACCACCCACAGCGGATGGTCGAAGGGCACGGAGAGGGGCTTGAAGGCCGCCGTCTGCGCATCGTTACGCGCCACCGTCTGCGCCCAGGCCGTCACGCGGACGCCGTCGCGAACTCCGACAGCCGGCAGACCCAGCGCAGGCAGGACGATCAGCTCTTGCACCGTGGGCAGCGCGGCGCAGATGCCGGCCACCACCTCGCGCCGGTCGGTGTCGCGCCCGCCGTAACGCACGCCGTCGCAGGCGATCAGCACGGTGGGCTCGATCTGCCGGAAGCGGTCGAGCACAGCCGCCTCGCCCATGTCGGGCGCGCAGATGCTCCAGACCGCGCCGATGCTGGCCGTGGCCAGGAAAGCCACCATGGCCTCGGGCACGTTGGGCAGGTAGGCCACCACCCGGTCGCCTTTTTTCACGCCCTGGGCCTGCAGGTGCAGGGCCAGGGCCGCGACCTGGCGCTGCAGCTCGGGCCAGCTGATCTCGCGCGCTGGCTCGCCCGCGGCCAGGCTGCGCTCGTTATGGCTGACGATGGCCGGAAAACCGGCGGCGTGCGCAGGCTGCACATGGCGCAACACCTGCTGGGCGTAGTTCACCCGGGCCCCGGGAAACCAGCGCGCGCCGGGCATGCGGTTCTCGGCCAGGGCCGCCGTGTGGGGCGTGGGCGAGTGGACGCCATAACAATCCCAGATGCTTTGCCAGTAAGCGTCCAGTTCCGTGACGGACCAGCGCCAGAGCGCGTCGTAATTCTCGAAGCTCAGGCCGCGCTGCGCACGCAGCCAGTCCTGGTACAGACGGATTTGGGGAATGTGGGGCGCTTGCATGGTCTCCTGCCTTGTTCTTTTCTGCCGACGCACTCTAGCACCGGCACGTGGCCCAGGACATGCCAGCAAGCCTCTCAGGCCGCGTTGAAATTGTCGGCCAGGTAGCGCGCGAAGTCCTCGGCGCTCATGGGCTTGCCGAAGTGGTAACCCTGCAGCAGGGTGACACCCTGCTGGGTCAGCACATCAGCGATGTCGTCGGTTTCCACGCCCTCGGCCACGGTCTGCAGGCCGAAGGCCGAGGCGATCTTCACCACGGCCTGGATCAGCTGGCTGCCCTGCTCGGTCTTGGCGCGACGCACGAAGGAAATGTCGATCTTGATCTTCGAGGCCGGCATGTCGTGCAGCTGCGAGAGCGAGGAAAAGCCGGTGCCAAAGTCGTCGATGGCAATGCCAAAGCCGGCCTCGGTCAGCTCGGCCAGGCGCCGTTCGGTGTGTTCGGCGTCTTCCATGGCCACGCTCTCGGTGATCTCCAGGTCCACCACCGAGACGGGAATCGCCAGCCGGTCCAGGTCTTCCAGCAGGTCGGCCGTGAAGGTGGGCGTGAAGAGCTGGCGGCGCGAGACGTTGACCGAGATGCGCATGTCCAGGCCACGCTGGCGCCAGCGGTGCAGGTTCTCGATGGCCTGCTTCCAGACCTGCTGACCCATCTCGCGGATCAGGCCCAGGTTCTCGGCCATGGGCACGAAGGTGGCCGGCGAGACCCAGCCATAGGTTTCGTCCTGCCAGCGCGCCAGCGCCTCGCAACTCACCACACGGCGGGTGCGCGCGTCCACGATGGGCTGGAACCAGGTGCGGATCTTTCCTTCGCGGATCGCCGTGGCGAGCCGGTTCTGGATGTAGAGCGCCTTGCGATCCTCCTCGCGTTGCGCGATCTCCGAGAAGAAACGCACGGCGTTGCGGCCCTGCTGCTTGGCCGCGAACATGGCGCGGTCGCCCTGCGAGAGCAGGGTCTCGACCGTCTTGGCATCCCCGGGGAAGAGGGCCACGCCCATGCTGAAGGTGGCGTTGAACTCCGCCCCGCCGAGCTGGATCGGCGACTGGCAGACCCCGGCCAGCTTGGCGATGGCCTCCTGCGCATCAAGCTGGCTGCCCAGGTCGGTGAGCAGCACCACAAATTCGTCGCCACCCCAGCGCGCCAGCGTGTCGCCGGCGCGCAGGCACTTGCGCATGGCCGTCGACAGGGCCACCAGCAGCTCGTCACCGGTCTTGTGGCCGAACTGGTCGTTGACGTGCTTGAAGTGGTCCAGGTCCAGGAAACCCAGGGCCACCATCAGGCCGCTGCGTTCGGCGCTGCGCAGCGCCATCTTGCAGCGGTCCTCCAGCAGCACGCGGTTGGGCAGGCCGGTCAGCGCGTCGTGCAATGCCATGTGCGTCACGTGCTTTTCGAGCTGGTAACTCTGCGTGATGTCGCGCAGCACGCCGCGCAGGCTGCCGCCACGGCGTGTGCCGGTGATGAAGCGGTACTCGATCCACAGCTCCTTGGCGTCGGCCCGGCGCAGGCGCAGGCGCCCACTCAAGCTGGTCTTCTCGCCACTGCCCAGCTGCTGGAACTGCAGCTGCAGGTTTTCCACGTCCTCCAGGTGGATGTGGTCGAAGATGCGCGCGCCGGACTGCATCTCGATGCCGGCCAGGTGCACCCAGCCCGGGCTGGCGCGCAGGTAGCGGCCATCCGTGGCCAGCTCGACCACGCCCTCCTCCAGCATGTCCAGCGTCTGCAGATGGGCGAAGTGTTCCTCGTCGTGCTGCAGCACGCTTTGCATCAGCGTGCGGCTGGCCTCGGCCATCTCGCCGATCTCGTCGGGCTCGGCGCGTGCATGCGCCAGCGATTGCTCCACGGGCGCGCTCAGCGCATGCTCGCGGGCGAACAGGGTGGTGGCACGCGACAGGCTGGCGATGCGCAGGGCGCCCGCCGTGGCCCAGCGCCCCAGCACCAGCCACAGCACCGCCCCCAGCAAGGCCATGAGCGCGAAGCTGACCAGCATCACCAGCGCCGGTGACAGCACCTGCTGCACGTTCTGCCGCAGCACCAGGCGCGGCGCGGCATCGTCATCGGCCAGCACCGGCAGGACACGCTGCTCCTGCTGGCGCGTGCCATCGGCGACCGGGCCGCTGTAGTCGGCCGGGAGCTCGCGACCAAAATCCTGCGAGCCGCCGGAACTGGCCAGCACCCGGCCGTCGTGCACCAGGTACAGGCCGATGCCGGCGGCGCTGAGCTGGCGCATCACGCCATGGTCCAGCGGCTGCGCGGGCCCAGCCACAGCGGCACGCTCAGCACCTTGAAGGCGGTGCGCCGCTCCGCGCTGTAGAACCAGCGCGGCTGGAGCTGGCCGATCGAGAAATGCCGGCCGAGCACCGCGCCCTCGGGGCCGTACTGGAACACGGCACGCCCCTTGCCGTCCAGCACCACCCCGGACGGAAAGCGGTCGAGCTTGCCCTCGATCGCGGCGAAATAGGCCCGCAGCCGCAGCCAGCCCTGGGCCGGATCGTCCTGCGCGAAGATGCGCATGAAGTCGATCTGCGACTTCACCTCGTCGGCGTTGCGCAACCAGTTGTCCTGCTGCGTCTCGTAGCTGCGCTCCAGGTGCCGCAGCGCTTCGTCGGCACTGCGGCGCTGGCTCTGCTGGACCAGCATCTGGTAACCCAGCAGGGCCAGCAGACTGCCGCAGAGCGTGACCAGCATGAAGACCAGGGCGAAACGCAGGATCAGCTGGCGCTGCAGGCTGTGCCGCGCCGCTTCCGGCCAGGTCGAAGGGCTGCTCAGGGTCGGCTCGAAGGTGTTACGCCGCATGGTTGCGTGGGGTCTCGGTCAGGGCTCAGGGCATGCGCCCGGCCCAGCGGGCGTCCACCAGATTGCGCACGCTCAGGCCCTGGGCCACGACGGCCGGCTCGGTGGCGCGCAGGAAACGGTCGACCGTGAGCAGTTGCTCGTCGGAGATGCGGCCATCGGGGGAATAGATGTTCTTGCGCAGGCGCAGCACGTCGCGCAGGGCACGCCGCTCCTCGGGCTGGCCCGGGTTCAGCGCCTCCACCATCTCGTCGGCGCTGTGTGCATCGATCCAGACCAGCGTGCGCTTGAGGGTGCGCACCAGTTTCTCCACCAGCTCCGGTTTGCCATTCACCATGTCCTCGCGCGTGCCCACCATGCCGTTGAGGAAAAGGCCACCCATCAGCTGGCGGGTGGTATCGATGTCGTGGAAATCGGCCAGCGCAAAGGCCACGTTCTGGCGCACCAGTCGGGTGACAAAGGGCTCGTCCCCCACGATGGCATCGACCGTGCCCGAGAGCAGGGCCGCATGCTGGCTGTCGTAGGACTGCCCGGCCGACACGTAGTTGACCTGGTCGGGCTGGAGCCCGGCCCGGGCCAGCAGGTATTCGGCGAACAGCTGGGAGGTGGAGCGTCCGCCGGGCACATGGCCTTTCACGCCCACCACCCGACCCTTGAGGTCGGCCATCTGGCGAACCTTGCCACGCAGGTCCGCACGCACCAGCAGGGTGTAGGCGGGTACCCGCGTCAGGGGGGCGATGCAGACCACGGGTTTGCCGTTGAGCTTCTGCAGGGCCAGGGCCGACAGGCCGGCCGCTGCAAAGTCGCTGTTGCGCTCCAGCATGGCGCGCATGGCCTGCGGGCCACCGCCGGTGTAGCGTATGTCCAGCTCCACGCCCTCGGCCAGATCGGCGCCTATCCTGCTGGCCAGCGGGATCGGCAGGTAGAGCAGATTGCCGGGGCCGGGCACGGAAATGATGGCGCGCTGGGGCGACGCGGCAGCGAGCGGTCCGGACAGACCACCGGCCACGGCCAGCTGCGCCGCACGGGCGAGGAACTGCCTGCGCTTTTCCATCACAACCCTCCCGCTTGTGTTGGTCCAGCGGCCAGATTACCCGAATTCGGGCCGCCACGCTGCATGGACGGGGCAAATGCGGGGGTTTCGTGAAAAAGGCCAGCCGCCCTTACTGCGTGCCGAAAATGCGGTCGCCCGCATCGCCCAGGCCGGGCAGGATATAGCCGTGGTCGCTGAGCTCGCGGTCGATGGCCGCGGTGTAGACCGGCACGTCCGGGTGTTCCTTGCAGAAGGTGTTGATGCCCTCGGGGCAGGTCAGCAGGCACAGGAACTTGATGGACTTCGGCTTGCACTGCTTGAGGCGTGCCACCGCGGCAGCGGCCGAGTTGCCGGTGGCCAGCATGGGGTCGACCACCACCACATCGCGCTCTTCCATGTGCTTGGGCATCTTGAAGTAGTACTCCACGGCCTGCAGGGTCTGGGGGTCGCGGTACAGGCCGACGTGGCCCACGCGCGCGCCGGGCACCACCGAGAGCACCCCGTCCAGGATTCCGTTGCCGGCGCGCAGGATGCTGGCGAACACCAGCTTCTTGCCGTCGATGACCCGGCCCGTCATGGTCTCCAGCGGCGTCTCGATCTGCACGTCCTGCAAGGGCATGTCGCGACAGACCTCGTAGATCATCAGGCTGGCGAGTTCATTGAGCAGGCGCCGGAAGCTGCTGGTGCTGGCCTCCTTCTTGCGCATCAGGGTCAGCTTGTGCTGCACCAGCGGGTGGTCGATGAGGTGGACGTTGGCGCGCGCGGCCGGGTCGATGGCAATCATGGTCCTGTCATTCCTGGGAGAGATTGAAAAACAACGCGGAGATGGCCTCATTGTCACGCACGCGCACGTCCCGCTGGGACTTTTGTATCAAATGTCTTAGCATCGCGGCACCTCAACTCCTGGGAGTCACCACGATGAGTCTGTTTCAATGGACCGAAAAAAGCGCGGATGTGCTGCAGCAGGGCGGCGTGATCGCCCCCGATGAGCGCCTGCCCTGGCCGCAGACCGCCGTGATGGGCGTGCAGCACGTGATCGCCATGTTCGGCGCCACCGTGCTGGCCCCCATCCTCATGGGCTTCG
>LNFM01001727.1_pt1 | contig 48455 bp, 49 predicted proteins | sample 596031 | NCBI WGS metagenome assembly LNFM01 (sample SAMN04254537, study PRJNA301005) | activated carbon metagenome | isolation source: dual media filters at the Ann Arbor, Michigan drinking water treatment plant | place: USA: Ann Arbor
AGGCCCGGGGCGCGGCCGGCATGAGGGCGGCGACCATGATGTTCGCCTCCTCCTCGTCGCTGTCCAGCGGCACGCGCATGTGCGGCGGGGGCGCGGGGCCGGCGCTGGGGGCGGGCGCGACGTCCCGGCCCGCGCAGGCGGCGAGCGCCAGGATGAGGGCGAGCGATGCGGGCCGGCGCATCCGGGCGGTGTCGTCGGGCATTGGGGGAGCATGTCGGCGGGGCCCCGGTGCTCGCAATCCGGGATGTCCCGCACCATGTGTGTCAGGCTTTCACGCTGCCCAAGGAGATGAACGGTGATGCGCCGTCCTGCCGCTTTCCTGTCCATTGCCGCCGCCGCGATGCTGGCGCTGGCGCCCGTGCTGGCCGAGGCGCGGCCCGGTGGCGGGTCGTCCTCCGGCTCGCGCGGGGCGCGGACCTATTCGGCGCCGCCGGCCACGAACACGGCGCCGGCGCCGGCCCGGCCGATGGACCGGACGATGACGGAGCCCTCGCGCCCCTCCGCCCCCGCGGCGCTGCCCGGGGCGGCGGCGCGGCCGGCGGGCGCGCAGGGCGGGTTCCTGGGGCGCAACCCCTTCATGGCCGGGCTGATCGGCGGCGGGCTGCTGGGGCTGATGATGGGCGGCGGCTTCCTGGCCGGCGGCTTCGCCGGGATGCTGGGGGTGCTGCTGCAGGTCGCCGTGATCGGCGGGCTGGTGTTCCTGCTGGTGTCGCTGCTGCGGCGGCGTGCCCAGCCGGTGCCGGCCGGGATGGCCCGCGGCATGGGCGATGCGCCGCGGCCGGTGGGCGCGGGCTTCGGCGGCGGCGGCGCGGCACCCGCGGTGACGATCGGCCAGGCGGATTTCGCGGCCTTCGAGTCGCTGCTTAAGGGCGTGAACGAGGCGTGGTCGCGCGAGGACCTGGACGCGCTGGCGCGCCTGGCGACGCCCGAGATGGTAGGCTTCTTCCGCGACGACGTGGCGGCGCTGCGGGCGCGCGGCTGGAGGAACGAGACGCGCGACGTGCGGCTGGAGCAAGGCGACCTTTCGGAGGCCTGGCGCGAGGGCGCGCGGGACTACGCGACGGTGGCCATGCGCTTCTCCCTGGTGGACGTGACGCGCGAGGTGGCGACGGGCCGCGTGACGGAGGGCGACCCCGAGGCGCGCACCCAGGCGGCGGAGTACTGGACCTTCGTGCGGGTGCAGGGCGGGCCCTGGCAGCTCTCGGCGATCCAGCAGGGCGGTTGACGGCGGGTGGGCATCCCGGCTTTCCTGCAATTCCAGACGCTTGCAGGAATCCATGGACACGCTCACCCGATCGAGCCTCGCCGAGGCCATCTACGCGGCGGTGGGGCTGTCGCGCGCCGAGAGCGCGGCCCTGGTGGAGGCGGTGCTGGAGGCCGTCGCCGGTTCGCTGGAGGTGGGGGAGGCGGTGAAGATCACCGGCTTCGGCACCTTTGCCATCCGCCAGAAGGGGCGGCGCGTGGGGCGCAACCCCAAGACGGGCGAGGAGGTGGCGATCGCCCCGCGGCGGGTGCTGAGCTTCCGGCCGTCGCAGCAGCTGCGGCAGCGGATCAACGCCCCCGCGCGGGTGCCGGCGCGGGTGCCGGCGTGAGCGCGGCGGCCGAGGTGAACGGGCGGCCGCGCAAGGCCGCCGGCGCCTTCCGCACGATCAGCGAGGCGGCGGAGGAGCTGAACGTCCCCCAGCACGTGCTGCGCTTCTGGGAAACGAAGTTCCCGCGCCTGCAGCCGCTGAAGCGCGGCGGCGGGCGCCGCTACTACCGGCCCGAGGACCTGGCGCTGCTGAAGCGGATCGCCGACCTCCTCTACACCCAGGGCTACACCATCAAGGGCGTGCAGCGCCTGCTCGAGGATGCGGAGGCGCCCGCCGCGGCGGAGCGCGGCGAGGGCACGGTGATGGAGGAGCTGGAGGCGATCGCCGCCGGGCTGCGCCGCCTCAGCCGGCGTGGCTGAGGGCTGGACTCACTGCCGCGGGAAGGCGGCGGCCGTGCGCTCGGCCAGGGCGGGCAGGGCGGCGAGGCGGCGCTCCAGCTCGGCCGGGGGCGCGGTGCGGGCGGCCTGCTCCAGCGCCGCCGCCGCGTCGCGCAGGGCCGCGGCGCCGAAGGTTGCGGCGGCGGCCTTCAGCCCCTGCGCCTCCGCCTCCACCCGCGCCGGCTCGCGCAGGCCCCGCATCCGGGCCAGCCTGTCGTGCAGCTCGTCGAGGAAGGCCGTGACCAGGCGAGGCAGGCGGCCGGGGCCGACGGCGGCGCGCAGCTCCTCCAGCGCCTCGCGGTCCAGCAGCGGCGCAGCACCCGGCTCCGGCGTGGGTGCCGCGGCACGGGGGCGGCGCGGGCGGGCCTCCAGCGCCGCGCCGACGGCGGCGAGCAGGGCCTCGCGGTCCAGCGGCTTGGCGAGGTGGCCATCCATGCCCGCTTCCAGGCAGCGCCCGGCATCGCCCGGCAACGCGCTGGCCGTCATGGCGATGATGGGCACCCGGCCACGCGGCCCTTCCAGCGCGCGGATGGCGCGGGCGGCGGCGCAGCCATCCAGAACCGGCATCCGCAGGTCCATCAGCACCAGGTCGAAATCGGCGGCCTCCGCGGCGGCCAGCGCCTCGCCCCCGTCGCGCGCCAGCTCGACGGTGCAGCCGGCCCGGCGCAGGATGGCGGCGGTCACCAGGCGGTTCGCCTGCGCGTCCTCCGCCAGCAGGATGCGGGCGGGCGCGGCGGGGGGCGGCGCCGGGCCGGGCGGCGCGCCGTCCCCTGCCGCCGCTTCCAGCGGCAGGTCGAAGAAGAAGGTGGAGCCGCGGCCCGGCGTGCTGTCCACCGCGATCTGCCCGCCCATCAGCGCCACCAGCCGCCGGCAGATCGCCAGGCCTAGGCCCGCCCCGCCCCCCTCGCCCGGCACGGTCCGCGTGAACAGGGACGCGCGCAGCCGGGGCGGGATGCCGATGCCGGTGTCGGTGACGGCGAAGCCCACATGCCCGTCGGGCAGTGCGGCGATCCGCAGCTCCACCCGGCCCTGGTGGGTGAACCGCACCGCGTTGTCGGCCAGGTTCAGCAGCACCTGCCGGATGCGACCCGCATCGCCGGCGAGGCGCGGCGGCAGCAGGTGGTCCACCGAGGCGCCGATCGCCAACCCCTTCTCCGCGGCCGCCGGGGCCACCAGCTCCAGCACCTCGCCGACCACCTCGGCCAGGGCGAAGGGCGCGGGGCGCAGCGCCAGCGTGCCGGCCTCGATGCGCGACAGGTCCAGCAGCTCGTTCACCAGGCGCAGCAGCCCGTCGGCGCAGCGCCGCGCCGTCTCGGCGTAGGCGCGCTGCTCGGCGTCCAGCGCGGTGTCCAGCAGCAGGGACAGCGTGCCCATCATGCCGTGCAGCGGCGTGCGCACCTCGTGCGACACGAAGGCGAGGAAGTCGCCCTTCTCCTGGCTCGCCTTCTCGGCGGCCCGGCGGGCGCGGGCGGCCTCCTTCTCGGCGCGGCGGCGGGCGGAAACGTCGTGCTGCACGCCGATGAAGGCGACCAGCCGCCCGCCCTCGTCGCGCACGGGGGCCAGGCGCAGCTCGTTCACGAAGCGGCGGCCGTCCTTGCGGTGGTTGGTGATCTCCACCGTCACGGCCTGGCCGGCGGCGACGGCGCGGCGCAGCAGGTAGCGCGGCTCGCGCTCCGTCCCCGGGCCCTGGAGGAAGCGGCAGTTGCGCCCCAGCACCTCCTCCGCCGCGTGGCCGGTCATGGCCAGGAAGGCCGGGTTGACGAAGACCAGCGGGCAATCGGGCAGCGAGGGGTCGGCGATGGTGATGCCGGTGGGCGCCGCCGCGACGGCCAGCGCCAGCATCCCGGCCAGCCCGGCCGCGCCGGCGGCGCCCTCGCCCCCCTCCAGCAGGGCGTTGCCGCCCGCGTCGCGCAGCACGCGCGGCGGCGGCAGGCCGGAGGGCGGGCGGACCGCCATCAGCTGTCGTAGGCGAGCAGCGTCTCCACCGGCAGGTCCAGCCGGGAGCGGCCGCCCAGGAAGGTCAGCTCGATCAGCACCGCGCAGGCCGGCACCTCGGCCCCGGCGGCGCGCAGCAGCCCCACCCCGGCCGCCATGGTGCCGCCGGTGGCCAGCAGGTCGTCCAGCAGCACCACGCGCTGGCCGGGCTGCACGGCGTCGGCCTGCATCTCGATCCGGTCGGTGCCGTATTCCAGCGCGTAGTCCAGCCCGATGGTGGCTCCCGGCAGCTTGCGCGGCTTGCGCAGCATGACGAAGCCCAGGCCGAGCGCCAGCGCCAGCGGCGCGGCCAGCAGGAAGCCCCGGCTCTCGATGCCCGCCAGCACGTCGGGCCGGTGCGCGGCCACGCGCGCGGCCAGCTGCCCGCTCGCCGCCTTCCAGGCCGGCCCGTTCCGCAGCAGGGTCGAGATGTCGTAGAACAGGATGCCCGGCTTGGGGAAATCGGGGATGCCGCGGATGTGCGACTTGAGTTCGTCTTCGGTCACGGTGGCTCGCTGCTGGGATGGGGACGCGGCGTCTGGCCGCCGTCGCGCGGCACGATAGGCCGGCGTCCGAAGCCGCGTCCAGCGGCCTTGGCAAGCGGGCGCGCCCGGTCCATCTGCGGTCCATGCCCCGCGTCGCCCTCGCCTCCCTTCTCGGCCTGTCCGGGTTCCTGCTCTACGTCGTCGCGGCGGTGACGCTGGGCGACCTGGTGGTGGACCGCCACTGGACGCTCCAGGCGCTGTTCTACGCTGCCGCCGGCATCCTGTGGGTCTGGCCGGCGAAGCGGCTGATGTTCTGGGCCGCGCGCAAGCCGGGATGAGCAGGCAACCTTCCGGCCCTGTGCGGGATTGCGCCCCCATGCGCGCAATCATTCCGGCCTTGCTGCTCCTCGCCCTTCCCGCCATGGCGCAGGAGGCGCCGCCGCCCCGGCTGGACACCCGCGGCACGATCTCGCTGGGCGTCGAGAACGACGTGTTCGGCGGCGGGACCGACCGCTACTACTCCAACGGCCTGCTGCTCGCCATCGGCTCGGCCAGCGCGGACCTGCCGCGGCCGCTGGCCTGGCTGGACCGCCAGCTGGACGTGCTGCAGGGGCCGGGCGTGCTGCGCTGGGGCGCCTCGCTCAACCACGCCATCTTCACGCCGCAGGACATCCGCGCCGCGGTGCCCGACCCGCGGGACCGCCCCTATGCCGGGCTGCTGCTGGCCTCGCTGTCGCTGCACCGCGTCACCGCCGCCAGCCTGTCCACCGTCGAGATCCAGGCCGGCATCCTCGGCCCCGCGGCGGGCGGCGAGCAGGTGCAGAACGGCTGGCACGACGTGATCGGCGTGCGCCAGGCGCAGGGCTGGAGCCACCAGCTGCCCAACCGCTTCGTCGCCGCCCTGGTGCTGGACCGCAAGTGGCGCCTGCCGCTGGCCGAGCTGGGCGCGGTGCAGGTGGAGGCGGTGCCGAGCCTCACCGCCTCGGCCGGCAACCTCAACATCTACGGCGCCGCGGGCGGCATCATCCGCTTCGGGCAGGGGCTGGGGGGCGATTTCGGGCCGCCGCGCATCCGCCCCTCGCTGGCCGGCTCCGCCTTCTTCCAGCCCACCGACGACCGGCCGCGCGACACGCTGGGCTGGTACGTCTTCGGCGGCGTGGAGGCGCGGCTGGTGGGCCACGACGTCACGCTGGCCGGCACCGGCCGGCGCGGCGTGGACGGCCGGCCCCTGGTGGCCGACCTGTCGGCCGGCGCCGCCCTGATGTGGCGCGGCGTGCGCCTGTCCTACACGCAGGTCTGGCGCACGGAGGAGTTCTACGGCCAGCGCGGCGGCATGCAGAACTTCGGCTCGGTGAACCTCAGCTTCCGGTTCTGAGGATGGCCGCGCCCGGCGCCTGAGGGCGCAGCGCTTCGGCCGCGCACGGCGCGGCCCGCCGCCAGGCCGCCCGCACCCCCGGCGCGCCAGCGGCGCGGCGCAGCCAAGCGGCCGGATGGCCGCGCCCGGCGCCTGAGGGCATCAAAACGCGGCCTGATCCGCCGGATCAGGCCGCCTTCGCCTCCCGCCGGTACTTCGTCAGCAGGAACTCGGTGTAGCCGTTTGGCTGCGCCGCCCCTTCCAGCACCAGCGCGCAGGCCGCGCGGAACGCCACCCCGTCGAAGCCCGGCGCCATGGGCACGTAGGCGGCGTCGCCCGCGTTCTGCGCGTCCACCTTCGCCGCCATGCGCTGCATCGTCGCCATCACCTGCTCGCGCGAGACGATGCCGTGGCGCAGCCAGTTGGCGATGTGCTGGGCCGAGATCCGCAGCGTCGCCCGGTCCTCCATCAGGCCGACGTCGTTCACGTCCGGCACCTTGGAGCAGCCGACCCCCTGGTCCACCCAGCGCACCACGTAGCCCAGGATGCCCTGCGCGTTGTTGTCCAGCTCGCCCTGGATCTCCTCGGGCGCCCAGTTGGTGGCGGTGGCGACGGGGACCGTCAGCAGGTCCTCCAGCCTCGCGCGCGGCCCGCCCTTGGCGATCCCCTCCTGCACGGAGGCGACGTCCACCTGGTGGTAGTGCAGCGCGTGCAGCACGGCCCCGGTGGGCGAGGGCACCCAGGCGGTGTTCGCGCCCGCCTTCGGGTGCGCCACCTTCTGCTCGATCATCGCGGCCATGGCGTCGGGTATGGCCCACATGCCCTTGCCGATCTGCGCGCGGCCCCGCAGCCCGCAGGCCAGGCCGACGTCCACGTTCCACTCCTCATAGGCCTTGATCCAGGCGGTGCCCTTCATGTCGTTCTTGCGGATCATGGCGCCCGCTTCCATGGAGGTGTGGATCTCGTCCCCCGTGCGGTCCAGGAAGCCCGTGTTGATGAAGGCGACGCGCGAGGCGGCCTCCTTGATGCAGGCCTTGAGGTTCACGGTGGTGCGCCGCTCCTCGTCCATGATGCCCATCTTCAGCGTGTCGGGCGCCATGCCCAGCAGCGCCTCGACGCGCCCGAACAGCTCGTTCGCCCAGCGCACCTCCTCGGGCCCGTGCATCTTGGGCTTCACGATGTACACGCTGCCGGCGCGCGAGTTCATGCGCCGCCCCTTCACGTCGTGCAGCGCGATCAGCGAGGTGAACACGCAGTCCAGCACCGTCTCCGGCACCTCGGCGCCGTCCAGCGTCACCGCGTCGGTCATCATGTGGTGGCCCACGTTGCGGACCAGCATGACCGAGCGCCCGGGCAGGGTGATGGTGCCCGCGCCGTCCGGCGTGGTCCAGGCGCGGTCCGGGTTCAGCGTGCGCGTCACCGTCCTGCCGCCCTTGGGGAAGTCGGCCGCGAGGTCGCCCCGCATCAGCCCCAGCCAGTTGCGGTAGACCAGCACCTTGTCGGCCGCGTCCACCGCCGCCACGCTGTCCTCGCAATCCTGGATGGTGGAGAGCGCGGCCTCCATCACCAGGTCCGCCACGCCGGCCGCGTCGGTCTTGCCGATCGGGTGCTCGCGGTCGAGCACCAGCTCCAGGTGCAGCCCGTTGCTGCGGAACAGCAGCGCGGTGGGCGAACCGGCATCGCCCGAGTAGCCCACCAGCCGCGCGGGATCCTTCAGCCCCACGCTGCCGCCGCCTGAGAGCGTGACCGACAGCGCGCCGTCCTTCACGGCATACTTCAGCGCCTCGGCATGGCCGGCCCCGGCGAGCGGCGCCGCCTGATCCAGCACCTGGCGGGCGAAGGCGATCACCCGCGCCCCGCGGGCGGGGTTGTAGGCGCCGCCGCGCTCCGCCCCATCCGTCTCCGGGATCGCGTCCGTGCCGTAGAGCGCGTCGTAGAGCGAGCCCCAGCGCGCATTGGCCGCGTTCAGCGCGTAGCGCGCGTTGGAGACGGGGACGACCAGCTGCGGCCCGGCGACGGTGCCGAACTCGGGGTCGGTGTTGGCGGTCGTGACCTGGAAGGGCGCCGGCTCGGGCAGCAGGTAGCCGATCTCGCGCAGGAAGGCCCCATAGGCGCCGACGTCTATCGGCCTGGCCGGGTTGGCGCGGTGCCATTCGTCCAGCTTCGCCTGGAGGTCGTCGCGCTTCGCCAGCAGGGCGGCGTTGCGCGGGGCGAGGTCGCGCAAGATCGCCTCCAGCCCGGACCACAAGGACGCGGCCTCGATGCCCGTGCCGGGCAGGGCCTCATCCTCGATGAAGCGCTTCAGTTCGGCGGCGACGTGCAGGCCCATCGGACTCTCCCAGCGGCAAGGTTACGGCGGCTTTAGGCGACATCGCCGTCTTGCGGAAGGGGCGCTGCGGGGGGAGCATCCGCGCCGCACCGCACAAGGGACGCCGCCGCATGACCGCCTTCGCCACCCAGCACTGGCACCTCCGCAAGCCCGCCGCGCGCGGCGAGAAGGGCATCGTCGCCTCCCAGACGAAGGAGGCGGCGGAGGCGGGCGCGCAGATGCTGCGCATGGGCGGCACGGCGGCCGACGCGGCTGTGGCGGCCGCCTTCGCCCTGGCCGCGGTGGAGCCCTGGAACAGCGGCCTGGGCGGCATCGGCTTCGCGCAGGTGATGAAGCCCGGCCACCCCTGCGAGACGCTGGATTTCGGCCCCGTCGCCCCGCGCGGCCTGGACCCTGCCGCCTATCCGCTGACCGGGCGCATGAAGCAGGACCTCTTCGCCTGGCCCGAGGTGGCGGGCGACGTGAACATCCACGGCCCGAAATCGGCGGTGATCCCCTCCGCCGTCGCCGGCTACGCCCTGCTGCACGAGCGCTTCGGCAAGCTGCCGGTGAAGGACGTGCTGGCGCCGGCCATCGCGCTGGCGAAGCGCGGCCTGGCAGGGGACTGGTTCACCACGCTGAAGGTGGCGAACAGCGCCGCCGTGCTGCGTCTCTACGCCGAATCGGCGCGCATCTACCTCCCCAATGGCCTGCCCCCCGTGGCCCCCTACCAGGGCACGCCCGGCTTCATGCGCCTGGGCAGGCTGGCCGACACGCTGGAGCGCCTTGCCGCCGCCGGCCTGCGCGACTTCTACGAGGGCGACGTGGCCCGCGAACTGGCCGCCGACATGGCGGAGATGGAGGGCTTCGTCGCCGCCGACGACCTGCGCGGCTACCAGGCCCGCTTCCTGCCCGCCATGGAGGCGCGCTACCGCGGCCGCCGCCTGATGCTCGCCAACGGCCTCACCGCCGCGCCCACCCTGCGCGCCGTGCTGGCGAAGCTGGAGGCCGCGCCCTTCTCCGGCGCGCCCGACGCCACCTGGTACGCCCACCTGGCCCGCGCGCTGCGCGAGGGCTACGCCGAGCGCCTCGCGGGCCTCGGCGACGCCGAGCCGCAGGGCGCCGATTCCTGCACCACCCACCTCACCGTCGCCGACCGCGACGGCATGATGGTGGCGATGACGACGACGCTGCTCTCCTCCATGGGCTCGCGCCTCGTGCTGCCCAGGACGGGCGTGCTCATGAACAACGGCGTGATGTGGTTCGACCCGACGCCCGGCACGCCCAACGCCATCGCGCCCAGCAAGCGCCCGCTGTGCAACATGTGCCCAGTGATCGCGCTGGACGGCGAGGGCGACCCCATGCTGGCCGGCGGCGCCTCCGGCGGGCGGCGCATCATGGCCAGCGTGGTGCAGATGCTGTCCTACGTGCTGGATTTCGGCATGGACCCCGAGGCCGCCGCCCACCTGCCGCGGCTGGACGTGAGCGGCCCCGACGGCGTCACCGCCGATGCCCGCCTGGGCGACGCGGTGATCGCGGCCCTGGCCGCCGATGCCCCGGTGGAGGTGGTGGAGCACGCGGTCATGCCGGTGAACTTCGCCTGCCCGAACCTGATCCTGCAGCAGGGCGGCACGCGGGTCGGCATCACCGACGTCATGTCCCCCTGGTCCGCCGCCGTGGCCGAATGAGCCTGTCCCTGCCCGAGGAGGTCGTCCTCCTCACCCTGGACGAGGCCGGCCGCCCGCTGGGCCGGCAGGGGCTGGCGGCCGCGCTGGCGCTCGCCGGCGCGGTGGCGATGGAGCTGGCGCTGCTGGGCCGGCTGGACACCGACGGCGAGCGCCTGCACCTGGAATCCGCCGCCCCCACCGGCGATGCGGTGCTGGACCTGGCGCTGCCCCTGCTGCCCGGCGCGCCCGACAGCCGCGCCGCCCTGATGGTGCTGGCGCAGGAGGAGGGGCGCCTGCGCGCCTGCGTGCTCGCCGGCCTGGAAGCCCGCGGCCTGCTGCGGCGCGAGGAGGGCAGGGTGCTCCTCCTCTTCCCCGCCCGCCGCTGGGTGCCCGCGCAGGACCGGCCGGAGCCCGCCGAAGCCCTGGCCCGCCTGCACCGCGCCCTGGAGGGCGAGCACATCCCCGACCCGCGCGAGGCGCTGCTGGTGTCGCTCGCCCGCGCCGCCGGCCTGCTGCCGCAGCTGCTGCCGCCCGCCTTGCTGGAGGCGCGGCAGGAACGCCTCGCCTGGTTGGGCGGGCTGGAGGCGCTGGGCCGCACGCTCGGCGCCGTGGTGGCCGACCTCAGGATGACGCGGCTGGCACGCTGATTGCACAGCAGGAAGGCAACGGGGGCTTTGGCCGGAAATATGCCCATGATCCGGGCAGAAAGGCGCCGCTCCCCCGCGCAGGAGCCTTTCGATGATGCAGCGCCGCAGCCTTCTCCTCGCCAGCGCCGGCCTCCTGGCCGCGCCCGCCGTCCATGCCCAGCCCGCCTGGCCGTCGCGCGGCTCCATCCGCCTCATCGCGCAATTCCCGCCGGGCGGGCTGGTGGACACCGTCTCGCGCCTCATGGCGCCCTTCCTGTCCTCCGCGCTGGGGCAGACCGTGCTGGTGGAGAACCGTGCGGGCGCCGGCGGCGTCATCGGCACCGATTTCGTCGCCAAGGCGCCGGCGGATGGCTACACGCTGCTGGTCTCCCACGCCTCCGTCCACGTCTTCGCCGCCGCCACCCTGCCCTCCATGCCCTTCGACCCCGTGGCCGACTTCACCCACATCGCCCACCTGGTCGAGGCGCCGAACGTGCTGCTGGTGCGCGCGCAGTCGCCGCTCGCCACGCTGGCGCAGTACCTCGACGCGGCGCGCCGCCAGCCGGTGCGCTTCGGCTCCTCGGGCATCGGCTCGGCGCCGCACATGCTGGGCGCGATGCTGGCCGGCGAGGCGAACGCCACCAACATGGACCACGTCCCCTACCGCGGCTCCGCGCCCGCGCTGCAGGACCTCCTGGCCAACCAGATCGAGAGCTTCATAGACCCCATCACCACCAATGTCGGGATGATGCGCGACGGCACGCTGCGCGCGCTCGCCGTCTCGGCACCGCAGCGGCTGCCGGCCTTCCCCGACGTGCCGACCTTCGCGGAACTCGGCTTCGGGCGGCTGACCTCCGCGCAGTGGCTGGGCCTGTCGGCGCCCAAGGGCCTGCCGGCGCCGATCACCGCGCGCCTCGCCGCCCTGGTGCCCGACATCCTGAAGCAGCCCGCGCTGACCGAACGCTTCGCCGACCTCCAGACCTTGCCGCGCCCCACGCCGCCCACCGGCGCCGACTTCGTGAAGCTGATCGAGGAGGACCGCGCCGCCTGGACCACCGTGGCCCGGCGCTTCAACATCATGGCGAGCTGAAGGCTCGCCGTGATGTTGAGTCTTGGTTGATGCCCTCACCGCGGCCCGCCTGAGGCGGGCCGCTGCGCCGGGCGCCCGCTCCGCGGGCTTGGCTTCGGCACCCTGAAGGGTGCCGGCGCGCGCCGTGCGCGCGCATCCTCGGTGGGCGGTGCTTTTCCTGATCGGTTTCGCTGGATGGCCGGCGCCTGGCTTCGCCGTCGCGCCTCTGGGGTTGAGGGGCGCGCTGTTCCTCCGCGGGTGCGCTGGCCGGTCGGCGCTCGGCTTCGCCGTTGCGCCTTTGCCTACGGCGTCCGCTGCAACCGGCCCAGGTCGAACCCCTCGCGCCGCGCCACCGCGAGCGCCGCCTGGAACTCCGCCTCCGGCAGCGTCGGCGTGCGCGACAGCACCCACAGCGAATCCCGGTCCGGGCTGCCCACCACCGCCCAGCGATAGCCCGGCTCCAGCCCGATCACCCAGTAGTCGCCGTGGAAGGGCCAGAAGAAGATCACCCGCAGCCGCGCGTTGTTCGACCCCTCGACGGCATAGGCCACGCCCTTCGCCTCCCGCCGCGGCCGCCCTTCGGCCAGCGCGTTGACGCAGGCGTTCAGCACGTCCAGCCGCCCATCCGCCCGCGGCGTGTAGGTCGCGCTCACCTCCTCGCAGCGCAGCTTCGCGCTGTCCTGGAAGCGCTGCGGGAAGCGCGCCACCTCGTGCCAGGTGCCCGCGTAGCGCGCCAGGTCCACGGAGGCCACGGTGCGCGGCGTCGTCGCGTCCGGCTGCGGCACGGTGCAGGCGGACAGCATCAGCCCCGCCAGGATCAGCAACCGTTTCACGGGATCGACTCCTCCGCCCATTGCGTCGTGACGTGATCATGCACCGCGCCTGCCGTGGTGATCCACACCTCGTCCCGCGCCGCCGCCACCTCCCCCAGCACGCGGCGCAGCGCGCGGATGCGGTAGGGCTGGCCGATGATGTAGGGATGCAGCGCGATCCCCATCACCTGCGGGATGCCGTCGCGCGCCACCTGCCGCCGCCGCTCGCGGAAATCCCCCTGCACGATCTCGGCGAAATCCCGCGCCGTGTCCTTGCGCCCGATGATGGAGGGGATGTCGTTCGCCTCCTGCGGGTAGGGGATGGACAGGATGCGCCCGCCCCGGGTGCGCTTCCACACCGGCTGGTCGTCGTGGCACCAGTTCAGCGAGTACAGGTAGCCAGCCTCGTGCAGCAGGTCGGGCGTGGCGCGGCTTTCCGCGATCCAGGGGGACAGCCAGCCGCGCGGCGCCACCCCTTCCTCATGACGCATCCGCGCCGTCGCCTCGCCGATCAGCGCGGCCTCCTCCGCCTCGGGCAGCACGGATTGCCGCTCGCTGTTGGTGCGCCCATGCCCGGCCATCTCGTCGCCACGCAGGCGATGCGCCGCCACCAGCTCCGGCGCGTGGTCGTACATCGCGCTGTTCAGCAGCACGGTGCAGGGCAACGCAAGCTCGTCCAGCAGCTCCAGCAGCCGCCACGCCCCCACCCGGTTGCCGTAGTCGCGCCAGGCATGGTTCAGCACGTCCGGCTGCGGCCCGCCCGGCGCCAGCTCCGCCCCCAGCCCCTCGCCGAAGGCGAAGTGCTCCAGGTTCACGCCCAGGTAGACCGCCAGCTTCCGCCCGCCCGGCCAGGATTCCTGCGCCCGCCCGCGCCAGGGGCGATAGGGGAAGCGGCCATGCGTCGGAAGGTCCATCTCCCGGTCATGGCCGGGATGGCGCAACCCCGCAAGGCTGGCTACATGGCGCGCATGGACCAAGTCGGCGACACCCGCGCGGCGCGGGCCTGGCTGATGCGGCAGGCGCGCGGCCAGCGCGCCCACCTCCTCCGCCCCGTCGCCCTCGGCCTAGGCGGCACGGCCTGCGCGCTCGCCGGCGCCTTCCTGGTCGCCCGCCTGCTGGCCACCCTGCTCGGCTTCGAAGGCGGCTCCTGGCCCGACCTCGCCCTCGCCGCCGGCTTCGCCCTGCTGGCCGCCACCCTCGCCATGGCGCAGGACCGCGCGCAGCTCCATGCCGGCGAGGCTGCCCGCCGCCGCCTGCGCGCCGAGGCCTTCGCCGCCCTGCTCGCCGCCGGCCCGCTCGACCCCCGCGGCTTGGGGGCGAAATCCATCCTGCTGGTGGACCGGATCGAGGCGGTGGACGGCTTCTTTTCCCGCTGGCTGCCCGCCGCCAGCCTCGCCGTGCTCTCCCCCTTGCTCACCCTGCTGGCGGTCGCCCTGTTCGACTGGGTCTCCGCCCTGGTGCTGCTGGTGATGGGCATGCTGGTCCCCGTCGCCATGGCGCTCACCGGCATCGGCGCGGCGCGCGAGGCCCGGCGCCAGATGGACGCGCTGGACCGCCTGGGCACCCGCTTCGTGGACCGCCTGCGCGGCCTGGCCACCCTGGTGCAGTTCAACCGCGCCGAGGCCGAGGCGCAGTCCCTCGCCGAAGCCGCCGCCGAGTTCCGCCGCCGCACCCTGCGCGTCCTGCGCGTCGCCTTCCTCTCGACCGCCGCGCTGGAGTTCCTGGCCGCCGGCACCATCGCCTACCTCGCCTGGCGCCACGGCGCGCTGCTGGGCGCGCGGCACGAGGACCCGGTGGCGGCGCTGTTCTGCATCCTCGCCGTGCCCGCCTTCTTCCTGCCGCTGCGCCAGTTCAGCGCCGCCTACCACGAGGCGCAGTCCGCCGCCGGCGCCGCGGTGGAGCTGCGCGCCCTGCTGGCCACGGCACCGCGCCCCGGCCTCGCGCTCGACTCCGTGCCGCCGCGGGTGGCCCTGGCGGTGACCGACCTATGCTGGCGCCCGGACCCCGCCCGCCCGCCCGCCATCGAGCGCGTCACCTTCGCCGTCGCCCCGGGCGAGACGTTGCTCCTGCTCGGCCCCTCGGGTGCGGGCAAGACCTCCATCCTGCGCCTGCTGATGGGCTTCGCGCGGCCCGATTCCGGCCGCATCGCCGTCAACGGCCAGGACGCGCTGCGCCTCGCGCCGGCCGAGCTGCGCCGCATGATCGCCTTCGTCGGCCAGAAGCCGCACCTCTTCGCCGGCACGATCCGCGAGAACATCCTGCTCGCCCGTCCGGACGCCACGCCCGCCCAGCTCGACCGCGCCGCCGAGGCCGCGCGCGTCACCGCCTTCGCCGCCGCCCTGCCCGAGGGCCTGGACACGCGGGTGGGCGAGGGGGGCTTCGGCCTGTCCGGCGGGCAGGCGCAGCGCGTCGCCGTCGCCCGCGCCTTCCTGCGCGACGCCCCCCTGGTGCTGCTGGACGAGCCGACCGCCCACCTCGACCCCGCCACGGAGGCCGAGCTGGTGGAGGCGATCGCCCGCCTCGTCACCGGCCGCACCGCCATCATCGCCACCCATGCCCGCGCCTTCCGCGGCATCTCCGCCCGCGTGCTCGAGCTGGGGGCCGCGCAGCATGTGGGCTGATCTGCGCCGCGTCCTGGCGCTCTGGGCGCCGCGCCGGCCCGCGCTGCTGGCCGGGCTGGGCGTGGCCGTGCTGTCGGCGCTGTCGGGCGTGGCGCTGCTGGCGCTGGCGGGCAAGGGCGTGGCGGCGGGCGTCGCGGGGCTGGCCGGGCTGGCCGCGCTGATCTGGCTGCGCCCCCTGGTGGCGCTGCGCCCCCTGCTGCGCTGGGCCGAGCGCTACGCCACCCATTCCGCCGGCTTCGCCGCACTCGCCGACACGCGGGTGTGGTTCTTCCGCCGCCTGGCCGCGCGCATGCCCGGCGGCATCGGCCACCGCGGCTCGGGCGACCTGCTGGGCCGCATCATCGCCGACGTGGACGCGCTGGACCGGTTGTACCTCGGCGTGCTGGTCCCGGCCGCGGGCGCGCTGGCCGTGGTGCTGGCCATCGCCCTGCTGCTGGGGGCCGAGCCCGCGCTGCTGGCGCTCGTCGTGCTCCCGCTGGGCGTGGCACTCGCCCTGCCGCTGCTGCTCGCCCCCGCCGCCGCCCGCGCGGCGCACGAATCCGCCGAGGCGCGCGGCCGCCTGCGCGCCGCCGCCGCCGACCCGCTGGCGGGGCTGGAGGACATCCTGGCCACGGGCGCGGAAGGGCCGGCCGCCGCGCGCCTCGCCGCCGCCGACGCCGCGCTGATGCAGTCCCAGCGCCGCTTCGCCGGCCGCTCGGCGCTCGCCGGCTCGATGGGCGCGCTGCTCACCCAGGCGGCGCTGCTGGGCGCGCTGGCCTGGGGGCTGCTGGGCGGCCTGCCGGCCCTGGTGGTGCTGGCGCTGTTCCTCTGCGTCGCCGCCGCCGAGGCGCTGGGCGTCATGCCCCGCGCCGGCAGCGCCCTGGCGCTGGCCGCCGCCGGCGCCCGCCGCCTGTTCGACGCCGCCGACACCCCGCCCCCCGTCGCCCCGCCCGCGAACCCCGCCGCCGAACCCGCCGATTCCACCCTGCGGCTGGAAGGCGTGGCCTTCGCCTGGGCGCCCGGCACGCCCGTGCTGCGTGGCATCCACCTGACCCTGGCGCCGGGTGAGCGCGTCGCCATCCTCGGCCCTTCGGGGGCGGGCAAGTCCTCGCTGGCCGCCCTGCTGGCCCGCCTGCGCGACCCCGATGCCGGCCGCATCACCCTGGGCGGGCTGGACCTGCGCGAGTGGGACGCGGCCGCGCTGCGCCGGCGCATCGTCATTCTGTCCCAGCACGCGCGCATCTTCGACGACAGCATCGCCGCCAACCTGCGCCTCGCAGCCCCCGATGCCCCGGATGCGGCGCTGTGGCGTGCATTGGCCAAGGCCGGCCTGGCCCGCACCGTGGAGGCGCTGCCCGACGGGCTGGACACCCGCTGCGGCGAGGGCGGCGCCTTCCTGTCCGGCGGCGAAGGACGGCGCCTGGCGCTTGCCCGCGCCCTGCTGCCGCCCGCCGCCATCCTGGTGCTGGACGAGCCCACGGCGGGGCTGGACGCCGCGACCGAGCGCGCCTTCCTCCAGACGCTCGACACCGCCGCCGAGGGCCGCTCGCTGCTCCTCGTCACCCACCGCCTCGCGGGGGTGGAGCGGCTGGACCGCGCCTTCCGCCTGGTGGACGGCAGGCTGCTGGAAACGCCGGGCTGACGCGGTCAACCCTTCGCGCCCCGCATCGTTCGCCCTCCGAACATCCCGGAGAACGCCCGATGCGTCGCCTCGTCCTGCTCGCCCCCCTCGCCCTCCTCGCCGCCTGCGCCACCGCGCGCGACGAGCCGGTGCGGACCGTCTTCTTCACGCCCGAGAGCGCCACCCTCGACGTCCCCGCGCAGGAGGTGGTGGCGGGCGCGGCCAGCCGCGCGGCGCGCTTCCCCAACAGCCGCATCACCGTCTTCGGCTACACCGGGCCGGCCGGCGAGCCGGAGGCGAACCAGGCCCTGTCCCGCGCCCGCGCCGAGGCGGTGGCGCAGGGGCTGCGCGCGGCCGGCGTGGCGCCCGGGCGCATCGCCGTTTCCGGCCGCGGCCCGGTGAGCTTCGACATCGCCCCGGTGGAAAGCCGGCGGGTGGAGATCCATTTCGCCGAGTAAGCGTTACCCTTCGTCACCGGATGCGCGGCGCGCCGGTTACACGCCGCGCGCATCTTCCTCGTCACGGGCCGCGTTCCATGGCCCTGACAGGAGACGACAGATGACCAAGACCAAGGCCTTCCTCACCCTCGGCGCCGCGCTGCTCCTCGCCGCCCCCGCCATCGCCCAGCCGGCCGCCACGCCCGCCCCGGGCGCCGGCCAGCGCGGCCCCCAGGCCGGCGGCATGGAGCGCATGTTCGAGCGCCTGGACGCCAACAACGACGGCCGCGTGACCTGGGATGAGGCCTGGGCGGTGACGCAGGAGCGCTTCGGCGCCGCCGACGCCGACCGCAACGGCACGCTGTCCTTCGCCGAGTTCGGCAACCTGCGCGCCCCCGGCGGCGCCGCCAACGCCCCGGGCCCGCGCCCCGAGCACCTGCCCCGCGGGGCCGAGCGCCGCGGCGCCATGTTCCGTGCCCTGGACGCCAACGCCGATGGCGGCGTGACCCTGGCCGAGATGCAGGTGCCGTTGTCCGCCCGCTTCCGCGCCATGGACGCCAATGGCGACGGCGGGGTGTCGCGCGAGGAGCTGCCGCGATACGGCCGCGGCGGCCACGGGCATGGCGGCGGCCACGGCGGCTACCACCACGGGGGCGGCCACCACCACGGCGGCCCGCGCGGCGACGGCCCCTCGCCGGCCCGCTGACCCGCACCGGGGCCGCGCCCGGCACGGGCGCGGCCTCACCCCCCCAGGGGCAGGCGTTCCGCCACCAGGAAGGGCGCCCCCGGCGCGGCCTGGGTGAACACGCAGGCCTCGCGCACCACGCGCGCCATGCCCGCCGCCGCGCCCAAGGCATCCTGCGCCGCCTTCAGCACCGCCAGCCGCTCCGCCGCGTCCAGCCGGCGCGACAGCGTGACGTGGAAGCGCCACTCGTCCAGCACGTAGGGGTAGCCCCAGTCGCGCAGGTGCGCCTCCTGCCGCGCCGACAGCCCGGCCCTGCGCCGCCGCGCCAGCTCCTCCTCCGAGGGCGGCGCGCGATGCGCGTCCAGATCCGTCACCGCCGCATCGGCGAGCGCGTGCAGGGCGGGGCAGGGGGCCTGCTCGCGCAGCGCCAGGAAGCCCTTGAGGTCGGCGATCGCGAGCGGCGGCAGCGCGAAGGGCGCCTGCCGCGCCGCCCAGGCGGCCGCGTCCTCCATGAATTCGTGCCAGCCATGGGCCAGCCGGAAGGGCGGCTTCAGCGTGGCATGCAGGCCGTAGCCCGCCGCCTCGCGCACGATCTCCGATCGCCCCTCGGGCAGGGGCAGCGCGGCCCCCGTCTCCGCATCCCGCCCCAGCCAGGCCGAGCCGGCAGCGTGCAGCGGATCACCGACCTCCGGCGCCCAGTAGATCGCCGCCCTCACGCCACCCGGATCCCGCGCGACCACGTCCCGCGCACCACCGGCATCCCCTCGTGCAGCCGCACCCGCACCAGGTCGGCCCGCAGGCCGGGCAGCAGCGAGCCGCGGTCGTGCAGCGCCGCCATCCGGGCCGGCGCCTCCGTCACCGCGCGGATCGCCCGCGGCAGGCCGGTCTCCTCGGCCAGGATGAAGGCCGCCTCCACCAGCGCCGGCGGCACGTAGTCGCTCGCCAGCGCGTCCACCGCGCCCACGCGCGCCATGTCCATCGCCGCGACGTTGCCGCTGTGCGAGCCGCCGCGCACGATGTTCGGCGCCCCCGCGATCACCCCCACGCCCATGTCGCGCGCCGCCTCGGCCGCTTCCATCGTCACCGGGAACTCGCTGATGCGGATGCCGTCGGCCGCGTTGCGCGCCACCTGTGCCGCGCTCTCGTCGTCGTGGGAGGCGAGCGGGATGCCGCGGTCGGCCAGGCGGTCCAGCAGCCAGCGCCGCTGCCGGTCCGAGGTCAGCGCCTGGTTCTCCTGCAATTCCGCGATGCGGCGCTCCACCTCCGCCTCCGTCATCGTCGTCTGCTTCACGCGCATCGCCTTGTAGCGCGCGATGTCGCGGTACTGGCCCACGCCCGGCGAGTGGTCCATCAGCGAGACCATCGCCACCAGCGGATGCTCGGCCACCCGGTCCAGCAGCGCCGGCATGTCGCGGGCCGGCAGCTCGCAGCGCAGGTGCAGCAGGTGCTCGGCGCGCAGCAGCCCGGTGCCGGCCCAGTGCGTCAGGTCCGCGACACCCTCGTGGAAGGTCTGGTCGCGCCCCTGGTCGAAGCCGAGGTCGCCCAGGCACAGCGCGTCCAGCACCGTGGTCACGCCGGCCGCCGCGCATTGCCCGTCATGCGCCAGGAAGGCCGAGCGCGAGGGCCAGCGCGCATTGGCCCGCGGCTGCACCTGGCGCTCCAGGTTGTCCGTGTGCACGTCCACCACGCCGGGGATGAGGAAGTCGCCCTCGCAGTCCAGCGCGCCGGGGTGGCGGGCCGCGCCCGGCTGCACCTCGCGGAGGAGCCCGTCCTCCACCATCACGGTGCCGTGCACCACCTCGTCGCCCAGGACGAGCATCGCGTTCGTGAGGATCATGCGGCCTCGGTAGCCTCCAGCGGCAGGACGGGAAAGAGGCGGTCGGCCACCGCGTCGCGCACCCCGGCATCGTGGAAGATGCCGATGATGCCGCAGCCGCGCGCCTTCGCCTCGTGGATCAACTGCACCACCACGGCGCGGTTGGCGGCGTCCAGGCTGGCCGTCGGCTCGTCCAGCAGCATCAGGGGGCGGGGGCGGGCGAAGCCGCGCGCCAGGTTCACCCGCTGCTGCTCGCCACCGCTGAAGGTGGCCGGCGGCAGGCCGTGCAGCCGCTCGGGCAGGTTCAGCCGCAAGAGGAGCCCGCGGGCCTCCTCGCGCCCCACGCCTTCCGCCATCACCAGCTCGATCGCCGGCACGCGCGGGATGGCACGCAGGAACTGCGAGACGTAGCCCAGCGTCTCCGCGCGCACCTCGCGCACCGCGCGCGCATCGGCGGCGGCCAGGTCCACCATCGCGCCGCGGTGGCGGACCAGGATGCGCCCGGCATCCGCGCCGTAGTTGCCTTGCAGGCAGCGCATCAGCGTGGACTTCCCCGCCCCCGAAGGCCCGGTCAGCGCCACGCATTCCCCTGCATGCAGCGTGAAGGACACCCCGCGCAGCACCGCCAGCGTCACGCCCCCTTGCAGGTGCAGCGTGAAGTCCTTGCCCAGCCCCTCGACCGCCAGCAGCGCGCTCATGCCGCCAGCACCGAGGAGACGAGGAGCTGCGTGTAGGGGTGCCGCGGGTCGTCCAGCACCCGGTCGGCCAGCCCTTCCTCCACCACCCGCCCGTGGCGCATCACCAGTATGCGGTGCGCCAGCAGCCGCGCGGCGGCGATGTCGTGCGTCAAGAAGAACGCCGCCAGCCCCAGCTCCCCCACCAGTCGGCGCAGCAGGTCCAGCAGCCGCGCCTGCACGGAGACGTCCAGCCCGCCCGTCGGCTCGTCCATGAACACCAGCTTCGGCTGGGTGACGAGGCAGCGCGCGATCTGCAGGCGCTGCTGCATCCCGCCCGAGAACATCCCCGGCCGGTCATCCATCCGCGCCGGGTCCAGCTCCACCTTCACCATCCACTCGGCCGCGGCGTCGCGGATGGCGCCGTAGTGCCGCGTGCCTGCCGCCATCAGCCGCTCGCCGATGTTGCCGCCCGCCGAGACGCCCATCCGCAGCCCGTCGCGCGCGTTCTGGTGCACGTAGCCCCAGTCGGTGCACATCAGCCGTCGCCGCTGCGCCTCGCCCAGCGCGTGCACCTCCGCGCCCGCGTAGCGCACGCCGCCCGCATCGGGCGCGACTTGGCCCGACAGCACCCGCAGCAGCGTGGACTTGCCCGAGCCGCTCTCGCCCACGATCGCCACCACCTCGCCCGGCCAGATGGACACGGCCACGTCGTCCAGCGCGCGCACCGCGCCGAAGCGCAGGTGCAGGGCATCGGCCTCCAGCAGCGCGCTCATTCCTGCCCCTCCCGGCACGCATCGGTGTCCGAGCAGACGAAGACGCGCCCGCCCGCATCATCGGCCACGATCTCGTCCTTGTAGCTCGCCGTGCTGCCGCAGAAGGCGCAGCCTTGCGCGGCATGCACCGGCGCGAAGGGGTGGTCGTCGAAATCCAGCGAGCGCACCTCCGTCCAGGGCGGCACGGCGTAGATCTTCTTCTCCCGCCCCGCGCCGAACAGCATGATGGCCGGCGACATGTGCAGCTTCGGGTTGTCGAAGCCCGGGATGGGCGAGGGCGACATCAGGTAGCGCCCCGCCACCATCACCGGGTGGTTGTAGGCGCTCCCCGCCTCCCCCTGCTGCGCGATGTCCTCGTACAGCCGCAGCTGCGCCAGCGCGTAGTCACCCAGCGCGTGCAGCCGCCGCGTCTCGGCCAGGCGCGGCTCCAGCCGGAACAGCGGCTCGGGCATCGGCACCTGGAACACCATCACCTGGCCTTCCTGCAACGGCCGCTCGGGGATGCGGTGGCGGGTCTGGATCACGCTGGCTTCCGCCGTGCGCGTGGTGGTGGCGATGCCGGCGACGCGCGCGAAGAAGCGGCGGATGGAGACGGCATTGGTCGTGTCGTCCGCTCCCTGGTCGATCACCTTCAGCACGTCGCGCGGGCCCAATATGGCGGCCGTGACGGCGATGCCCCCGGTGCCCCAGCCATAGGGCAGCGGCATCTCGCGCGCGCCGAAGGGGATCTGGTGGCCGGGGATGGCCAGCGCCTTGAGGATGGCGCGGCGGATCATCCGCTTTGTCGCCTCGTCCAGGTAGCCGAAGTTGTAGCCGCCTTCGGCGGCTCCATGCCCGGCCGATTCACGCCTCCCGGCTTCGCCTTCCGGCGATCGGGCGGGATCGTGCCCGGCCGATTCACGCCTCCAGGCTTCGCCCTCCGGCAAGCGGGCGGGATCGTGCATCATTCCGCCGCCTCCGGCATCGCGGCATCCCGCTCGCGCTCCCAGCGCGCGCGGATGCTCCGCAGCTTCTCCAGCTCGCTCTGGAAATCCACGTGGTGCGGCAGCTTCAGGTGCTCCACGAAGCCGGTCGCCTCCACGTTGTCGGCGTGCAGCAGCACGAACTCCTCGTCCTGCGCCGGCGCCGTGGCCTCCTCGCCCAGATCGCGCGCCATCAAGGCCCGGTCCACCAGCGCCATCGCCATCGCCTTGCGCTCGTTGTGCCCCATCGCCAGCCCGTAGCCGCGGCTGAACTGCGGCGGCGCTCCGCGCGAGCCCCCGAACTGGTTCACCATCTGGCACTCCGTCACCGTCACCTCGCCCAGGCTGATGGGGAAGCCCAGCTCCGCCGGCTCCACCCACACCTCGCATTCGCCCACCCGCAGCTCCGCCACGAAGGGGTGCGCGTTGCCGTAGCCGCGCTGGGTGGAGTAGCCGAGCCCCAGCAGGAACCCCTCGTCGCCCCGCGCCAGCGCCTGCAACCGCGCGGGGCGCGAGGTGGGGAACGCCAGCGGCTCGCGCGTCAGGTCCGGCGGCGCGGCGTCGTCGGCGGCGGCGTCGCGCGTCATCAGCCCCTCGCGCGCCAGGATCTCCGTCACCCGCGGCATGGTCGCGCCATCGGCCGCATCCTCCTCCGGCGCCTCCGGCGGCAGCCCCTCGGCAGCGAGCGCGAAATCCAGCAGCCGGTGGGTGTAGTCGAAGGTCGGCCCCAGCACCTGGCCGCCCGGCAGGTCCTTGTAGGTCGCGCTGATGCGCCGGCGCACGCGCATCAGGCCCGTTTCCAGCGGCAGCGCGGCGACGAAGCGGGGCAGAGTGGTGCGATAGGCGCGCAGCAGGAACGCCGCCTCGATCAGGTCGCCCCGCGCCTGCTTCACCGCCAGCGCCGCCAGGCTGCGGTCGAAGCACGATCCCTCGGCCATCACCCGGTCCACCGCCAGCGCCAGCTGCCCCTCCACCTGCGCCACGCCGAGTTCCGGCACCGACGCGTCGCCCCGCCGCTCATGCGCCAGCCAGCGATGCGCCGCCGCGATCGCCGCGTCGCCGCCCTTCACCGCCACGTACATTCAGCGATCCTCCGTCATGCGGGTGCTGCGCGGCAGCGCCGCCAGCCTGGCCCCGCAGGCCAGGAACAGGTCCACCCCGCGCGGGGCCAGCGCCGCCAGCGCCGCGCGCTCCGCCACGAAGCCGGGCGCGACGCCCCCCACGCGCAGCCGCGCCACCTCGCGGATGCCCGGCCCGCGCAAGGCCCAGCCGCCGTCATCCGACAGCCCCGCCACCTGCATGATGAGCGTGGCGCCCTCCTGCGGCGCCTCGTCGCTGCCCAGCTCCAGCGTGGCCAGCGGCGGCGGCGCGCCCGTCGCCAGCAGGAACGCCGCGCGCCCCGCCGGCACGGATGGCGCGCCGGTGTGGAAGGCGATCCAGGCCCGCGCCTCCCCGCCCGCGTCGGTCCAGAAGGGCGTGGTGTCGTCCACCAGCGCCAGCACCAGGGCCGCGGCCGCCGGTTCCAGCCCGTCCGGCACCTCGGGCAGGGCGTCCAGCGCGTGCACCGTGCCCGGCCGCGCCATTGCCTCCATCGCCGCGCGGAAGGCGGCCTGCGCGCCGAAGACCGGCCCCGCGAACCCCGCCTTCATCGCATCGCCCCCAGGGTGGCGAAGCGCACCGCGGTGGCCGCCGCGCGCCGCGCCTCCTGTGCCGCCGCCGCCGCCTGCGCCCCGGCGAGCGGCGCGATCACCCGCGCGTGCCACGCTGCGCCGTCGCTCCCTTGAAGCAGCGCGTCCAGCACGGCGGACAGCTCCGCCGCCTCGCGGTCGCGGCCCAGGCGCCAGCCATGGCCCAGCGTGCCGTCCGCCAGCGCCACCGTGCAGCGCGCCACCGTCGCCTCGCCCAGGTTGAAGGCGCCGCCGTCGCCGCCAGCCCGGCCGCGCAGCATCGTCAGCCCCAGCTCCGGCCCGCGCACCCGCCGCCACGGTGGCAACGCCCCCGCCAGGGCGCGGATCGCCCGACCGTCCGCCCGTGCCAGCACCGCCATCCATCGCTGCCTTTGGTCGCTCATAGGTGTAGACAGCTACACATCCGCCATGCGAGGGTCAACGCGGATGTAAGGCGCGGAGGTCGGGTTTTGCTTGAAGATTCCGTGACGCTCGACCGCGGCGCCGGCCTCGCCCTGTGGCGCCAGATCGCCGCCGCCATCGAGGGCGCGATCACGCAGGGCCGCCACGCCCCGGGCGAGCGCCTGCCCACGGAGGCCGAGCTGGCCGCCCGCTACGGCGTCAACCGCCATACGCTGCGCCGCGCCATGGAGGCGCTGGAAGCCCGCGGCCTGGTGCGCGTCGAGCAGGGCCGCGGCTCCTTCGTGGCCGAGGACGTGCTGGACTACCCGCTCGGCCCCCGCACCCGCTTCAGCGAGATCATCCAGCGCCAGGGCCGCGAGCCTGCGGGCCGCCTCCTCCGCCTCGCCGAGACCTCCGCCGAGCCGCGCATCGCCGAACTCCTGGGCCTGCGGAAGGGCGCCCGCGTCATCCTGGCCGAGCGCCTGGCCATGGCCGATGGTCGCCCCGTGGCGCTCGGCGCGCACCACTTCCCCGCCGCCCGCTTCGCCCGCATCCCGGGCCTGCTGCGCGAGGACCCGTCCATCACCAAGGCGCTCGCCGCCTGCGGCGTGCCGGACTACCGCCGCCAGGTCACCCGCATCACCGCCCGCATGCCCACGGCGGAGGAGGCGACGATCCTCGCGCAGTCCCGCGCCCGCCCCGTGCTGGTGAGCGAGGCGCTGAACGTGGACCCGGACGGCCGCCCGGTGGACGCGACGATCACACGCTACGCCGCCGGCCGCGCGCAGCTGGTGGTGGGGGAGCAATGACGGGCTGGAGCATCGAAGGCGGCACCGTGCTGCGCGCGGGCCGCCTGGAACCCGCCACGCTGGGCATCGAGGGCGCCGCCATCGGCGCCCCGGGCGGGCGGCGCCTGGACGCCACCGGCCTGCTGGTGCTGCCCGGCATCGTGGACATCCACGGCGACGCGCATGAGCGCTGCCTGCAACCCCGCGCCGGCGTGGACTTCCCCGCAGGCTTCGCCCTGGCCGACGCCGCGGCGCAGATCCTCGCCGCGGGCATCACCACGGCGGCGCTCGGCGTCACCCTCTCCTGGGAGCCGGGGCTGCGTTCGCTGGAAACCTTCCGCGCCCTGCTGGCCGCGCTCGCCGCGCCGCCGCCGGGGCCGTCCCTGCTGCTGCACCTGCGCTGGGAGGCCGACAACCTGGCGGCCGAACCCGACGCCCTGGCCGCCATCGCGGCCGGCCGCGTGGCGATGCTGGGCTTCAACGACCACACGCCCGGCATCCTGCGCCGGCTGGAGGACCCGAAGCAGCTCGGCAAGTACGCCGGCCGCGCCGGCTGCGCGGAAGCCGAGTTCGCCCGCCTGGCCCATGCCGCCGCCGCCCGCCGCGCCGAGGTGCCAGCCAGCCAGGGGCGCCTCGCCGCCGCCTGCCGCGCCCATGGCGTGCCCATGCTCTCCCACGACGACGCGACTCCCGACCAGCGCCACGCCTTCCGCACCCTGGGTGCGGCCACCTGCGAGTTCCCCATGGCCGAGGCGGTGGCGGAGGACGCGCGCAGGCATGGCGAGGCGGTGGTGATGGGCGCGCCCAACGTGGTGCGCGGCGGCAGCCACCTGGGCTGGGCCAGCGCCGCGCCCCTGGCGGAGCGCGGGCTGGTGACGGTCCTGGCCTCCGACTACCACTGGCCGGCGCTGCTGGCGGCGCCCTTCCGGCTGGCGGCGCGCGGGGCGATGGACCTGGCCGCCGCCTGGGCCCTGGTCAGCGCGAACCCGGCCCGCGCCCTGGGCCTGCGCGACCGCGGCGCGCTGGAGGACGGGATGCGCGCGGACGTGACGGTGACGACGCCGGATGGCGCGCTGGCGGCGGCGTTCGTGGCCGGCGCGCCGGCATGGCTGGCGCCGGGGATGGCGGGGCGGATCGGCTGAACGGTTGCCAGGGCGCGCCGCCCTGCCTGGGTCATGATCTGGCCTTTGCCGAGAGGACGATTCACCGCTTTGATGATTCCATCAAAGCGGATCGTGCTCTAGGGCTTGGCGCGCATGACACGAATCGCCGTCCTCATCCCCTGCCACGACGAGGCGCTGACCGTCGCCGAGGTCGTCCGCGGCTTCCGCGCGGCCCTGCCGGAGGCTGCGATCCACGTCTGCGACAACAACAGCCGCGACGGCACCGACGCCGCGGCGCGCGGGGCGGGCGCGCTCGTCTCCTATGAAACACGCCCGGGCAAGGGCAGCGTCGTACGCCGCATGTTCGCCGACATCGAGGCCGACTGGTACGTGATGGTGGATGGCGACGCCACCTACGACGCCACCGCCGCCCGCCGCCTGCTGGACCACGCCATCGCGCACCGGCTCGACATGGTGAACGTGGCGCGGGAGGAGACGGGCGCGAAGGCCTACCGCGCCGGCCACCGCCTGGGCAACCGCCTGCTCACCGGCCTGGTCGGCCGCGTGTTCGGGCAGCAGACGCGGGACATGCTGAGCGGCTACAAGGTCTTCTCGCGCCGCTTCGTGAAGTCCTTCCCGGCCATGTCGGCGGGCTTCGAGATCGAGACGGAGCTGATGATCCACGCCCTGGAGCTGAAGCTGCCGGTGGGCGAGATCAGCGCCCCCTACGGCGAGCGGCCGGAGGGCAGCACGTCGAAGCTCGCGACCTACCGCGACGGCTTCATCATCCTGCGCCTGGTCGGCGTGCTGGTGCAGCGCGAGCGGCCGCTGGAGTTCTTCTCCGCCGTGGCCGCCCTGCTGCTGGCGGCCGCCATGGCGCTCGGCCTGCCGGTGGTGTTCGAGTTCATCGAGACCGGCCTAGTGCCGCGCCTGCCTACCGCCGTGCTGGCGTCGGGCCTCGTGCTCTCGGCGCTGCTGTCCTTCGCGGTGGGCCTCATCCTCGCGGCCATCGCCCATGGGCGGCGCGAGGTGAAGCGCCTCGCCTACCTCGCTTTGCGCTGAAGGGCGGCGCAGGCGGCCAGCGCCAGCGCCGTCTTCACCAACGTGCCGGGGATGAAGGGAACGAAGCCCACCCAGAAGGCGCGCTCCAGCCCCGTGAAGCCAGCCAGCCACAACACGCCGGGGACGAAGAGCAGCAGGTGCGCCGCCAGCAGCACCATGCCGCGTCGCGCCCAATGCCCGCGCGCCAGCCCGGCCAGCGCCGCGGCCGGCAGGAAGCCCCACAGGAAGCCCGCCGTCGGCCCCGCCAGCACCGCCGGCCCGCCCGTGCCATGGGCGAAGACCGGCAGCCCCATCGCGCCCTCCAGCAGGTAGAGCGACACCGCCGCCACCCCCAGCCGCGAGCCGCCCAGCGCGCCGAGCAGCAGCACGGCCAGCGACTGCATGGTCATCGGCACCGGCCAGGACGGCACTGCCACCTGGGCCGAGGCCGCCAGCACCAGCGAGCCGAGGAAGGCCAGGCCCGCGAAGCGCGCGGCCTGGGGAAGGGGAATCGAGAGGATCATGCCCGCCGCCCTCGCACGAAGCCGGCGGGCCGTCCAGTCAGGTGACGGCGTCGTGGATCGGGTCCGGCGCCACGCCACCGGCCTTGCGGTCCTTCATCGCCCGCCGCAGCGCGCACAGCCCCAGTATGCCGGCCGAACCCAGCGTGGCCCCCAGCGTGAAGGCCCACTTCACCGCCAGCGCCAGGGACAGCATCCCCAGCGAAGCGCCCATCGGTCGCATGATCACGGCGCCATCCTCCTTGATGCCTGAGGATGGAAGATGGCGCCGCCCGGCGCAGGGTCAACCGGCCTCGACCAGCGCGCCGTAGACCAGGTTCTTGAACAGCATGCGCGTGTGCACCCGGTTCGACGGCCCCTGCGCCATGAACACCCCCACCAGCCGCTGCGCGGGGTCGATGGTGAAGGAGGTGCCCCAGGCGCCGGCCCACATCGCGTCCCCGGGGCTGCCCGGCGCCACGCCCATGCCGTGGTCCAGCCGCACCCCGAAGCCCAGCCCGAAGCCGTAGCCCGGCCCGGTGGAGGCCGTCGGCGTGCCGGCCATGCCGACGATGTGGTTGCTCATCATGAAGCGCACGGTGGTGGGCGCCAGGTAGCGCCGCCCGTCCAGCGTGCCGCCGTTCACCAGCATCTGGCAGAAGCGGTGGTAGTCCGCGCTGGTCCCCACCATCCCCGCGCCGCCCTTGAGGTAGGAGCGCTCCCGCTCGTCCTGCCGGATGCGGTAGGAGGCCCACATGCCGGCCTTCAGCGGGTCGGAATCCGGCGCCTCGGCCACGCGGGGCGCGCGGGCGTCGTCCACGAACCACACCGTGTCGCGCATCCCCAGCGGGCCGGTGAGGCGGCTCTCGATGATGCGGTCCAGCCGCTCGCCCGCCGCGCGCTCCAGCAGCAGGCCCAGCACGTCGGTGCTGATGGAGTAGAAGAACTGCGTGCCAGGCTGGAAGGCCAGCGGGATGGTGCCCAGGCGGCGCAGCATCTCGTCGGTGGCCACGGGGCCGTTGCGCGCCTCGATGTCGTGCTGCTCGTACAGCTCGCGGATGCGCTGGGGCGCCGCGGCCGCATAGACGAAGCCCGAGGAGTGGCGCAGCAGGTCCTGCACCGTGGGCTGGCGGGCCAGCGGCTGGTCCCCCTGCGGTGTGTGGACCACCAGGTTCCGCAACTCCGGCAGGTACTGGCCGATCGGGTCGCGCAGCTGGATGCGCCCTTCCTCGATCATCATCATGGCGGCGACGCTGGTCAGCGGCTTGGTCATGGAAGCCAGCAGGAAGATGCTGTCCGTGGTCATGGCGTTGCTCTTCGCCATGTCGCGGTGGCCATAGGCGGCGTGGTGCACCACCTCGCCGTCGCGCGCCACCAGCGCCACGGCGCCGAGGAAGGACCCGCGCTCGATCTCGCGCGCCATGGCGGGGGCGAAGCGGTCCAGCCGCGCGGGCGAGAAGCCGCGGCGAAGGGCCTCGGTCTGGGCCAGGGCCGGCGTGGCCAGCAGGCCGCCGGCCAGGACGGGAAGGGTGCGTCGGGCGATCATGGGCATGTCCTCCTGCGCGGCCTCTGCGGGCCTGCGCGGAGGGATCATGCCGCCGAATTCAGCCGCGCACCAGCGGGCAGCCCCCCTCGGCCAGCGGTCGCCACGCCTCCTCCGTCCCCACCGTCGCGCGCAGGGTGTAGTAGTCCCAGGGGCCGCGGGACTCCGCCGGGGACTTCACCTGGAACAGGTAGGCGGGGTGCATCTTGCGCCCGTCCTCGCGCACGCGGCCGGGGCCGAAGGCGTCGTCATCCGTGGGCATGCGGCGCATCACCTCCAGCACCGCCCCGCCCGACTGCTTGGCGCGCGCCACGCCCACCTCGGCCACCGCCTTCAGGTAGTGGATGGCGCAGGAATAGGTGCCGGCGTGCTCCTGGTTGGGCATGTTGGTGGGCGTGCGCCGCAGGATGCGCCGCGCCAGGCCGCGCGTGCGGTCGTTCAGGTCGTGGTAGAACACCTCGCTCATCAGCAGGCCCTGCGAGGTTTCCAGCCCGATGGCGTGGATGTCGGTGATGAACATCACCAGCCCCGCCAGCTGCTGCCCGCGCCGCGTCAGCCCGAACTCGTGCGCCTGCTTGATGGCGTTGACCGTGTCCTGCGCCGCGGTCGCCAGCCCCACCACCTTCGCGCGGCTCGCCTGCGCCTGGAGGAGGAAGGAGGAGAAATCCGTGGTGCCGGGGAAGGGGAAGCGCGCCGCCCCCAGCACCCGCCCGCCGGCCCTCTGCACGAAGCCTGTCACGTCGCGCTCCAGCTGGTGGCCGAAGGCGTAGTCCGCCGTCAGCATGAACCAGGTGTCCCCGCCCGCGCGCACGGAGGCCCCGCCCACCACGTTGGCGAACATCCAGGTGTCGTAGGTCCATTGGATGGTGTGGGACGAGCACTGCGCCCCCGTCAGCGCCGAGGACGCGGCACCCGAGGCAAGCTGGATCCGGTCCTTCTCGCGCACCAGGTTGGCGACGGCGAGCGCGATGGCGCTGTTGTTCACCTCGCAGATCATGTCCACGCCGCGCTGGTCCAGCCATTGCCGCGCCACGGCCAGCGCGGCGTCCGGCCGGTTCAGGTGGTCGCCCTGGATCACCTCCACGTTGATGCCGCGCTGGGCGAGGCCGAGATCCTCCACCGCCTGCTGCACGGCGGCCACCGAGGTGGGGCCGGAGGTGTCGCGGTAGGGGCCGGAGAAATCGGCCAGCACGCCGATGCGGATGGTGCTGTCGCGCGCGGGCTGGGCCGAGGCGGGCAGGGCGAGCAGCCCCGCCCCCGCGGCCATGGCGCCGCGGCGGGAAATGTCGGTCATGGGTCGTCCTCCGTTTCGAGCAACGGTGCCCCCGGGGAGGCGGGCCGTCAACGGAAGACGAGGTTGGGCAGCGTCATCGAGATGGCCGGGACGTAGGTGATCAGCATCAGGCAGGCCAGGATCACCAGGATGAACACCGGCAGGTAGCGCATCATCTGGTCTATGGACGTGTTCGCCACCTGTGCGGCGGCGAAGAGGTTCACGCCGAAGGGCGGCGTGATCATCCCCAGGGCGAGGTTCACCACCATGATCGTGCCGAAATGCACGCCGTCTATCCCGAAGCGCTCCGCCGCCTCCTGCAGGATGGGCGCGAGCACGATGATGGAGGCGCTGGTCTCCACGAACATGCCCACCACGAACAGGAACATGTTCACGCCCAGCAGGAACCAGCCCGGCCCGTCGAAGGTCTGCACCAGCCAGGCAGCGGCCAGGTCCGGCACGCCCTGCCGGTTCAGCAGCCAGGAGAACAGCCCCGCGCAGGCGATGATGAACATGATGACGGCGGACGAGATCACGCTCTTGCGGAAGATGCCGTAGAGGTCCGCCCAGCCCAGCTCGCGGTGGATGAACATGCCCACCAGGATGGCGTAGGCGACCGCGATCACGCTCGCCTCCGTGGGCGTCGTGATGCCGCCATAGATGCCGCCCAGCACCACCACGGGCATGAACAGCGCCCAGCCGGCCTTGCGAAGCGCGACCAGGAAGGGCAGGCGCCCGTCGCCATCCTGCTTGCCCCAGCCCTTGATGCGGCACCACACCAGCACGGTGGCGATCAGCGCGCCGCCGATCAGCAGGCCCGGCCCTATGCCGGCCATGAACAGCTCGGGGATGGAGGTCTGCGTCGTCACCCCGAACAGGATCATCGGGATGGAGGGCGGGATGATGACGCCCAGCTCCGCCGCCGTCGCCTGGAGCGCCGCGGCGAAGGGCACCGGGTAGCCGTGCTTCACCAGCGCGGGGATCATGATGGCGCCGATGGCGAAGGTGGTGGCGACCGAGCTGCCGCTGATGGCGGCGAAGATCATGCAGGTGACGATGCAGGTGCAGGGCAGCCCGCCCTGCACGCCGCCCACGATCGACTTGGCGAAATCCACCAGCCGGCGCGAGATGCCGCCCACGTCCATCAGGTTGCCGGCCAGGATGAAGAAGGGAATCGCCGCCAGCGGGAACTTGTCCAGGCTGACGAAGAGCTGCTGCGCCGCCACCACCAGCGGGAAGTTCGTGTAGCCCGCGATGCCCCAGACGGCGGCGATCCCGATGGCCACCGCCACCGGCACCGCGGCCGCGAAGAGCACCAGCATGACGGCGAGCATGGCACCTGACATCAGCTGATCCCTCGCGCTCGCTGCGCTCGCTGCCGGGTCATACCGCGTTCTCCAATTCATCCGCGCGCCGGTCCAGGAAGTTGGCCAGCGCCCCCACCGCGGCGAAGACCGCGCCCACCGGCAACGCCGCGTAGCCCCAGCTCATGCTGACCTCCAGGCCTGCCATCTCCTGGAACTGCACCCGCTCGGCCATCGCCCAGCCGAACCAGAACAGCACGCCCATCAAGGCCAGCGAGAAGGCCAGCGCCGACGCCTCCACCGCGCGGCGCACCGCCCCGCGCGAGTAGCGGTGCGCCACGTCGATGGACACCAGCGCCCCGGTCCGCAGCGCCACCGCCAGGCCCAGGTAGGCCATCCAGATCAGCGCCGTCCGCACCAGCGCCTCGCTCCACACCGAGGGCGTCTCGGTCGCGAAGCGCGCCACCACCTGCCACAGCCCGGCCATGACGGCGACGGCCATGGCCAGCACCGCCAGCGCCGCCGCCAGCCCCGACACCCAGCGATCCGCCGCCAGCACCGCGGCGCGCAGCGTCCCGCCGCGCGCCCCCAGCCACAGCGCGCCGAGCACGAGCGCCACGGTGCCCGCCCCGATGAGCTGGAGCGGCAGCAGGTTCGCCGGGTTCATGCGCCGCCTACTGGCGCCACTCGCGGATGCGCCGCAGCAGCGCCGCATCCAGCTGCTGCTCGATCTGCTGCGCGGAGGGCGCCAGCGCCGCCTGGAAGGCCGCGTTGTCCACCTGCGTCACCACCGTCATGCCGCGCCGGCGCAGCTCCTCCACGCCGGACTGCTCGTCCGCCGTCACGCGCGCGCGGTTGGCCGCGGCCCCGGCGCGCGCCGCCTCGGTGAAGGCCGCGCGGTCGGCCGCACTCATCCGCGCCAGGAAGGCGGGGTTGCAGATCAGGATGGCGGGCGAATAGACGTGGCCCGTCAGCGTCAGGAAGCGCTGCACCTGGTTCAGGTTGTTGGCGACGATGACGGGGATCGGGTTCTCCTGCCCGTCCACCGTGCCCTGCTGCAGCGCGGGCACCAGCTCGCTGAACGCCATCGGCGTCGGCAGCGCGCCCAGCGCGGTGAAGGCGCGCATGTGCACCTGGTTCTCCATGGTGCGGACCTTCATGCCGCGCACGTCGGCCGGCATGTTCACCTCGCGCCGCGAGTTGGTGAGGTGGCGGAAGCCGTTCTCCATCCACACCACCCCGGCCAGCCCGCGCGGCTGGAAGCGCCCCAGCAGGCCCTGGCCGATCTCCGTGTCCAGCACGCCGCGGGCATGGGCGGTGTCGCGGAACAGGAAGGGCACGTCCAGCACCCGCGTCTCGGGCACGAAGTTGCCCACCGGGCCGGTGGAGGTGATCGAGCACTCGATGGTGCCGATCTGCACCGATTCGATCGCCTCGCGCTCGTTGTCGTTGCGCTGGATGTTCACGCGGAAGCGGTTGCTGCTCGCCCGCTCGAACGCCTCCTTCAGCGCGGAGGCGCCGGCGCCGTAGTGGCTGTTCAGCGGCAGCGGGTGCTGGATGGTGAGCTGGGTCTGCGCCCCCGCGGGGGCGGCGAGCGCGGCCAGCAGGCCGGCGGCGGGCAGCATGCGTCGGAACATCAGGTCCTCCCGGAAGGCGTTTCTTGGACCCCTCCGCCCTAGCCCATCACCCGCGCGCCGTCCACACGCTTCCGCACCCCGGCGGAGTGGGGCAAGCTGCCCCCATGACCCTGCGCTGCGACCTCGTGATCCGCGATGCCACCATCCTCGACGGCACGGGCGCGCCCCGCTTCCGCGGCGACGTGGCGGTGGAGGGCGACCGCATCCGCGCGGTGGGCGACCTGTCCTCCGCCAGCGGCGCGGAGGAGGTGGACGCCGCCGGCCTGGCGCTGGCGCCCGGCTTCATAGACGCGCACACCCATGACGACCGCCTGGTGCTCTGCGGCCCCGAATGCGTGCACTGCAAGACCAGCCAGGGCGTCACCACCGTCGTCGTCGGCAATTGCGGCGTCTCGCTGGCCCCGCTGCGCCTCAGCAGCCGCCCGCCGCCGCCGCTGGACCTGCTGGGCGACGAATCCTGGTTCACCCTGGGCGGCTTCGGCGAATACGCGGACGCGCTGGCGAAGCGCCCCACGGCGGTGAACACCTTCGCCTTCTGCGGCCACCAGTCCCTGCGCGTGGAGGCCATGGAGGGCGACGTGTACCGCGCCGCCACGGACCGCGAGATCGCGCGCATGCAGGACCGCCTGCGCGAATCCCTGCGGCAGGGCGCGGGCGGCTTCTCCACCGGCCTCTACTACCCGCCGAACATGCACGCCCCCACCGAGGAGGTGATCGCCATCGCCGAGGTGGTGGCGCAGGAAGGCGGCCTGTATGCCACCCACATGCGCGACGAGGCCGACCGCGTTGCCGACAGCATCCGCGAGACCGCGCGCATCGGCCGCGAATCCGGCAACATCGAGGTGGTGATCTCCCACCACAAATGCTCCATGCCCGAGAATTTCGGCCGCTCGCGCGAGACGCTGGCCCTGATCGACGCGCTGGGCCAGGACCAGCCGCTGGCCTTCGACGTCTATCCCTACCCGGCGGGCTCCACCGTGCTGATGCCCGAGCGGCTGCGCCAGGACGTGCCCGTCCAGGTCACCTGGTCCGTCCCCCACCCCGAGCAGGCGGGCCGCGACCTGGACGCCATCGCCCGCGACTGGGGCATGACGCGGGTGGCCGCCGCCGAGAGGCTGCTGCCCGCGGGCGCCATCTACTTCCAGATGGACGAGGCGGACGTGCGCCGCATCATGGCCCACCCGCGCAGCATGATCGGCAGCGACGGCATCCCGCACGACGCCAAGCCGCACCCGCGCCTGTGGGGCACCTTCCCGCGCGTGCTGGGGCACTACGTGCGCGACGTGGGCCTGTTCACGCTGGAGACCGCCGTCCACAAGATGACCGGGCGCACCGCCGCCGTCTTCGGCCTGCCTGGCCGCGGCACCATCCGCCCCGGCTCCTTCGCCGACCTCGTGCTGTTCGACGCGGCCACGGTGCGCGACCACGCCACCTGGGCCGACCCCGAGGCGATCAGCGAGGGCATCGCGCGCGTGTGGTGCAACGGCGAGACGACCTTCCGCGCCGGCCAGCCGAGCCCCGGCGCCGCCCCCGGCCGCTTCCTCGGCAATCCGCGACTGCGCGACGCGGCGTGAGGACAGGGCGCGGCGGCTGGGGCATGCTGCGTGGCGCGCTGTCCGGCGGCACCCTGCCGCGCGCGCTCATCATGGGCGCGCTCCTCCTCCTGGCCGGCCTGGTCGTCGCATCGCTCTGGGCCGGGGGCGCGCCGCGCCACCCGATGGAAACCTACCTGCGCCTGGGCCGCAACGCGGGGGCCGAGACGCTGCGCCGCGACCTGCTGGCGCTGTCCCCCGATGGCCAGGACGCCGGCCCCGCGGTGCAGCGCCTCATCACGCTGGGCTTCACCTGCCACGCGCCGGGCGGCATGTCCGGCACCTGGCGCTGCACCCTGCGCCGCCCCATCGAAGCCCGCCGCATGATGGACAGCGACGCCGTGCTGGCCGTGCATGACGGCCGCCTGACCGGGATGACCGTCCTGATGCGCGAGAGCCGCCTGCAATGACCGCTGCCCAGTCCCTCGTCGCCTTCCTGGCCGCGCAAGGCGTGGACCGCGCCTTCTGCGTGCCGGGCGAAAGCTTCATCGCCCTGCTGGACGCGCTGCACGACGCGCCCATCGACCTCGTCACCAGCCGCAGCGAGGGTGGCGCCGGCTTCGCCGCCATCGCCGACGCCAAGCTCACGGGCCGCCCCGGCGTGGTGCTGGCGAGCCGCGGGCCGGGCGCCTGCAACGCCGCCATCGCCCTGCACACGGCCGAGCAGGACGCCGTGCCCCTGCTGCTCCTCATCGGCCAGGTGGAGGCGCGCGACCTGCGCCGCAACGCCTTCCAGGAGCTGGACTACGGCGCGGTCTTCGGCTCCTTCTGCAAGTTCGTGGGCGAGGCGCGGACGGCGGAGCAGGTGCCCGAGCTCATCGCCCGCGCCTGGGCGGCGATGACCGGCGGCGTCCCCGGCCCCGCCGTCCTCGCCCTGCCCGAGGACGTCCTGGCCCAGCCCTGCGCCGCCCCGGTGCCCTCGGCCAACGCGCCCCGCGCCGCCGCGGGCGACCCCGCGCCGGTCGCCGCCCTGCTGCGCGCGGCCCAGCGCCCCATCCTGCTGGCCGGCCACGGCTTCGAGGCGCCGGGCGGCCGCGCCGCCCTGCTGGCGCTGGCCGAGGCGTGGCACCTGCCCGTCGCCGTTTCCTTCCGCCGGCAGGACCTCTTCCCCAACGACCACGCGCTCTACGCCGGCGACATGGGGCTGCGGAACCCCGACGGGCAGCGCGAGGCCTTCGCGGAAGCCGACCTGGTGCTGGCGCTGGGCACGCGGCTGACCGACATCACCACCCAGGGCTGGTCCTGGCCCGCCCCCGGCCAGCGACTGGTCCACGCCTGCGCCGACCCGCGCTTCCTGGGCTGGCAGTTCCCGGCCGACCTGGCGCTGGTGGCCGACCCCGTCGCCCTGGCCGATGCCCTGGCGCGCGAGGCGCCCGGCGCACCGCCCACCGCCTGGGCCGATCGCCTGCGCGCCCTGCACCTCGCCGAGACCCGCGTGGCGCCGCGCGGCTGGCCGGACGGCATCGCCTTCGCCGAGGTCGCGCAGGCCATCGGAGCCGCGCTGCCCGCGGACGGCATCGTGACGCTGGACGCCGGCACCTTCGGCGCGCCCTTCTACCGCAAGGTGGCGTGGCGCCCCGGCCAGCGGCTGCTGGCCCCCGTCTCGGGCGCGATGGGCTTCGGCGTGCCCGCCGCAATCGCCGCCGCCCTGCGCCACCCCGGCCGCACCGTGGTCTGCGCCGTGGGCGACGGCGGGGCGCTGATGACCGGCGGCGAGCTGGCGGTGGCGCTGGAGCGCGGCCTGCCCATCAAGCTCGTGCTCTCGGAGAATGGCGGCTACGCCAGCATCCGCATCCACCAGGAGCACGCGCATCCCGGCCGGGTGAGCGGCACCATGTTCGCCAACCCGGACTTCGGCCGCTGGATCGAGAGCTTCGGCTTCCCGCTGCTGCGGGTGGAATCACGCGCCGACCTGCCGGCGATGCAGGCGGCGATCCGCGCGCCCGGCCCGGCGGGCATCCTGGTCCGCACCTCCATGCAGGCGGTGCTGCCGTAGTCCGGCCGCCCCGCTCAGCCTCCGTTAACTGAAACGGGGGTTTGATGCCCGCGGCCCGTCCGGGCCGTGCCGCATCACGATGCCCCGCGCCCTCGGATGGCCGCGGCGTCCAGGGAGTTCCCGCACCGCATGTCCCGCCTGCTCGACAACCTGCCGATCGCCCGCAAGGCGTTCATCGCGCTCGCCTTCATGGCGCTCTCCTCCCTCGGCGCCGCGTGGTACGCCGTGCACAACCTCGCCGCGGTGGACCGCAGCTACACCCACCTCATTTCAGGCGAGGTGCGGGCGGCCCTGCTCATCGCCCGCGTCGACTCCGTGGCGCTGCAGATCGCCCGCAGCCTGAACCGCGCCGTGGCGGTGGACACGCCGGAACAGGCCCGCCAGGCCCTGGCCACGCTGGGTGAGCTCCGGCGGGAGCTGGATTCGAGCCTTTCCGCCGTCGAGCAGGCCGCGCCCCAGACGGCGGCGCAGATCGCCCGGATCCGCGCATCCATCCTCGCCGCGCGCGCCACCTCGACCGAGGTGATGCGCCTGTCCACGACCGGGGACCGCGCGGGCGCCTTCCGCGAGCTCACCGAGCGGTACGACGCCGCCTTCGACGCCATCCGCGCCGCGATCGGCGAAGCCTTCGACAGCGCCCAGGCCCTGGCGGACCGGGCCGACAAGGGCAACACCGCGATGGCGGACGCCGCCTGGTGGACCACGCTCGTCGCCTCCTTGCTGGGGTCGGCCGTCGCCATGGCCTTCGCCCTGTGGGTGATGCAGGCCGGCGTGTCCCGCCCGATCGGCCGGATCGCCGCGCGCATGGGCGCCCTGGCCGGGGGCGAGACGCAGGCCCCGGTGCCCGGCGCCGGCCGGCGGGACGAGGTGGGCGGCATGGCGGAGGCGGTCGAGGCCTTCCGCCAGGCGGCGATCGAACAGGGGCACCTGTCCCGCGCCGCCGAGGCGGAGGCCGCGGCGAAGGCGGAGCGGGCCGGGCGCGTCTCCGCCCTGGTCGGCCGCTTCGACGCCGAGGCGGCCGAGGCGCTGCGCGTCGTCGCCTCCGCGGCGACGGAGCTGGACGCCACCGCTTCCGAGATGCAGGGCGTGGCCGGGCGCGGCGCCGAGCAGGCGAGGGCGCTGGCCACCGCCTCCGGGGAAGCGAGCGCCAATGTGGCGACCGTCGCCGCCTCGGCCGAGGAGATGGCCGCCTCCATCGCCGAGGTCGCGCGCCAGGTGACGGAAAGCGCCCGCGTGGCCCGCCAGGCGAGCGAGGACGCGCGGGCGACGGACGCCGTGGTGGGCGGCCTGTCCGAAGCCGCGGGCCGCATCGGCGAGGTCGTGCGCCTGATCAGCGACATCGCGGGCCAGACCAACCTGCTGGCGCTCAACGCCACCATCGAGGCGGCGCGGGCGGGCGAATCCGGCAAGGGCTTCGCCGTCGTCGCCTCCGAGGTGAAGACACTGGCGAGCCAGACGGCGCGCGCCACCGAGCAGATCGGCGCCCAGATCAGCGCGATGCAGGCCGAAACCGGGCGGGCCGTGGAATCCGTGCGCGCCATCGGCCGCACGATCGAGGCGCTGGACACGCTGACCACCCAGGTGGCCGCCGCCGCCGAGCAGCAATCCGCCGCGACGCAGGAGATCGGCCGGGCGGTAGCGGAGGCGGCCGCCGGCACGCGCGAGGTGAGCCGCCACGCCGGCGGGGTCACGGAGGGCGCCGGCCAGACGGGCGCCGCCGCCACGCAGGTGCGCGCCGCCTCCGGCGAGCTGGCCGGCCGGGCGGAGCAGCTGCGCGGGCAGGTGGAGCGGTTCCTCGGCGCCGTGCGGGCCGCCTGAGGCGCCGCCGGTTCGCGGGCGGCCGCTCAGGCCGCCCGCAGCCGCTCGTCGCGCCGCCGCAGCAGCGCGATTGCGGGCAGGGCGAGCAGCACCATCCACGCCTTGCCGATCACCTGCCCCGACAGGTAGTCCAGCGACCCAAAGGCCAGCCAGAGGAACACCACGCTGTCCACCACCAGCCCCACGGCGGAGGAGGCCAGCACCGCCCGCATCAGCCCCCGCCGCTGCAAGGGGGTGTAGACCCCCAGGTCGGCCAGCTCGCCCAGCAGGAAGGCGGCGGCCGAGGCCAGCACCAGCGTCGGCGGCGCCAGCAAGGCCGAGAGCGCGCAGCCCGCCGCGATCGCCCCCACCGCCCAGCTGACTCCCAGCCGCCGCTGCACCAGGTCCCGCAGCACCAGCGCCAGCCCGATCATCAGCACGCCCGAGGGCGCCATCACCCCAGGTGCCACCGGGATCAGGCAGGGCCCCTGCGGCACGCAGGCGGTGCCGGCGTTGCCGATCAGCCAGTTGGCCGCGGGGATGCAGAGCGCGAAGCCCGCGAGGAACAGGAAGCCTTCAAGGCGCCGGGTCGTCATGGCCGGTCGCATAGGCCGCCCAGCCCCTGGCGCGCAAGTCGCAGGCCGGGCAGGCGCCGCAGCCGCCGCCCCAGGGGCGGGGCGTGCGCTCGCCGCGGTAGCAGGAATGGCTGTCGCGCCGGATCAGCTCCACCAGCGCATCGCCGCCCAGCTCGTGGGCCAGCGCCCAGGTGGCCCGCTTGTCGCGCCACATCAGGGGCGCGTGCAGCACCAGCCGCGCGTCCAGCCCCAGGTTGAGCGCCACCTGCATGGCCTTCACCGTGTCGTCTCGGCAATCAGGGTAGCCGGAGTAGTCCGTCTCGCACACCCCCAGCACGATGTGCCGCAGCCCCCGCCGCCAGGCCAGCGCGGCGGCCAGCGCCAGGAACACCAGGTTGCGCCCCGGCACGAAGGTGGAGGGCAGGCCATTGGCCGCCACCGTGATCTCCGCCTCGCGGGTTAGCGCCGTCTCGCTGATATCGCCCAACACCGGCAGCGCGAGCACGTGGTCCGGCCCCAGCCGGGGCGATGCCATGCCGTCGCGCAGCGCCGCGCGGCAATTGAGTTCCACCCGGTGCCGCTGGCCGTAGTCGAAGCCCAGCGTCTCGACGCGCCCGAACTCGCGCAGCGCCCAGGCCAGGCAGGTGGCGCTGTCCTGCCCGCCGCTGAACAGCACCAGCGCGCCGTCACCCATCGCCCAGCTCCATCGCCGCCCATCGCCCCGCCTCGGCCACCACCGGGTCGGCGTCGCGCGCCAGGTCCTGCGCCACCGGCCGCAGCGCCGCATCCCCGCTGTTGCCGATGGCGATGGCCACGTTGCGCCGCCAGCGCCCGATGCCGATGCGCTTCACCGGCGAGCCGGAGAAGCGCGCGCGGAACCCCGCATCATCCAGCGCCGCCAGCTCGGCCAGCGGCGGCGCCCGTTCGCCGCGCGGCGCGAAGCGCATCTCGCGGCTGGCGCGGGCGAACTTGTTCCACGGGCAGGCGGCCAGGCAGTCGTCGCAGCCATAGACGCGGTTGCCCATGGCGCGGCGGAACTCGTGCGGGATCGGCCCGCGATGCTCGATGGACAGGTAGGAAAGGCAGCGCCGCGCATCCAGCCGGAACGGGGCCGGGAAGGCCGCGGTGGGGCACGCGTCCAGGCAGGCGGTGCAGCTGCCGCAATGCTCGCGCGCCGCCTCGTCGGGCTCGATGGCCAGCGCCGTGTAGATCTCGCCCAGGAACAGCCAGTTGCCCCATTCGCGCGACAGCAGGTTGGTGTGCTTGCCCTGCCAGCCCAGGCCGGCCTGCTGCGCCAACGGCTTCTCCATCACCGGCGCGGTGTCCACGAACACCTTCAGCGGCACGCCCTTGAACCGCGCCGCCATCCACTGCCCCAGCGCCTTCAGCCGGCCCTTCACCACATCGTGGTAATCCCGCCCCTGCGCGTAGCAGGAGATGGTGGCGCGCCCCCGCCACCCCACGCTCTCCATCGGGTCAAAGGAAGGCGCGTAGTTGGTGCCGAGCACGATCACGCTCACCGCCTCCGGCCACAGCGCCCTGGGCTGCGCGCGTTGGTCGGCGCGGCGCTCCATCCAGTCCATCGTGCCGTGCGCGCCAGCGGCAAGGAAGGCGTCCAGCCGCGCGCGGGCCTCGGGCGGCAGGGTGGCGGCGGTGAAGCGCACCGCGTCGAAGCCCAGCCGCAGGGCTTCCGCGCGGATGGCGTCCTTCACGCCGGCAGGATGGCGGTCGCCTCGATCTCCACCATGGCCTCCGCCTCCACCAGCGCCACCACCTGCACCAGCGTCATCGCCGGGAAGTGGCGGCCCATCACGGCGCGGTAGGCCGGCCCCAGCTCGGCCAGCGAGTTGCGGTAGGCGGCGATGTCGGTGACGTACCAGGTCAGCCGCGCCACGTGCTCCGCCCGCCCGCCCGCCTCGGCCAGCACGGCGAGGATGTTCGCCAGCGCCTGCCGCACCTGCGCCACGAAGCCCTCGGCGAAGCGCCCCTGCGCGTCCCAGCCGATCTGCCCGCCCAGCAGCACGACGCGCCCCTCGCCCATCAAGGCGTTGGAGTAGCCCTTGGGGGCGGGCCAGCCCTTGGGATGCAGCGAGGTGAGGCTCATGGCACGCCGCTTGTGGCCAATGACGGCGCCTCGCGCAAGGCGAAGCGCTGGAGCTTGCCCGTTCCGGTGCGCGGCAGCGCGTCGCGGAACTCGACCCGGCGCGGATACTTGTAGGGCGCGATCTGCGCCTTCACGTGCTCCTGCAGCGCGCGGCGCGTGGCGTCGTCCGCCGGCACCCCCTCGTGCAGCACAACGAAGGCGGCCACCACCATGCCCCGCTCGGGGTCCGGCGTGCCGATCACGCCCGCTTCCTTCACCCAGGGGTGCGACAGCAGCGCCGCCTCCACCTCCGGGCCGGCGATGTTGTAGCCGCTGCTGACGATCATGTCGTCGTTGCGCGCCTGGTAGAAGAAGTAGCCGTCGGCGTCCTGCACGAAGGTGTCGCCCGTGATGTTCCACCCGCCCTGCACGTAGTTGCGCTGCCGCGGGTCGGCCAGGTAGCGGCACCCCGTCGGCCCGCGCACCGCCAGCCGGCCGGGCGTGCCGCGCGGCACCTCCGCGCCGTCGGGCCCGATCACCCGCGCCTCGTAGCCCGGCACCGGCAGGCCGGTGGCGCCGGGGCGGATCGCCTCCTCCGGGGCGGCGATGAAGATGTGCAGCATCTCGGTGGCGCCGATGCCGTCCATCAGCCGCAGCCCGGTGGCGCGCTCCCAGGTCTCGAAGATCGGCCTGGGCAGGTGCTCGCCGGCGCTGACGCATTTTCGCAAGCTGGACAGGTCATGTTCCCCCGCCTTCGCCGCCATGGCGCGATAGGCGGTGGGCGCCGTGAAGCAGATCGTCGCCTTGTGCCGCGCGATGGCGGCGGCCAGCTCGTCCGGCGAGGTCTTCTCCAGCAGGATCGCCGTCGCCCCCACCCGGAACGGGAACAGCACCAGCCCGCCGAGGCCGAAGGTGAAGGCCAGCGGCGGCGAGCCGATGAAGCGGTCCTCCGCGCGGGGCTTCAGCACCTGCGCCGAGTAGTGGTCGCAGATCGCCAGCATGTCCCGGTGGAAGTGCATCGTCCCCTTCGGCTCGCCCGTGGTGCCGGAGGTGAAGCCGATCAGGCAGATGTCGTCGCTCGCGGTATCCGCGGCGGTGAAGCGCGAAGGCTGCCGGGCGCAGCGCGCCTCCAGGTCGCCGTCGCCCCAGTGCAGCCGGTGGCGCAGCGCGGGCGCGTCGGCGCGGTCCAGCTCGTCGCGCAGCCGCGCGTCGCAGATGGCGTGGGTGATGCGCGCCTTGCGCAGGATCTCGCCCAGCTCCTTCGCGCGCAGCATCGGCATGGTGGCCACCACCACGCCGCCCGCCTTCAGCACGGCGAAATAGGCCGCCACCATCCAGGCGTTGTTGGCCGAGCGCAGCAGCACCCGGTTGCCCGGCACCAGCCCCGTCTCATTCACCAGGACATGCGCGATCCGGTCCGCCCGCTCCGCCAGCTGCGCGTAGGAAAGCGTCTCGTCGGGCGTCACCACCGCCGGATGCTCGGCGCGCGTCCGGAGGTTGGCGTCCAGCAGCTCCACCGCGCAGTTCAGCCGCGCCGGGTAGGGCAGGGGGGAGAGCACCGGCCACTCCTCCGGCGGCGGCAGGTTGTCGCGGCAGAAGCTGTCCATCACGCCCTCCGGTCCCGTTCCGCGCGCGCGATCACCACGCGCTGGATCTCCGACGCGCCCTCGTAGACGCGCAGCGCCCGCACCTCGCGCGTCAGCACCTCCGGCGCGCTGCCCGACACCACGCCCAGCCCGCCATGGAACTGCGCCGCGGCGTCGGCCACGCGGAAGGCGGCCTCGGTGGCGTGCAGCTTCGCCATGCTGGCCTCGCGGCTCACGCGGGGGGTTCCCTGGTCCTTCAGCCAGGCGGCGCGATAGACCAGCAGGGCGCTGGCCTCCACGTCCATCGCGGCGTCGGCGATGGCGGCCTGCACCTGCCCCTGGTCGAAGAGCGGCGCGCCGAACAGGCGGCGCGTGGTGGCGCGTTCCACCAGCAAATCCAGCCCGCGCCGCGCGAAGCCCAGCGCGGCCGCGCCGACGGTGCCGCGGAACACGTCCAGCACCGCCATCGCCACCTTGAAGCCCTCGCCCGGCGCGCCGATGCGATGCGCATCCGGCACCCGCACCCCATCCAGCGCCAGCCGCGCCAGCGGGTGCGGCGCCGCCGTCTCGATGCGCTCCACCACGCGCATGGCGTCGCCAGGCACCCAGAAGCAGGACAGGCCGCGCGCCCCAGGCGCCTCGCCGCTGCGCGCGAACACGACGTAGCTGCCGGCGATGCCGCCATTGCTGATCCAGGTTTTTTCCCCGTCCAGCACCCAGCCCTCGCCATCGCGCGTGGCGGTGGTGGCCATCGCGGCGACGTCGCTGCCCGCCTCCGGCTCGCTCAGCGCGAACGCCGCCAGCGTGGTCCCCGCCCGGACGCCCGGCAGCACGCGCGCCTTCAACTCACCGCTGCCAAACAGGGTGATCGCCCCGGTCCCCAGCCCCTGCATGGCGAAGGCGAAATCGGCCAGCCCCGAATGTTGGGCGAGGATGTCGCGCGCCAGGCACAGCATCCGCACGTCCAGCCGCCCATCCGGCGGCACCGCCGCCTCCAGCAGCCCGGCATCGCCCAGCATGCGCGCCAGCTCCCGCGTGCCCGCATCCGCGTCGTCGTGATGCGCCGGCAGCGTGGCGGCGAAGGCTTCCACCCGTGCCGCGAACTCCCGGTGCGCGTCGTCCAGGAACGGCCAGCGCAGGAAATCGCGATCGGCCATCAATCCCCCCGGAACACCGGCGTGGACTTCGCCGCGAAGGCCTCGTAGGCGCGGCGGAAGTCCTGCGTGGTCATGCACAGCGCCTGCGCCACGGCCTCCGCCTCGATCGCCTGCTCCACCCCCATCGCCCATTCCATGGCCAGCATCCGCTTGGTCATCCCATGCGCGAAGCCGGGCCCGGCGGCGATCTCGGCGGCCAGCGTGCGAGCCTCGCCCAGCGCGTCATCGGCCAGCCGGTTGAAGAAGCCCCAGCGCTCGCCCTCATCCGCGCGCATGGCGCGGCCGGTGAACAGCAGCTCGCTCGCCCGCCCCTGGCCGATGATGCGCGGCAGGATGGCGCAGGCCCCCATGTCGCAGCCCGCAAGGCCCACGCGGTTGAACAGGAAGGCCACCTTCGCCCGCGGCGTCCCCAGCCGGATGTCGGACGCCATGGCGATGATCGCCCCCGCGCCCGCCGCGATGCCGTCCACCGCGGCGATGACCGGCTGCGGGCAGGCGCGCATCGCCTTGACCAGCTCGCCCGTCATCTGCGTGAAGCGCATCAGCCCCTTGGTGTCGCGCTCCAGCAGCGGCGCGATGATCTCGTGCACGTCCCCGCCCGAGCAAAAATTGCCGCCCGCCCCGGTCACCACGAACACCCGCGCCGTGTCGTCATGCACCGCGTCGCGGAAGATGCCCACCAGCTCGGCGTAGCTGTCGAAGGTCAGCGGGTTCTTGCGCTCCGGCCGGTCGAGCGTCAGCGTCACCACGCCGCCATCCTCCTCCATGCGCAGGTGCTGCGGCGTCCTCATGCGGTTCCCTCCCGGATGCTGTGCTTGGCGCGGCCCAGCAGGCCGTGCAGCGCGGCGCGTTCCTCGGCCGACAGCCCGGCCAGCAGGGCGTTCACCCAGCCCTCATGCGCGCGGGACTGGCGGGCGAAGTCGCGCGCCCCGCGCTCGGTCAGGCGCAGGCGGAAGGCGCGGCGGTCATGGGCGTCCAGCCCGCGCTCCACCAGCCCTTCCTGCTCCAGCCGCGCGGCCAGGCCGGTGACGTTGCCGTTGCTCACCATCATGCGGCGCGACACCTCGCCCAGCGTCAGTCCCTCGGGCGCGCGGTGCAGCGCCGCCAGCAGGTCGAAGCGCGGCAGGGTGGTGTTGAACTGCACGCGCAGCCGGCGGCGGATGTCGGCCTCCATCAGGTTCGCGCAGGTCAGCAGCCGCAGCCAGAGGCGAAGGTCGTCCTTGTGGCCGGGCGGCAGGTCGGCCAGGCCCGTCTCGGCATCCATCAGACCTCGCCCCCGCTGAGCGCCAGCGCCGAGCCGTTCACCCCGGGGGCGGCGCAGAGGTAGAGCACGGCATCCGCCACCTCATCGGGCGTGAACAGGCGGCCCTGCGGGTTGTTCGCCGCCAGCGCCGCGCGCCCGTCGCGCCCGGTCTTGGCCTCGATGCGCGCGGCGCTTTCCGTCAGCAGCGGCGTCTCGGTGAAGCCGGGGCAGACGCAGTTCACCGTGACGCCGTGGCGCGCCACCTCCAGCGCCAGCGCGCGCGAGAAGCCCAGCAGCGCGTGCTTGGCCGCGACATAGGGCACGACGTAGGCGTAGCCCTTCAGCGAGGCGGTGGAGGCCACGTTCACCACCCGCCCGAAGCCGCGCGCCACCATGCCGGGCAGCAGCGCGCGCGCCAGCGTCACCGCCGACATCAGGTTGGCGTCCAGCGCCGCGCGGAAGGCGGCGTCGTCGGTCTTGAGGAAGGGCGCCGACACCGCGGCGCCGGCCGCGTTCACCAGGATGTCGAAGGGGGGCAGGGCGGGCGGCGCGCAGGCATCCGCCGTGATGAAGCCGGCCGCCGCGCCGGCCGCCACCGCGGCCTCCAGCGGCCCCGCGCGCCGGCCCAGCACCGTGACCCGCGCGCCGGCGGCCGAGAGCGCATGGGCGCAGGCCAGGCCGATGCCCGTGCCCCCGCCGCTCACCAGGGCAGCCTTGCCGTCGAAGCGCCACATGCTTTGAGCTTAAAGCATTGCGGCCGGCGCCCCCGCAAGCATATTCTCCCCCACGGCATCCTCCCAGGAGCAGCGTCCATGCGCATCGCCATCATCGGCGGCGGCCCCGCCGGCCTCTACTTCGCCATCCTCCTGAAGCGCGACATGCCCCATGCCCGCATCACGGTGGTGGAGCGCAACCAGGCCGACGACACCTTCGGCTTCGGCGTGGTGTTCAGCGACGCGACGCTCGACGTGTTCAAGGACGCCGACGAGCCGTCGTATCGCGCCATCACCCGCTCCTTCGCCTATTGGGACGACATCGTGATAGCCGCCAAGGGCACGGAGCACCGCATCGGCGGCAACGGCTTCTGCGGCTGCTCGCGCCGCACCCTGCTGCTGGTGCTGCAGGACCGCGCCCGCCGCCTGGGCGTGGAGCTGGAGTTCCGCCGCGAGGCCGCGCCCGAGGACTTCCCCGACGCCGACCTGATCATCGCCGCCGACGGCATCAACTCCCCCATCCGCGAGCGGCACCGCGAGCACTTCCGGCCCGAGGTGGACCTGCGCCCCAACCGCTTCGCCTGGATGGGCTCCACCCGCCCCTTCGACGCCTTCACCTTCTTCTTCAAGGAGCGGGCGGAGGGCCTGTTCATCGCCCATTGCTACCAGTACGAGCCCGGCCGCTCGACCTGGGTCATGGAGATGGACCCCGACACCTTCGAGGCATCCGGCCTGGGCGCGATGGACGAGGCGCAATCCGCCCGCTTCCTGGAGGAGGTCTTCGCCGAGGAGCTGCAAGGCCACCCCCTGCTCATCAACCGCTCCAACTGGCGCCGATTCCCGGCGCTGCGCTGCGAGCGCTGGGTGAAGGACAACATCGTCCTGCTGGGCGACGCCAAGGCCACCGCGCATTTCTCCATCGGCTCGGGCACCAAGCTCGCCATGGAGGACGCGATCGGCCTGCACCGCGCCATCATGGCCGGCGGCAGCATGGCCGAGTGCCTCGCCCGCTACGAGGGCGCGCGGCGGGAGGACGTGGAGAAGATCCAGCACGCCGCCAACGTCTCGCTGGTGTGGTTCGAGCACGTGAAGCGCTTCTGGCACTTCGCCCCGGCGCGCTTCGCCTTCGGGGTGATGACGCGCTCCAAGGCCATCACCTGGGACAACCTGCTGCTGCGCGCCCCCGAATTCGTGGCCGAGGTGCAGGCCCTCGTCGCCGCCGAGACGCCGGGCGGCAAGCCGCGCAACCCGCCGATGTTCCAGCCGCTCGCGCTGCGCGGCATGACCGTGCCCAACCGCGTCGTCGTGTCGCCCATGTGCATGTACAGCGCCCAGGACGGCGTGCCGGGCGACTTCCACCTGATCCACTACGGCGCCCGCGCCATGGGCGGCGCCGGACTCCTCTTCACCGAGATGACCTGCCCCTCCGCCGAGGCGCGCATCACGCCCGGCTGCACCGGCCTGTGGAACGACGCGCAGCAGGCGGCCTGGACGCGCATCGTGGCCAACGTCCACGCCGCCGGCGCGAGGATGGCGCTGCAGCTCGGCCATGCCGGCCGCAAGGGGGCCACGAAGCTGATGTGGGACGGCATGGACCAGCCGCTGGAAGCGGGCGCCTGGCCCATCATCTCCGCCAGCCCCATCCCCTACTTCCCGCACAGCCAGGTGCCGCGCGCCATGACGCGCGAAGACATGGACCGGGTGCGCGACGAGTTCGTGGCCGCCGCGCGGCGCGCCGTCGCCTGCGGCTTCGACATGCTGGAGCTGCACTGCGCCCACGGCTACCTGCTCGCCTCCTTCCTGTCCCCGCTCACCAACACGCGCGAGGACGAGTACGGCGGCGGCGTGGACAACCGCCTGCGCTTCCCCCTCGAAGTCTTCGCCGCCCTGCGCGAAGCCTGGCCGGCCGACCGGCCCATGTCCGTCCGCATCAGCGCCACCGACTGGGCCGAGGGCGGCATCACCGACGCCGACACCCTGGCCATCGCCCGCGCCTTCCGCGACGCCGGGTGCGACCTGATAGACGTCTCCACCGGCCAGACGGTGGCCGACGCGGCACCCCAGTACGGCCGCATGTTCCAGCTCCCCTGGGCCGACATGATCCGAAACGAGGGCGGCATGGCGGTGATGTGCGTGGGCTCCATCACCTCGGCCGACCAGGCGAACACCATCATCGCCGCCGGCCGGGCCGACCTGGTGGCGCTCGGCCGCCCGCACCTGGTGGAGCCCTTCTTCACCCTGCACGCGGCGGCCGAGCACGGCGTGCGCGAGGTGGCGACGCCCAGGCAGTACGACTACGGCAAGCAGGCCCTGTTCCGCCTGCGCGAGCGCGAGCGCGCCGACCTGATGGAGCTGCGCCGCAAGGCGAAGCCCGCCAGCCACGCTCCCGCCGCCCTGCCGGAAGCGGCGGAATGAGCATCGCCATCGCCGACGAGGGCGGCGTGCGCCGCGTCACGGTGCTGAACCACGCCAAGCTGAACACGGTGAACACGCCCATCCTGGAGGCGCTGGCCGGCGCCTTCGCCGTGGACGAGGCGACCCGCGCCGTGGTGCTGGCCGGCGAGGGCGAACGCGCCTTCATCGGCGGCGCCGACATCGCCGAGATGGGCGCCATCGCCTC
>LNFM01001728.1_pt1 | contig 48445 bp, 45 predicted proteins | sample 596031 | NCBI WGS metagenome assembly LNFM01 (sample SAMN04254537, study PRJNA301005) | activated carbon metagenome | isolation source: dual media filters at the Ann Arbor, Michigan drinking water treatment plant | place: USA: Ann Arbor
GGCCGACGCGCTTGCGCTGGCCGCCGGACAGCATGTGCGGGTAACGGTCGCCGAACGAGCCGAGGCCAACGCGGGTCAGCCAGTCCTTGGCGCGCGCGCGCGCCTCCGTCTGCGGCATGCCCGCGGTCTCCAGGCCGATGGCGACGTTCTCCAGCGCGGTCTTCCAGGGGAACAGCGCGTCGGCCTGAAACAAGTAGCCAGCCTGACGGTTCAGCGTCCCCAGTATCTGCCCGAAAATATCGACGGTGCCCGCAGCCGGCGCCAGCAGGCCGGCAGCGATGTTCAGAAGCGTTGATTTGCCGCAGCCGGTCGGCCCGACAATGGCGACGAATTCGCCGTCGGCGACCTCGAGTGTGGCGCTTTGCACCGCGCGATAGACCCCGCCATCGGCCAGCCGGAACGCGACATCGACGCCGTTCAGCGCAATGGCCGCATCGTTGCTGCGTCCCGGCGCGGTTGCGGCCGCTGGGTCGGTCATGGGTTCCCTCCGGACGGCAAACTAGCGGCTCAGGCCGGTAATGCAAACCGGATCGCTACGCCGTGCACTGCGACAAAATGCAAACGGCCGCCCAACGTGGGCGGCCGTCAATCAACGGAAAGATACAGAACCTAGTTCTTGCTCTTGTCCACCATCGCGCGTTCCTTGATCCAGGGCATCATCTCGCGCAGCTTGGCGCCGACCTGCTCGATCGAGTGCTCGGCGAGCTTGGCGCGGGTCGCCTTGAACGAGGTCTGGTTGACCTTGTTCTCGAGCATCCAGTCGCGCGTAAACTTGCCGGACTGAATGTCGTTGAGAACGCGCTTCATCTCCGCCTTAGTCTCCGCCGTCACAATGCGCGGGCCGGTGACGTATTCGCCGTATTCCGCGGTGTTGGAGATCGAGTAGTTCATGTTGGCGATGCCGCCCTCATAGATCAGATCGACGATCAGCTTCACTTCGTGCAGGCACTCGAAATAGGCCATTTCCGGCGCGTAGCCGGCTTCGCACAGGGTCTCGTAACCGGCCTTGATCAATTCGACGAGGCCGCCGCACAGCACGGCCTGTTCGCCGAACAGGTCGGTCTCGCACTCTTCCTTGAACGTCGTCTCGATGATGCCGGCGCGGCCGCCGCCGATGGCGGAGGCATAGGACAGGCCGAGGTCATGCGCATTGCCCGAGGCATCCTTGTGGATCGCGATCAGGCAGGGCACGCCGGCGCCGCGCGCATATTCCGAACGCACGGTGTGGCCGGGGCCCTTCGGCGCGATCATCAGCACGTCGAGATCGGGACGCGGATCGATCAGGTTGAAATGCACGTTGAGGCCGTGCGCGAACAACAAAGCCGCGCCCTGCTTCATGTTGGCGACCAGAGACTCGCGGTAGATGTCGCCCTGCAATTCGTCAGGCGTCAGCATCATCATAACGTCGGCCCACTTGGCGGCCTCGGCGACTTCCATGGTCTTGAAGCCCGAGCCTTCGGCCTTCTTGATGCCCTGCGAACCCTTGCGCAGCGCGATGACGACGTCCTTGACGCCGCTGTCGCGCAGATTGAGCGCGTGGGCGTGGCCCTGGCTGCCATAGCCGATGACGGCGACCTTCTTGCCCTTGATCAGGTTGAGGTCGGCGTCGCGATCGTAATAAACCCGCATGGTAAGATCCTTGAACTATAGCGCCCGGCACCGGGCCGCTCGCACAATGGTGATAATCCGGCCCCCCGGGCCGCAGCCGGGATGCTTCTAAGGCGGTTAGGCCAAAGGGACAAGCCCGGACGCCCTTTTAAGGGACAAACGGGCCATTAAGGACTGCGGGGCTGCTATGAAGCGACTACGGCGCGCGCGGAAAAAGCCGCCACTTGGCCGGTTTCACCGCCACGCGGCCGGTTTTCGGCACGTCGGCATCGGCCGGCACGTCGATCTCGCATCGGTGCCGCGCCGCGCCGACTTCCAGCTCCAGACGACGGATATCGCCGTGCCTGCGCGCGCCGATGACCGTGCCGACGATTGTACCGCTCTCCTGCCCGGCCAGCCGGGCATGGCTGGGCCGGAAGAACAAGGTCGCCGGACCGTCCGGGTGGCCGTTGGCGTCGATCGCCAGCGTCCGGTCGTCGAGCGACACGCCGCCTTTGTCGATGACCACCGGCAGCGCACTGCTATCGCCGATGAAGTCGAACACGAACGGCGTCGCCGGATTATCGAAAATATCGTCGGCGGTGCCGACCTGCTCGATCCGGCCCTGGCTCATCACCACGACACGGTCGGCCAGTTCGAGCGCTTCTTCCTGATCGTGCGTAACAAATACGGTCGTGTGACCGGTGCGATCGTGAATTTCGCGCAGCCAGCGCCGCAATTCCTTGCGCACCTTGGCATCGAGCGCACCGAATGGCTCGTCGAGCAGCAGTACACCCGGCTCAATGGCGAGCGCGCGCGCAAACGCAACGCGCTGCCGCTGGCCGCCGGACAACTGGCCGGGGAAACGCTTCTCGAGGCCGTTGAGCTGCACGAGATCGAGCAGCGACATCACCCGTTCGCGGATCGACGCTTCGCTCGGCCGCGTCGCGCTCGGGCGCACGCGCAGGCCGAACGCGACATTCTCGAACACCGACATGTGGCGAAACAACGCGTAGTTCTGAAACACGAATCCGACATTGCGCTCCTGCACCGTCTTCGACGACGCATCGTCATTGCCGAACAGGACGCGGCCGGAATTGGGAAAATCGAGACCGGCAATCAACCGCAACAGCGTCGTCTTGCCGGAACCGGACGGCCCGACCAGCGCGATCAACTCCCCGCTGGCGATGTCCAGCGACACGCCATGCAGCGCCGGCGTCGCCCCGAATGCCTTGACCAGATTCTCGACGGTCACATTCATGGTTTTGACACGCAGACTTTCTTCGACGAAGGGCGCGACGAGGGCGAGGTTCGCCTGCGTATAATCGGTGTCCCTGCGAAATTGCGCAAGCGCGGTCATGGTCCAAGGTTCCTTATCGGGGGCCGTTCGCCAGTTCGTGGCTGAAGCGCCATTCGAGCACGGATTTCACGACGAGCGTCACCAACGCAAGCAGCGCCAGCAGCGAGGCGACGGTGAAAGCCGCGACCCATTGGTAATCGTTGTAGAGAATCTCGATATGCAGCGGCATCGTGTTGGTGAGGCCGCGAATGTGGCCGGACACCACCGCGACGGCGCCGAACTCGCCCATGGCGCGCGCGTTGCACAACAATACGCCATACATCAGGCCCCATTTCACGTTCGGCAACGTCACGCGCCGGAACGTCTGCCAGCCGCTGGCGCCGAGCGAGATCGCCGCTTCCTCGTCCTGCGTGCCCTGCTCGTCCATCAGCGGGATCAATTCGCGCGCGACGAACGGAAACGTGACGAAAATCGTCGCCAGGACGATGCCCGGCACGGCGAAGATGATCTGGATGTCGCGGTCATTCAGCCACGGCCCGAAATAGCCGTGCGAGCCGAACATGATCACGTAGATCAAACCGGCGATCACCGGCGACACCGAGAACGGCAGGTCGATCAACGTAATCAGGAAGGCCTTGCCGCGGAACTGGTACTTGGCGATCGCCCAGGCGGCGCATACGCCGAACACCAGATTGGCCGGCACCGCGATGGCCGCCACCAGCAAGGTCAGCAGGATGGCGTGCTGCGTATCGGGATCGGCGAAGGCGCCGAAATAGGCGCCAGCGCCATTGCGGAAGGCCTCGATAAAAACGACCAGCAGCGGAAAGCCGAGAAACAGGACGATGAACGCGACCGCGACGCCGATCAACAACAACCGCACCGGGCGGCCTTCGGCGGTCGGCGCGCGCCAGGTTGCAGGTGCCGCGAGCGCAGGGAGAGATTGTTCAGACATAGCCGAACCTCCGCCGCGCCCAGACCTGAATGAGGTTGATGGTCAGAAACATGACAAAGGCAATCGCCAGCATGATCGTGGCGATGGCGGTGGCGCCATTGTAATCGAACTCGGTCAATCGGATCACGATCAGCAGCGGTGCGATCTCGGTGCGGTACGGCAGATTGCCGGCAATGAACACTACCGAGCCGTATTCGCCGATACCGCGCGCCAGCGCGAGGACGAAGCCGGTCAGCAGCGCCGGCACCAGTGTCGGCAATATCACGCGGAGAATCGCCTGCCGGCGATTGGCGCCTAACGTCGCCGCCGCCTCCTCGGTCTCGCGCTCGATTTCCATGATGACCGGCTGCAACGTGCGCACCACGAACGGCAGGCCGATGAAGGTCAGCGCAATCACCACGCCAATTGACGTATAGGCGACCTTGATGCCGAGCGGCTCGATGAACTGTCCGACCCAGCCGTTCCCGGCGAAGATCGCAGTCAGCGCGATGCCGGCGACCGCCGTCGGCAACGCGAACGGCAAATCGACGATGGCGTCGATCAGGCGCTTGCCGGGAAATTCATACCGCACCAGGACCCAGGCGACGATGACGCCGAACACCGCGTTGATGGCCGCCGCGATCAAGGCCGCGCCGAACGACAACCGCAAGGCGGCAACCACGCGCTCGCTCGTGGCGATCTCCCAATACTCGGCCCATGACAATTGCGTGGTGCGCAAAATCAGCAGCGCAATCGGGATCAGCACGATCAGGCTGAGATAGACCATGGCGACGCCGAAGGTCAGCCCGAAACCCGGGATGATGCTCGGCTGCCGCCAAGATCGAAACGTTGCGCTGGTGGCCGCGAGAGTCATTACCGTTTCAATCTTCCGGATCAGCGCTTGTAAATCTGGTCAAAGATCGCACCATTGGCGAAATGCTTCGGCGTCACTTTGGCCCAGCCGCCGAACACCGGATCGTCAATGGTCAGCAACTCGACCTCGGGGAAGCGCTTGAGGTCTGCCGGATCGGCCAGTTCGGGCTTGGCCGGGCGGTAATAATTCTTCGCGATGATCTTCTGCGCCGGCGCGCTGTAGAGATGTTCGAGGTAGGCCTGCGCCACCTTGGTCGCGCCTTTGGCTTCGGCATTGCCGACGACCAGGGCCACCGGCGGCTCCGCCTTGATCGACAAAGGCGGCACGACGATATCGAACTTGTCGGGACCGAGTTCGTTGATCGCGAGGAAGGCTTCGTTCTCCCACGACAGCAGGACGTCGCCGAGGCCACGCTGCACGAACGTGGTGGTCGAACCGCGCGCGCCGGAATCGAGCACCGGCACATTCTTGTACAGCGCCGCAACGAATGCCTTCACCTTGGCCTCGTCGCCTTTGTAAAGCCGATCGGCATAGCCCCAGGCCGCAAGATAGGCCCACTGCGCGCCGCCCGACGTCTTCGGATTTGGCACGATCACGTCGACGCCCGGCTTTACCAGGTCGCCCCAATCTTTCAAATTTTTCGGATTGCCCTTGCGCACCAGGAACACATAGGTCGAGGTATAGGGGCCTGAATTATTCGGCAGTCTGCCGCGCCAGTCGGCGGGAATCTTTTTGGTCTTCTCGGCGACCGCGTTGATGTCGCCTTCCAGCGCCAAGGTGAGAACGTCCGCCTTGAGGCCGTCGATCACCGCGCGCGCCTGCGCGCCAGAGCCGCCATGCGACTGCTGGATGGTCACGGTCTCGCCAGTTTTCTCTTTCCAGAACTTGATAAATTCGGCGTTATAGGCGCGATACAGTTCGCGCGTCGGATCGTAGGACACGTTGAGCAACGTGGTCTGCGCCTGCGCGGATACCGCCAGAACCATCGACAGGACCGCCCCGTAAACCAGCCGCCGCATTGGCATCTCCATCGCTCTTCGCATATTGCGAATTGATGGCCGATGTGAACTGCTTAGGCCGTCACGGTCAATTACCTTAATGTCGCGATCGAGACAAATATATGCCACCGCTATGCTTGATTTGAGATAATAATAATTTCACAAGCCTAATATGTCCCGACGACAGTAGTTTTATTCTATTCTGTTCGTGTCGGACTCAGGCCGGCCAGACCATTGGCACGATGCTGGCGACCAGCAACAGCGCCATCACAACGTTGAAAATCCGGGCGCGGCGCGGGTCGCGCAAGACGGCGCGTAAGGCGACGCCGAAGCCGGTCCAGGTGATGACAGTGAGGGCTGTAAAGAAGCCGAACAGCAGCAGCACCATCAGGATATCGGCAACCCGGTGATCCGGCCGAACATAAAGCGAGATGGCGCTCAGCGCGATCACGACGGCTTTCGGATTGACCCATTGAAAAGCAGCGCCTTGCAAGAACGTCAGAGGCCGCGCCAGACCATCGCCACCGTCGTCATCCCCCTCGCTCGCCGGCCGCGCATTGGCGACCTTCCAGGCCAGCCACAGCATGTACAACGCGCCGACGATCTTCAGCGCCAATTGCAACGCCGGCACGGCGGTGAATACCAGCCCAAGACCGGCGGCGCAGGCGACGATCAAGACAAGAAAGCCGATGGTGATGCCGGCCATATGCGGGATGGTACGCGCGAAACCGAAATTCACGCCCGACGCCGTCACCATGATGTTGTTCGGCCCGGGTGTGAACGCCGTGGCAAAAGTAAAAACGGCCAGCGCCACGATGGCGTCGAGCGGCATCATCAGGTTTTTTCGCCGCGCCGGCGCCTGATCTGCCGGCGCCCGGCATAGATAAAGCCGAAGCCCAAAGCGACGCTGCCGAATTTGACGATCTCCGGCATCGGCGAGCCTTGCTCGAAACAGAACGGCGTTTGATTGACGTTAAAGCAGCGTTGCGACTGCTGATCATATGGCTTGACGAACGCGCCAAACATAATGAACGGGATCGCCAGAAGGGTCAGCAGCATATCGCGCCCGCCTCACATCGCTTCCGGGCCGCGGGCGATCGCCGCAATGCCGGTGCGCGACACTTCGACGAGGCCGAGCGGCAGCATCAAGGCGACGAATTGCTCGATCTTGTCGCTCTTGCCGGTGATCTCGAACACGAAACTCTCGGTGGTCGCGTCGATAACGCGGGCGCGGAAGGCGTCGGCCAGCCGCAAGGCCTCAACCCGGTTGTCGCCCTTGCCGGCGACCTTGACCATGGCCAGTTCGCGCTCGATCGAGCGGCCGCTCAAGGTCATGTCGACGACGCGGTGCACCGGCACCAGACGATCGAGCTGGTTCTTGATCTGCTCGATCACCATCGGCGTGCCGGTGGTGACGACGGTAATAAGCGACAGGTGCTTGGCGTGCTCGGTTTCCGACACTGTCAGCGACTCGATATTGTAGCCGCGGCCGGAAAACAGGCCGATGACGCGGGCCAGCACGCCGGGTTCGTTATCGACCAGCACCGATAGCGTGTGCGTTTCCAGCTTCTGCGCCATCGGCGCGTTCGGATAATGCGAGGTACTGCTCGAGGGCACGTTTGCGTTCACGGTCGTCGTCCTTGTGCGTTGTGCGCGCGTTAAGCGCTTAAACCAGCATCTTGCCTTCTTCGGTGATCGCGTCGTCGAGGCTGACGCCGCTATCGCCGAGGATCATTTCGTTGTGCGCCTTGCCCGACGGAATCATCGGGAAGCAATTTTCCTTCTGGTCGACGATGCAGTCGAACAGCACCGGCCTATCGATGTCGATCATCTCCTTGATGGCGTGATCGAGATCGCCCGGTTTCTCGCAGCGGATGCCGACGGCATGCATCGCTTCGGCGAGCTTGACGAAATCCGGCAGCGCCTCCGAATAGCTTTCCGAATAACGGTTGCCATGCAGGAGTTCCTGCCACTGCCGGACCATGCCCATATAGCCGTTATTCAAGATGAAGATCTTGACCGGCAGCCGGTACTGCACCGCCGTCGATAATTCCTGCATGGTCATCTGTACGCTCGCCTCGCCGGCGATGTCGATGACCAGCGACTTCGGATGCGCCAGCTGCACGCCGACCGAGGCCGGCAGACCATAACCCATGGTGCCGAGGCCGCCGGATGTCATCCAGCGGTTCGGCTCCTGGAAGTGGAAGAACTGCGCCGCCCACATCTGGTGCTGGCCGACTTCGGTGGTGATGTAGACGTCCTTGTCCTTGGTCGCTTCGTAGAGCCGCTGGATGGCGTATTGCGGCTTGATGACTTCATTGGAGCCGCGATAGGCCAGCGACTTGCGCTCGCGCCACTTGGCGATCTGCTTCCACCAGTCGCCCATCGCCTTCTTGTCGTTGTGCTTGCCCTGCGCCTTCCACAGCCGCAGCATGTCTTGCAGCACATGGGCACAGTCGCCGACGATCGGGATATCGACCTTGACGTTCTTGTTGATCGAGGAGGCGTCGATGTCGATGTGAATTTTCTTCGAGCCCGGCGAAAAGGCGTCGATGCGGCCGGTGATGCGGTCGTCGAAGCGCGCGCCGACGCAGATCATGACGTCGCAATCGTGCATCGCCATATTGGCTTCCATCGTGCCGTGCATGCCGAGCATGCCCATCCACTGCGGATCGGCGGCCGGATAAGCGCCAAGCCCCATCAAGGTCGAGGTGATCGGGAAGCCGGTCAGGCGCACCAGCTCGGTCAGCAGCGCGCTGGCATGCTTGCCGGAATTGATGACGCCGCCGCCGGAGTAGAACATCGGCCTTTTGGCGTTTGCCATCAATTCGACGGCAGCCTTGATCGCTTCGATATCGCCCTTGAGCTTAGGCTTGTAGCCGGTGTGCGGGAATTCCTTTGGCTTCGAATAGACGCCCTTGGCGAACTGGATGTCCTTCGGGATATCGACCACGACCGGCCCGGGGCGTCCGCTCGAGGCGATATGGAATGCCTCATGCAGAATGCGCGGCAGGTCCTCGATGCGCTTGACCAGATAATTGTGCTTGGTGCACGGCCGGGTGATGCCGACGGTGTCGCATTCCTGGAAGGCGTCGTTGCCGATGAGATGTGTCGGCACCTGGCCAGTGATGCAGACCAGCGGGATCGAGTCGCACAAAGCATCGGTCAGGCCGGTGACGGCATTGGTGGCGCCGGGGCCGGAGGTGACCAGGATGCAACCGACCTTCCCGGTCGAGCGGGCATAGCCTTCGGCGGCGTGGACCGCGCCCTGCTCGTGCCGCACCAGAATGTGCTTCACTTCGGTCTGCGCGAAGATGGCGTCGTAAATCGGCAGCACCGCGCCGCCCGGATAGCCGAACAGGTGTTTGACGCCCTGGTCCGCCATCGCCTGGATCACCATTTCGGCGCCGGTCATTTCCTTTGTCATCGTCGTCGTCCTTGTCAGCAGTCCTGATCGAATTGACGCAATAAAAAAGGCCCGCGAAGGGCCATGTCCGGACACTCACCTGAGGAACCTTGCGGGCTACCTGGCCTGTGTCCGAGCTTCTACTACGAGAGTAATAATCTTGCGCATTGTTATGTCCACTCGTACTTTCGTTGCGCGGTTTATAGGGGCAGCCTTTTCCCCGGTCAAGCGCGAATTCATAAGCTAACGGCCCGCCTAGCGGGCCGCAAGCAGGCTCAGGGCTCAATAGCGATGTCAGGCGGCGCGGGACCGGACGGCGGCCTGAGACGGCCGCGCGGCCGGCTGCGGAGCAGGCCGGCCGATCTCGGCGCCGAGCTGGAAGAACCCGACCTGGCCGTCCATGTTTTGTGCCTGCATTTCAAGCGCCTTGGCCGTCGCGGCATTTTCTTCCACCAGAGCCGAATTCTGCTGCGTCACGCCGTCCATCAAGGTCAGCGCCTTGTTGACCTCATCGACGCCGGTCGACTGCTCCATGCTCGCCGCCGCGATATCGGCGACGATCGCCGTCACGTTATTGATCGACTTGGTGATCTCGGCGAGAGCGGTGCCGGCTTGATTGACCAGTTTCACGCCGTCCTGCACCTGATCGCTCGATTTGGTAATCAGGTTGGTGATGTCCTTAGCCGCCTGCGACGAACGCTGGGCGAGGCTGCGCACTTCGGACGCCACCACGGCGAAGCCACGGCCGGCCTCGCCGGCGCGCGCCGCTTCCACCGCCGCGTTCAGCGCCAGCAGATTGGTCTGGCGCGCAATCTCGTCAATGACGATGATGATCTCCGAAATATTCTTCGATGAATCTTCAATGCGCGCCATCGCCTCGATAGCCTTGGCGACGACCGCGCCGCTCTGATCGGCAATCTGCCGCGTCTGGCCGGCCGACACCGCAGCCTGCTGGGCATTCTCGGCGTTCTTTTTGACGATCGACGATATCTCCTCCATCGAGGCGGAGGTTTGCTCCAGGCTCGCCGCCTGTTCCTCGGTGCGCTGAGACAGATCGGTCGTCGCGGTGGCAATCTCCGCCGAAGCACTGGTCACTTCGCGCGCCGACGATTTAATCTCCAGCAGCGCATTGCGAACCTTGCCGGCCATTGCATTCACGGCGTTGGCGATCTGGCCGATTTCATCGCTGCGCCCGAGACCCGGTACGGTGGTGGCGAAATTGCCATCGGCAAAATCGGCGAGCGGAGCGGTCAGTGCGCGCAGCGGCCGAACGATGGTCACGACCGAGAACATGATCGAACCGACGAACAGGAATGCACAGGCGCCCAGCAACGCAATCGCAACGATGACATTGTTCCAACTGGTGCGTTGCAATTCGTCAGTATGGCGTTCGCTGGCAACGCTGGCGCCGTTCATCACATCGAGGATCGTCGCCAACAGCGGCGTGCTGGTATCGACCCATTGCGGCAAGGTCATCGGATACTGTGCGCCCTCGCCCGAGACCTTGCGCAGTTGATCGGCCAGCGGCTGGAATTTGGCAAAGTAGCCGGATTTCGCGGATTCGACGCCCTGTTTGACGTCGTCATGCTCCCCGTTCTTCAGATTGGCCTCAAGCAGCCGCCACATCAAACCGACCTGGGCGCGGATCGCGTCGATTTTGACCAGATTGGCAGGCGGAATCGCCGTCTTTGCCGATATAGCCTGCGCAATCGCCGCGCGCTCCTGACCGGCCGTGTCACGCATGTTCCAGGCGAGAATGCGGATATTGGAAAGCCGCGACAATTCCGGATCCATCGCGCTGGTGCTGCTCAGCACCTGGTTCCAGACTTTTTGCGCCGTCACCACGAAGGCAGACAGAACCGCGTAGGAATTCTTGACGACATCGGCGTCGCGATTGGCCTTGTTTTGCTTGATCGCTTCGTCCGACTTGTTCCGATACAGATTGGCCTTGTCGCGCGCCGCATTGAACTCGGCGAACAACGCGGCCTTGTTCGGAAAGTCTTGCGTCTCAAGCGCAGCGATCGCCGCGTCGATCTTCGCTTTTGCCGGCGCGCGATAGGTCTCGATATTTTTCAAGTCGTCCGCGCCGGCGATCTTGTCGGCCCCGAGGGCGCTGTTGACATACTGGCGCTCGATCAGAATTTCGTACACGCCGAGGATAAGTGCGTTGGCCGCGGCGTTTTGCCGGTCGGCAATCTGCGCCGTGCGATAGACAGTCCATGAGCTGTGCAGTTGGGTGGACAGCGCCCAGATTGTGATCGGCATGATGAGCGCGAAAGCGAGCGCTATCTTTGTCGAAATGCTGTTCAAACCAATCCGCGACATTCAATTTCTCCAGCTATCCGCACATCAAACAGCGGAATTTCTACAGATCAAATTGAGGGATCGGCATTAAGGAAAAATAAATTGCGGCCGATGAAATTGCTAACCCAGTTTGTAAATGCAGATTTAAAACGTCCGGTTGCGCGGTACTACAGTGCCGCGAACCCTCTTGTCGCCGCGTCATAGGCCCGATCAGGCGGCGCCGCGGTCCAGTCCTTCATCTGGCCGCGAAACCAGGTGAGCTGCCGCTTGGCATAGCGGCGCGTGTCCATGATGCTGCCTTCGGTCGCCTCATCGAGCGGCAATTCGCCTTTGAGGTGACGGATCAGCCATGGAACGCCGTGCGCTTTCATAGCTGGCAAGAGCGGATTGAGCTTTCGCGCGGCCAATGTCCGCACCTCGTCGAGCGCGCCGCCGGCCATCATCGCGGCGAAGCGCCGCTCGATGCGCGCCACCAGTTCCTGGCGCTCGCAAGTGACGAAAATTTTCGCGGCGCGATCGGCATCGAGCAAAGGCGGCAGGCCCTCTTTGTGCCAGTCGGTCAGAGAGCGCCCGGTCGCCAGCACCACTTCCAGCGCCCGCGCGATGCGGGCGCGGTCGAGCGGCATCAGCCGCGCCGCCGCGACCGGATCGCGCGCGGTCAGTTCGGCGTAGAGCGGCGCGATACCGTCGACTTCCAGCCGGGCGCGTACGCCGGCGCGAATATCGGGCGGGATCGGCGGCACCGCCGCCAGACCTTGGGTCAGCGCCTTGAAATACAGGCCGGTGCCGCCGACGACGATCGGGACGCGGCCCGCTGCAGCGATGGCCTTTAACGCTTCGGCGACGTCGGCCAGCCAGCGCCCGGTCGAGTAGATCTCGCCGGCATCGACATGGCCGTACAGCAGATGCGGCGCGCGCGCTTCTTCCTCTGGGCTCGGCCGCGCCGTGATGATGCGAAGCCCGGCATAGACCTGCATCGAATCGGCATTGACGATGGTGCCGCCAAGGCTCTCGGCCAAAGCCAGAGCGAGCGCCGACTTGCCACTGGCGGTCGGCCCGGCGATCAGGATGGCGGTGGACTTGCTCACACGCTCTGGTAGCCAGCGCGCCGTCTGAAATCAACCGGGGCCGGTCACCGCTGCAACTGCTTGAGTGTCGGCTCGCGCGGCGCCGGACTCAAATCATTCTTGACGCTGCGAAAGCTTGGCATGCCGGCGGCCGGTTTCAACGGCTCGAAACCGAACCCCACGGCCTTACTCTCTGCGGCGGCGTTGCGAATGAGCGAGAGCGCCTTGGCGTCCATGACCGAACCGTACAGAGCCGTCCGCGCCAGCGTCATGTCGTCCAGATCGGGACTGTCGCTGACCGGCACGAAACGCGCCCATTTCAGCGACTCCGCCGCATCCGCCTTGACGCCCTGTCCAATCCGATAGGCGAGCGCAACATTGATCGCGGCGACAGGATTGCCGGCGCGCGCGGCGCTGAGATGCCAGCCGATCGCCGCTTGATAATCGCGCGCGCCGAGGAGTCCGAACAGATAAAGCTGCCCCAGATTGTTCATGGACGGCGCATGGCCTTTGTCCGCGGCTTGGCGATACCATTTCGCCGCGTCCGCCATGTTGTTGGGTGGCGGCGGCTCCGGTGCGGCATTGACAGGCTGGGGCGGTGCGAATTTGGACACCAGCCGCCCGGGCTGACCGCGATTTGGTTCGGCGTAGCCTAACTGCTGATGGGTCCATGCCAGATGAAACATGGCCTCACGGTCGCCGGTTTCCGCAACCCGCCGGTACCAAACAGCCGCACGATTCAAATCGTCCCTGCCCGACCAGATATGACCGAGGGCGACCATGCGCGCCCGGCAACCCCGATCCGGGGCCGTCATCGAACACGTCGCTTCAACCAGCTTTTCGTTGATTTGCGGGAACGCTGCGAAGGCGACGAAGCCCGCAACAACCGCACCGGCCAATAATCCAACGATCCAGAGAGACCGGTGCATAGGAAGGCATCCTCGTGGCGATTTTATGCTACCAGCCGCCGCCTAATTCATCGTAAAGCCAGTCACAACAAGTGTCGCAAACGGCGAAGGCGAATTGATGGACGGCGTAGCAACTTTAATCGCGGCTTCGGCGCCGCTTGATGACGACATGCTGACGCGCGCGCGCGCGGAACTGCCGGGCGCGGCAGAACCGCGCTGGCTCAGCCGCGGCGCCGCGGCCGACATTCCATTTGAGCTGCCCGCCGGCCTGAGCGCCGCCGCCGCTCCCGCGTTCGCCGACCGCCTGCGCGCCTTGCTCGGCGCGGTCGATGTCGTCATCCAGCCTGCCGCCAATCGCCGCAAGCGGCTGTTCCTCGCCGACATGGATTCCACCATGATCGGCCAGGAATGCATCGACGAGCTGGCCGATTTCGCCGGCCTCAAGGCGCATGTCGCCGCGATCACCGAACGCGCCATGCGCGGCGAGATCGAATTCGAGCCGGCCTTGCGCGAGCGGGTCGCGCTCCTGAAAGGGCTGCCCGTCGGCGTCATCGATGAGGTGATCGAAAAACATATCACTTTGACGCCCGGCGCCCGCACGCTGGTGGCGACCATGCGCCAGAACGGCGCCTACACCTGTCTGGTGTCCGGCGGCTTCACGTTGTTCACCGGCCGCATCGCCGCGATGATCGGCTTTGACGAAGCGCGCGCCAATGTGCTGATGCTCGACGGCGGCACGCTCGCCGGCTTGGTGCAGGAGCCGATCTTCGGCCGCCAGACCAAGCGCGACACCTTGCTCGAATTGCGCGAACGCCTCGGCGTTGCGCCGGCCGATACGATCGTCACCGGCGACGGCGCCAACGATCTCGACATGATTATGGAAGCCGGCCTCGGGGTCGCCTACCACGCCAAGCCGAAAGTCGCGGCGGCGGCGCCGGCGCGCATCGAACACAACAACCTCACCGCGCTGCTGTATGCGCAGGGGTACAGGCGGGAGGAGTTTGTAAGCTAGATTTGTCATCACCGGGCTTGTCCCGGTGATCCCGCTTAGTTCAGCACGGTGCCCTACTAAGCGAGATGGCCGGGACAAGCCCGGCCATGACACATTCGTTGCTGAGCGACGCGCACTCTACTGCAACGTAATCGCCACAAAATTCGGATCGCCGTCGGGCGACACGACCAGCAGCACGACGGCCTTCTTGCCGTCCTTCTTGAGCTGATCGATGCGCTTTTGCAGATCGGCGGCATTGGTCACCGGCTGCTGCTGCACTTCGGCGATCACCATGCCCGGTTGCAGCCGCTTCTCGGCGGCCGGCGAATTGGCATCGACGCCGGTAATCAGCACGCCCTTCACGGATTCCTTGATCTTGTACTTCTTGCGCGAGTCCGCTGTGAGGTTGCCGAGATCGAGGCCGAGCGCCTTCTTCACCGACGATTTATCCTCCGGGGCATCGGCCTTCGGCGTGACAAGCGCCGCCTGCTTCTCGCCATCGTCGAGCCGGCCGAGCTTGACCGTCTTGGTCTCTTCCTTGCCTTTGCGGATGATCAGCACTTCGACATCTTTGCCGACCGGCGTATCGGCGACGATGCGCGGCAGATCGCGCATTTCCTTGATGTCCTTGCCGTCGAACTTGACGACGACGTCGCCCGGCTCGATGCCGGCGGGCTTGGCCGGGCCTTTGTCGTCGATGCCGGCGATCAGCGCGCCGCGCGTCGGCTTGATGCTGAGGCTCTCGGCGATCTCGTCGGTCACCTGCTGGATGCGCACGCCGAGCCAGCCGCGCCGCACTTCCTTGAAGTCGCGCAACTGGTCGATCACCGCCAGCGCGGTCTTGGCCGGCACGGCAAAGCCGATGCCGATCGAGCCACCCGACGGCGAGATGATCGCGGTGTTGACGCCGATCACATCGCCATTGAGGTTGAACAACGGCCCGCCGGAATTGCCGCGATTGATCGAGGCGTCGGTCTGAATGTAGTTGTCATACGGACCTGACTGGATGTCGCGGTTGCGTGCCGAGACGATGCCGGCGGTAACGGTGCCGCCGAGACTGAACGGATTGCCGATGGCGATCACCCATTCGCCGAGACGCACGGTGTCGCTGTTGCCGAACTTCACCGCCTTCAGCGGCTTGGTCGGGTTCACCTTGAGCAGCGCCAGATCGCTCTTCTTGTCGGTGCCGATCAGTTCGGCTTTCAGCGTCGTGCCGTCATTGAGGATGACGCTGATCTCATCGGAGTCGGCGATGACGTGGTTGTTGGTGACCACCAGGCCCGATACATCGATGATGAAACCGGAACCGAGCGAATTGGCGCGGCGCGGCGTCGGCGTGCCGCCGTTCGGGGCGCCGGGCGCGCCCGGTCCGCGCCGGTTCTTGAAGAACTCCTCGAAAAATTCCTCGAACGGCGAGCCCGGCGGCAATTGCGGCATGGCGCCGCTTTTGATGTCCACCGTCTGCTTGGTCGAAATGTTCACCACCGCATCGATCACCTGTTCGGCGACGTCGGCGATGTTCTCGGGCCCGCGCGCCTGCGCCGGCAGAGCGGCACTCATGGCGATGGCTGCGGCGGTCAAAAGCGTCAGGGAACGGGAAGAGAAAAATGCGCCCATGGGCGTCGGTGCTCCTGGGGAAAAAGCGGTCAACAAGGAGAGTGCCGCCGACTTCGCGGCGTTTCAAGGGCGTTTCTCGGCATTGCCATCACTACAATGCGAGCGCGCCCCCTATGAAAGGCCGATTCGCCAGCAAAAGCGATAGTTTTACGGCCGATACCGCTTAAACACTCTAGCTGCGCGCCAGCCACACCAGCAAGATGCCGATCGCGGCCGAACCGATCCCGATGACGCGCAAGGTCGCCTCCGGCGTTTCCAGCACGCTGAGCATTGCCCGCTTGGCGTGCGCCGGAAACGCGGCGAAGACCAGGCCTTCGATCACGAAGACCAGCCCAAGCGCGGCCAGAAAGTCGATCATGCTGGCCGCGCCGCCTCGTTATCTTGCTACCGGCGCCACTGATGCCGTGGGTGACGCTGACGGCGGTGCCGCCGCTGGTGCCGCCGGACCCGTTGGCTTACCCGACGGATCGTTGAAGTAACGGAAGAAGTTGGTGTCGGGCTTGAGCAGCAGGCGGGTGTCGCCGGCCTTCAAGCTCGCTTCATAGGCCTGCATCGACCGGTAGAAAGCGAAGAAGTCCGGATCCTTGTTGAACGCGTCGGCAAAGATCTGATTTCGGGTAGCGTCGCCTTCGCCGCGGATCTGTTCCGACTTCGACGTCGCTTCGGCGACCAAGACGGTCACTTCACGATCGGCGCGCGAACGGATTTCCTGCGCGCGCTGGGTACCCTGCGCGCGGAATTCCGCAGCTTCGCGCTGACGCTCGGTCTGCATCCGCTGATAGACCGCCTGGCTGTTCTGCTCCGGCAGATCGGCGCGGCGGATTTTCACATCGACCACGCCAATGCCGTAGCCGGCCGCTTCCCTATCGACCAGACCGAGAATGCGCTCCATCAGATCGGCGCGCTGATCGCGCACCACATTGGTGAAGGTCGCCTCGCCAAGCACCCGGCGCAGTGCCGAGTTCAGCAGGATGGTGAGCTGCGAGTTGGCGCCCTGGATCGAGCCGAGCGTCTGGTAGAAGCGCAGCGGATCCTTGATGCGGTAGCGGGCAAAGGCATCGACCACCAACCGCTTCTGGTCGGAGGCAATCACTTCCTGCGCCGGCGCTTCCAGATCGAGAATGCGCTTGTCGATGACGATCACCGTATCGATGAACGGCACCTTGAAGTTGAGGCCGGGCTCACTGACCACACGCACCGGCTGGCCGAGGCGAACCACCAGGGCCTGCTGGGTCTGATAAACCGAAAACAGCGACGAATAGCCGATGATCAACGCGGCGACGAGAAGGACGACGGCAACGCCGCCAATAAAATTAAGCCTCATGGCCGTGCTCCCGTCTGGGTCCGCGGCTGAGCCGGACGATTGAGTTCACCGAGCGGGAGATAAGGCACCACACCGCCGCCACCGTCGCGGCCGCTGTCCATGATGATCTTGTCGGCGCCGCCGAGCACGCGCTCCATCGTTTCCAGGTACATGCGGGCGCGGGTCACTTCCGGCGCCTTCTTGTACTGTTCGTAGATGTTGTTGAAGCGCGAGGTCTGGCCTTGGGCTTCCGCCACGGTCTGCGACTTGTAGGCTTCCGCGGCCTGCGTGATCTGCGCCACCCGGCCGCGCGCTTCCGGCACGACTCGATTGGCGTAAGTCTGCGATTCGTTGACCGACCGTTCGAGATCGGCGCGCGCGGCCTGCACGTCGCGGAACGCGTCGATGACCTGCGTCGGCGGATCGACCTTCTGCAACTGCACCTGCTGCACCAGAATACCCGCGCCGTACTGGTCGAGCGTCTTCTGCATCAGTTCCTGGACGGCGTTCTCGATGGTCTGTCGGGCGCCGGTCAGGATCGGCTGAATGTCGGAACGGCCGACCACTTCGCGCATGGCGCTTTCGGCCACCGCTTTCACGGTGCCTTCGGGATTCTGGATATTGAAAAGATAATCGCCGACGCCGGTCGGCTTCACTTTCCAGAGCACCGAAAAATCGACATCGACGATATTCTCGTCGCCGGTCAACATCAGGCTCTCTTCCGGCACGTCACGCACGCTCGAGCCGCGGCGGGCGTCATCGACGGAGCGCATGCCGATATCGATCTTGTTGACGCGCAACGCCTTCGGCGTCAGCACGGTCTCGATCGGATAAGGCAGGTGGTAATTCAGGCCTGGCTGGACTTCACGCACGTTCTTGCCGAAACGCAGGACAGCGCCGAGTTCGTCCGGTTCGACCTTGAAGAAGCCGGAAAAGCCCCACAACGCCACCGCGGCGAGGGTGATCAGCGCAAAACCCTTGGTGCCGAGATTGCCGCCCGGCAGCACGCCGCGCAGTTTGTCCTGACCGCGGCGGAGAATTTCCTCCAGATCCGGCGGTTTCGGGCCCGACGATTGCGGTCCGGAGCCCCACGGGCCTTTGCCGCCGCCGCCGCCCCATGGGCCGCCGCCACCGCTGCCGCCGCTACCGCCGCCTTGATTGCTCCATGGCATCGAAAATATCTCCCGCAGCCCGGCTCTCGTGCCGGCTGGACCTTAGTTGGGACGGGTTATAGGGGACGCAAGGGGGCGTTACAACGCGCCGTGATGCGGCATTACCGCCGATCCGGGCCGGAATTCGGATCATTTCGACCGCGGCGGCGGCCGCTCGCACGACCTATGCGAAAGCATGCGCCCCCACCTGCTTTAGCCCGGTCCGCCGTGCGATAGTGCGGCGGCCGTAGACCGCGACAGATGAGAATTCCGGTCCGGCAACAGGAAGCAAAAGGGCAAAAGGCAAGAGGGAATGGCGGCAATGGCATCTTTCGATTTGAGCAAGCGCGTCGCACTGGTGACCGGCGGCAATGGCGGCATCGGCTTGGCCATGGCCAAGGGTCTGGCCGGGGCCGGCGCGACGGTGGTGATCGCCGGCCGCAACAAGACCAAGGCGGCGGCCGCTTTGGCCGAGTTGAAGGCCACCGGGGCGCAAGCCGAATTCGTCGAACTGGATGTCTTGCAGGAGACGTCCTGCCATCAGGCCATCGATCAGGCCGCGCAAAAATTCGGACGTCTCGATATTCTCATCAACAATGCCGGCACCAGCGTGCGCAAACCGCCGGAAGAACTGACCGCGGCGGACTGGCACCTCGTCATGAACACCAACCTCACCAGCGCCTTCTTCTGCTCGCAGGCCGCCTACCCGCACATGAAGCGCGCCGGTGGCGGCAAGATGATCAATATCGGTTCGATGATGTCGGTCTTCGGGGCGTCATACGCCTCACCTTATGCCTCGAGCAAAGGCGCCATCGTGCAGATGGCGAGGTCCTTCGCCGTCGCTTGGGCGAAAGACAACATCCAAGTCAACACCATCCTGCCCGGCTGGATCAATACCGACCTGACGCGCAAGGCGCGCGAACAGGTCGAAGGCCTGCATGACAGAGTGCTCGCCCGCACGCCGGCGCAGCGCTGGGGCGAACCGGGCGATTTCGCCGGCATCGCGGTGTTTCTTGCAGCGCCCGCTTCCGACTTCATCACAGGCGCGGCCATCGCCGTCGATGGCGGCTATTCGGTGCAGGCTTAAATCTTTAAGGAATGCTCGATGCCGGTTCGCCGTATCGATCACATCCTGATTGCGATGCCGGCCGGGCGTGAGAACGACGCCCGCGCCTTCTATTGCGGCGTGCTCGGCATAACCGAAAAGATGAAGCCGCCAGTGCTGGCAGCGCGGGGCGGCTGCTGGTTCGAGATCGGCGCCTTGCAGGTGCACCTGGGTGTCGAAAACAACGTCACCGCCGACGAACCGCTCGAAGGCTGCGACCGCCGCCATATCGACGATCCATTCGGCAACCGCATCGAGTTGATCGAGCCGAACCAGACCAACGGCTAACGCCGCACATAGGTCACGGCGTCGAAGCTGGCGTCGTCATCCGGCCCGGCGGAAAAAGACGTGCGCTTGGCCTCGCGCCATTCCGACGGCTCGATGCGCGGAAAGAAGGCGTCGCCTTCCGGGCTGGCATTGACATGGGTGATTTCGAGCCGGTGGGCCCTGGGCATCATCCGTTCGAAAACATCGCCGCCGCCAATGATCATGATTTCATCGACACCACGCCGCTCGGCATCCTGCCGCGCAAAGCCCATCGCCGCATCGAGGCTGTTGGCTAGAACGCCGCCCGGCACGATCAGGCCGAGATCCTTGGTCAGAACGATGTTGGTGCGGCCCGGCAGCGGCTTGCCGATCGACTCATAAGTCTTGCGCCCCATCACCACCGGCTTGCCGATGGTGATGGCGCGAAAATACTTCAGATCGGATTTCAGCCGCCACGGCAACTGGCCGTCACGGCCGATGACGTTGTTGCGCCCGACGGCGGCGACCAGAACGATCTTCATGCGCGCGCCTCTTGCGTTGCTAAAGCTTGGGCTGCAAAGGATTGCAAAGCCGGCCCGCTCAGCCGGCAGATTTTCCAGTCGTCCATTACATGGGCGCCGATCGATTGGTAGAACGCGATCGACGGCGCATTCCAGTCCAGCACCGACCACTCGAACCGCGCCAGGCCCTGCGCGACGCAGCGCCGCGCCAGTTGCGCCATCAGTGCCTTGCCCAGGCCACGGCCGCGAAACGCCGGCCGAACATAAAGGTCCTCAAGATAGATGCCGTGGCGGCCGCGGAAAGTCGAGAAATTCAGAAACCAGATCGCTAGACCGGCCGCCTCGCCGTTCCATTCGGCGATGTCGCAGAACAGCCGCGGGGCCTCACCGAATAAAGCCGCGCCGATCATTTCCGGGGTGGCATCGACGGCGTCAGCCAGCTTCTCGTATTCCGCCAGTTCACGCACCAAATCGAAGATCAGCCCGGTATCGTCTGAACGCGCGGCGCGGATCAGGACACTCATACCGCCACTTGCGCCTTGATGTGCGGATGCGGCTCGTAATTCTCGATGGTGAAGTCCTCGAAGCGGAAGCCGAATATATCCTTCACTTCGGGATTGATATGGATCGCCGGCAGCGCCTTCGGCGCGCGCGACAGTTGCAGCTCGGCCTGTTCGATATGGTTGTTATAAAGGTGCACATCGCCAAACGAATGGATGAACTCGCCGGGCGAGTAGCCGGTGACCTGCGCCACCATCAAGGTCAGCAGCGCGTAGGATGCAATGTTGAACGGCACGCCGAGAAACACGTCGGCCGAACGTTGATAGAGCTGGCACGACAGCTTTCCGTCGGCGACATAGAACTGGAACAGGCAATGGCACGGCGGCAGCGCCATCTTGTCAACGTCGGCCGGATTCCACGCGGTGACGATCAGCCGGCGCGAATCCGGATTGCGCTTGATCATCGCGATCACATTGGCGATCTGGTCGATGGTCTCGCCGTCCTTAGCCGGCCATGAGCGCCACTGATGGCCATACACGGGCCCGAGATCGCCGCGCTCGTCGGCCCATTCGTCCCAGATGCGCACGCCGTGGTCGTTGAGATATTTAATGTTGGTGTCGCCGGCGAGAAACCACAGCAGTTCGTGCACGATGGATTTGACGTGCAGCTTCTTGGTGGTGACCAGCGGAAAGCCTTCGGCGAGGTCGAAGCGCATCTGATAGCCGAACACCGAACGCGTGCCGGTCCCGGTACGATCATGCTTCTCCGCGCCGTGGCGGAGAATGTGATCCATCAGTTCGAGATATTGGCGCATCGCGTCAGCCTGATTTTGGGGGCCAGACCGCCCGCTGGCGGCCCGACTCGGGCGAAGATGGGCAAGTTTAGCGCCCCCCGCAACCGTCCGGCGGGCTTTTCCCCGCCATGCAGACCCGCCGTTTCGCAATCCGCAGCCGTTCCGCCGCTGCCGGTAGCCGGTTCCGGCGTTAAGAGGTGGTTAAGCAAGATGTTCCATGGTTAATCGGCGGTTAACGTCCAGTGATTCGGTTGTGGCAGCGTCCGTACGCATTTCCACGTCGAGCAAACCTTGAAATACCTCGAAACCATTTTCGACGAGATGCCGAAGTTCGCCGGTTCGCGCCGTGGACCGGCCTTGCGTGACCGTGCCAGCTTCGATCTCGACGAAGACCTATTTTCGCCGGCTGGCGAGGCGGCGGCCGTATCGGCGGACCCGCGCCCTGGCCGAACCGCCGCTGCCGCCACCGATCTCGATGACCGCCCGTGGCCGACGCTCGAAGCGCCGCCAAAAGCGGGGCCGAGCGCAATCGAGAAAAAAGTGGCCGAGCAGGAACGCGAATTGGCGATGCGCTGCACGCAGGTCGCCGATTTGTACAACTTGCAAGAACGGCAGGCGGCCGACCTGGAGGTCGCCTACGCCGAAATCGAGCGCCTCAACAAGGCTTTCGCCGAGCTTCAGGACACCGCCACCCAGCACGCCACGGCCGCGGCCGAACGCAAAAAGGCCCTCACCGCGCTCCATCAGGACAATGCCGTCCTGCGCAGCAGACTGGACAAGGCGCTGGACGACACCGCTGCGCTGGCCAAACAGATGCTCACCGTCGAGACCATGTTCAATGATCGCGAACTGGTCGTTACCTCGGCGCTGGAAAGGGCCGACCTCCTGAAGGCGGAACTCGCCGCCGCCGGGGAGGAGAAAGCCCGGCTGATCGCCGAAATGCAGGAAGCCGAGCAGCTGCGTCAGGACGACAGCCAGCGCCAGGCGAGGATCGTCGAAGAGCTGAACCGCAAGGTCGAGTCCTTGTTCGCCGATAACGGCGTGCAGATGAAGACGCGCGAAAAACTGGCCAAACGCTGCGACGAACTGGCCAAGACCGTCGCCGCGCTCGAAGCCGACAACGCGGAAGCCCGTTCAAAACTCAGTGCCCAAGGCGAACACACGACCTTCCTTGAAACGGTCCTGCGCGTCGAGCGCGAAACTGCTGACGCCAAAATCCGGGAACTCAACGAGAAGCTCGAGCAAGAGCGCCGGCAAAACGTCGCCGGCGGCGAGGCGGCCAGCGCCATGCGCCAGGAAATGGCGGCGTTGCTGCGGGAAATGACCGCACGGCGGCGGGCACCCATCAGCGTCGAAACGGCCGCCCCGGCGCCGCAATCGGACGCGGCCTGACCGGCATTCGCCGGCAGACACGTCCAAGTTTGCGCGCAAATTTGCGCCAAAGTTCCCGTTAACCGTAAACGTTAAACGGCATTTATTAATATTAACAATGCGTTAATTTAAGAGAGGCGTCCGGGCAACCGGCCGTCCCGCGCGGCTTTGGCCGCACGCTCCGCGAAATCGCGAAGGAGAATTTCTGGTGACGGCGGCAAGCCTGCTCAGCGTCCAGGTCAACAGCGGCGGTCTCGATCTTGCCGCCTCCGGCTCATGGACGGCCGAGCACGCCCGCGCGCTCGAGCCGCAGATCGAACACGCCAGCCGCGTCGATCCTTCCGTGCGCCGCATCGTCGTCGACGTGACGCAGGTCGAGCGTCTCGACACCTACGGCGCATGGCTGATCGAGCGTACGCTGCGGGTCTGGTCGAGCCGCGGCGTCGAAGCCGAACTTGTTGGCCTGTCCGGCCGCTACAATAACCTTTTCAAGAAAGTGCGTGCCGGCCAGCAAAAGCTGACGCCAGAGAAACACAAGCGCACCGGCATCGTCGCAACGCTGGAAAGCGTCGGCCGCACCATGACCGCCGTCGGCAGCGACCTATTCACGATCTTCCAGATCGCGGGCGCATTGCTCGTCGCATTTCTCAGCATCGTGGCGCATCCCCGGCGCTTTCGCTTCACGTCACTGATCAACCATCTCGAACGCGTATGCTGGAATGCCGTGCCGATCATCATCCTGATCACGTTCCTGATCGGAGCGATCATCGCGCAGCAAGGCATCTTCCATTTCCGCACCTTCGGCGCCGATATCTATGTCGTGGACATGGTCGGCGTTCTGGTCTTGCGCGAACTCGGCGTCCTCATCGTTTGCATCATGATCGCCGGCCGTTCCGGCTCGGCCTACACCGCCGAACTGGGCTCGATGAAGATGCGCGAGGAAATCGACGCCTTGCGCACGATGGGGTTCGACCCGGTCGAAGTTCTGGTGCTGCCGCGCATTCTCGCGCTCATTATCGCGGTGCCGGTGCTCGCTTTCATCGGCGCGATGGCCGCGCTCTATGGCGGCGGCCTGGTGTCGTGGCTGTACGGCGGCATCGATCCGAAAATCTTTCTTTCGCGACTGCACGAGTCGATCACCATCAAGACTTTCGCCGTCGGCATGATCAAGGCGCCGTTCATGGCGTTGATCATCGGCCTTGTCGCCTGCATGGAGGGCCTGCAGGTCAAGGGCTCGGCGGAATCGCTCGGCGCCAAGACCACGGACTCCGTGGTCAAGTCGATCTTCCTCGTCATCGTGATCGACGGCCTGTTTGCCGTCTTCTTCGCCGCGATCGGGGTTTGAACATGCCTCGATCCGATGACGCGGTCATCAAGGTGCGCGATCTGGCGGTGGATTTTGCCGGTCGTCACGTCCTTAAGGGCGTCAACCTCGATCTCAAGCGCGGCGAAATCCTGGGCTTTGTCGGCGCCTCGGGCGCCGGCAAGTCGGTGCTGACTCGCACCATCATAGGTCTTCTGCCGATGCAGGCCGGCACGATCGAAGTGCTGGGCGTCGAACTCAGCAAAGCCAGCGCGGCCGAACGTCAGGCGGTGGACCGCCGCTGGGGCGTGCTGTTCCAGCAGGGCGCCCTGTTCTCCTCACTGACTTCCGGCAAGAACGTCGAGTTCCCGATCCGCGAATACCTGCGTCTGTCGCCGAAGCTGACGACAGAGATCGCCATCTCGAAGCTTGAAATGGTCGGCCTCAAGCCCGACGTTTACCGCAATTTTCCGTCTGAGTTGTCCGGCGGCATGATCAAGCGCGTGGCGTTGGCCCGCGCGCTGGCGCTCGATCCGGAAATCCTGTTTCTCGACGAACCGACCTCCGGCCTCGACCCGATCAGCGCCGCGGAATTCGACCACTTGTTGCTGACGCTTCAGGAAACACTCGGTATTTCGGTATTCATGGTGACACACGACCTCGACAGTTTGCACCGCACCTGCGACCGCATCGCGGTGCTGAGCGAGGGCAAGATCGTCGAAGCCGGCAACATGGAAGTCATGCTGGCGTCGCAACATCCGTGGCTCAAAGAATATTTCCACGGCGAGCGCGCGCACACCGATTTCCAGGTTGCGATCAAAGGACGGCGCGTCACCGAAAAACGCGCGTGAATTGGAGTTGAGTGATGGAAGACAGGGCAAAATTCGCGTTGATCGGCTTGTTCACCTTTGCCGTGATCACCGCCGCATTCGGCTTCGTCTACTGGCTGCACAGCGCATCCGGAACGAAGGAGACCAACCCCTATCTGATCGTATTCGAGGGCTCGGTGTCGGGCCTGCGCGTCGGCGGCCCGGTCTTGTTCAACGGCATCCGCGTCGGCGAAGTCACCGAGATGCGCCTCACGGAAAACCCGTCCGAAGTCGCCGCCGTTATCTCGGTGACGCCATCGACACCGATCCGGTCCGATACAAATGTGACGCTGGAATATGCCGGCCTCACCGGCATCGCCTCGGTGTCGCTGAAGGGCGCCGCCGCCTCCTCGCCCGCAGTGGCGCCGCCCAAGAGCGGCGGCTTGCCGACCTTGCGCGCGGCTTCAACGGCGGGCGACATGGGCACCGCGGTGCGCGAAACCCTCGCCAAGGCCGACGCCATCATCGTTGAAAATCAGGAATCGCTGCGCAACACCATCAAGAATCTCGAGACCTTCACCGCCGCGCTGGCGCGCAACGGTGACAAGATCGACAAGCTCGTCGACAGTAGTTCCAAGCTGATCGAAACCGGCACGCAGACAATGGGCTCGTTCACCGAACTGGCGGTGTCGCTCAAGAAGGACACCAATCAGCTTGCGGAAAGCCTCGACAAGCGCACCGCGGAGATCACCGAGGGCATCACCAAACTCACTGAGACCACGAGCAAGCAGGTCACCGTCGTCAGCGCCAATCTAAACCGGGCCATCACCAATATCGACAAATCGGTCACCGATCTGGCGAAAAACCCGCAGCGCATCATTTTTGGCGGCGGCAGCAGCAACACCAGCCCCGAACCGCGGCGATAGCCTTCATCGGGCGTGCACGCAAAGGATAAACCCGTCATCTGGGGGCGAGCCGCGAGAACGGCGAGCCTCGAAGGATAACGATTTAAAGCAAACGCCCGCCGGGATGTCCCGGCGGGCGTTTTTTAATGCGTCATGTTGCATCCGCCTATTCGACGAACACCGTCTCGCGCTTTTTGCTGATCATGGGCAGCATGGCCACGATCAACAGGATCAGCGCCACCGCCAGCAGCACGCCGGAAATCGGCCGGGTCAGGAACACGGTGGCGTCGCCGCGCGCGATCAGCATGGCGCGGCGCAGGTTTTCTTCCAGCAGCGGGCCGAGCACGAAGGCCAGCACCAGCGGCGCCGGTTCGAAGTCGAGCTTCACCAGCGCGTAGCCGACCAGGCCGAAAATCGCTGCGATCAGCACATCCGTCGGCGCGTTGTTGATCGAGTAGATTCCGATGCAGCAGAACACGATGATCGACGGGAACAGCAGCCGGTAAGGCACGCGCAACAGGCTGACCCAGAGGCCGACCAGCGGCAGGTTGATGATGACCAGCATCAGGTTGCCGATCCACATCGACGCAATCATGCCCCAGAACAGGTCCGGCTGCTTGATCATCACCTGCGGGCCCGGCACGATGCCGTGGATGGTCATGGCGCCGACCATCAGCGCCATTACCGCGTTCGGCGGGATGCCGAGGGTGAGCAGCGGGATGAAGGAGGTTTGCGACGCCGCGTTGTTGGCGGCTTCCGGCGCGGCGACGCCCTGAATGGCGCCGTGACCGAAACGCTCCGGATGCTTGGAGATGCGCTTTTCAAACGTGTAGGCGGCAAACGACGCAACGATCGCGCCGCCGCCAGGCAGGATGCCGAGGATCGAGCCAAGAACCGTGCCGCGGGCGATGGCGCCGGATGAATCCACGAGGTCCTGCCGCGTCGGCATCAGACCGGAGATTTTCGCCTTCACGATATCGCGGCTCTCCTGCGACATTTCCAGATTGCGGATGATTTCGGCAAAGCCGAACAGGCCCATCGCCACGTTGGTGAAGCCGATGCCGTCGGACAGTTCGGCGATGTCGAAGGTCATACGTCCGGCACCGGTTTCGAGATCGGAGCCGACCATCGACAGCAGAAGACCGAGAACGATCATGGCGACCGCCTTGAGCACCGAGCCCTTGGCCAGCACCACAGCGAAAATCAGGCCGAGCACCATCAGCGCGAAATATTCCGCCGGACCGAACAGCAGGGCCAGCGACGTCAGCGGCGCACCGAGTGCGGCGACCAGCACGGTGGCGACGCAGCCGGCGAAGAACGAACCAAGCGCCGCGATCGACAGCGCCGCGCCGGCGCGGCCTTTGCGCGCCATCTGATGGCCGTCGAGACAGGTCACAACCGATGTCGCCTCGCCCGGAATGTTGACCAGGATCGACGTCGTCGAGCCGCCATACTGCGCGCCGTAATAGATCCCGGCGAGCATGATCAGCGCGCCGACAGGCGGCAGGCCGAAGGTAATCGGCAACAGCATCGCCACCGTCGCAACCGTGCCGATGCCCGGCAGCACGCCGACCAGGGTGCCGACCAAAGCGCCCAGCAGACAGAAAGCAATGTTCATCGGGGCCGCGGCAACAGAAAAGCCGAGCGCGAGATTGGCAAGGAGATCGGTCATTGTCGCACTCGCTCTAGAACATGGGCCAAAGCTGGAACGGCAGGCCCAGCAGATGGACGAACAGCACGACACAGAAAGCCGTCATCGCCACCGCCGCGATCAGACTTTCGATCCAGCGAAATTCCTTCGAACCGAACAGCGACACCATGAAGGCGACGAATGTCGAGAACACCATGCCGAAAGCCGGAAGGTGGATCGGAATTCCGGCAAGATCGACGCGGATGCCGCGAATAGTGGCGGCAAAGATCAGAATGGCGAGGATGACAAACGCCGGGCCGCGAATGGCGAAGCCTTCGATCGGCGGTCCTTTGACGAACAACCCGGTCAGCGCAACCACCGCGCCGATGAACATCAAAAGGCCGGCGAAGATGCGTGGGGCGGTGCCGGGGCCGAAGGCAAAGCCTTGCTGGCCGGGCAGATTGCTCGATGCCCAGAACGCGAGCGCGGCAACCAGGATCAGCGCCACGCCGCCGAAGAAATCGCGCGGCCCGCGAATTTTCGCAAGTAACCCACCCCCCGTCGCGGAGGAATTCGCCCCCTCGGCCATTTTTCCTCTCCCTTGCGGCAATTTGCCGCCCCCCAAACAATCCCTGTTACCGATCCCTAGCATAGCTTCCGCATCGACCGGAAGCGCGACGGTCCGTGTCGCTCGAAATTTGGTCAGGCGGGAAGATTTCGCGGTTGTAAAAGGGCCGTTCGGACTAACGGCAATGCAGCCATCGTCAAGCCTGCGATCCGTATAACCGCGGCGGTAATGCGCAGGAGAACGCGTTAGGCCGCAAGCGTCGCATCGACGCGCTTGAGCGCGCCGCGCAGCGCGTCGAAGCACACCGGATCGATTTGTGTTCCGACCATTTCGGCCATGATCGCCAGCGCTTTTGTCACCTGTATCGCGGCGCGGTACGGCCGGTCGGCGGTGAGCGCGTCGAAAATATCGGCGGTCGTGACGATACGGACTGAGAGCGGCAGAGTGTCGCCGGAAATCCCGCGCGGATAGCCCTTGCCGTCCAGCCGCTCGTGATGCGCGCCGGCAATGAAGGCGAGATCCTTGAACGCGCCGATACGCGACAGGATGGTTTCGCCGAGCGCGGAATGTTTTTGCATCGCGCCCCATTCGTCGGCGTCGAGCTTGGCAGGCTTGTCGAGAATGGAGTTGCTGACGCCGAGCTTGCCGATGTCGTGCAGCAGAGCGGCGCGCTTGAGCCAGCGGCGGCGTGGCAGCGGCACGTCGAGTTGTTCGGCGATCAGGTCGGCGAACAAAGTGACGCGCTCGCTGTGGCCTTTGGTGAAGGGGCTCTTGGAGTCGATCACCTGGGCGAAGGCGGCGGCAATGTCGTCCAGAAAGTCTTCATCGACCAGGATGCGCCGCTGCGCCGGCTCCAAGTCGAAAATCGCGTTTTGCAGATCGTCCGATTGCAGCATCGCCCAGAATTCGGGCCTGGCGGCGGCGCGGTCGAAGGCCCAGGCGACCTTGGGATCGAACCATGTACCGGTGCGGTGCTGGATTTCACGTCTCGCCGCTTCATGACCGTTGGTCATGTTGAACACATCGACAACCTGCGCCATCAGCGCGATGCGCGAATAAAGCGGTATGGCGTCGCCGGCAATGCCGGTTGGCATGCCGCCGCCGTCCCAGTGTTCGTCGAATTTGCGGATCGCCTCAACGACGTTTTCCGAGAACCGCATCTTGCGCGCGATCTCGGCGCCGCGGTCGCAGCGCGTCTCCATCAGTTCATGCGCGATCTGGCCGCCGTTCTGAAAGATATTGACCAGCGCACGGAAGCGTTCGGCGAGCGGCGCGTTCATGCCTGTGTGCGACAGCACGAAGCGCAGCACCTGCGGCAGGCTGCCATTGACCGTCATGAAGTCGCGCTTGAACGAAATATCATCGGTCATATAGAGCTGGCAGATACGCGCGGCATTGCTGCTGCAACCGACGTCCTTCATCAGCAAGGTGTAATAGAGTTCGGACAACTCGGCTTCGCTCAGTCCCAGTTCGCGGCCGATGTGAATGCCGATCCAGCAGCCGCGCACGCAATGACCGGCGGGCTGGCCTTCCACCATGTCGAGCGCGTAGCTCAGCGCGCCGAGCAACTCGGCCAACCGCAGTTCGGGCATCGGGGTGGCAAAATCGCGCGACGGCATAGGAGAGAACTCCAGGCTCCAAGGCCAAACGGGCCGGAGCGGAGTTTTCCCTAGACAAGTTAATAAAATTGACGCGCAATCAAAGACTTGCCGGGGTCTGTCCGCGGCTTTTTGCGGCCGCTGCGGAAAATCCACCGCATCGCCCTTACCTCGTCAACTTTTAGCGCTTATATTCAAGGTGCCGGGGCAACCCGGCTATGGCGATAAACGGACGTCGTAATAAACCTTTCGGACCCGGGGGCAGTACCCGGCGCCTCCACCCAAGTCCTGACCTTCGGTCATGAATCAGGGCTTCGGCGGGGGCGAACTAGGATCGACGAGGGCGTAAAGGACGAACTTTTGCTCGGCATGGTTCCGCCGTTATCGGGCCAAATCGTAGTTGCAAACGACAACTATGCTCCGGTTGCTCAGGCTGCGTAAGCGGTTTGAAAAACCAAGACTAGAAGTCCTGGCGGGTTAAGCTCCGTCAGGCGGGGTTCGGAGGCACCTGGCAACAGAAGCCTCCACTTTCCTTGCAAAGAGCCATTATTCGACACACCGACGGGATGAATTTCGCCGCCCGGCGCGCTATCATGCCAAAACGATGACTCTCCCGACCGCAGGACGCGAATGGCCGACCATATCCGCTACGATCTCTTGACCCAGCAGGCGCTGCGCGGGGTGGTCCGCAACGTGCTCACCGACGCCGCCAAAAAAGGCCTGCCCGGCGACCATCACTTCTATATCTCGTTCAACACGCGGGCCGACGGCGTGCGCATGTCCGACCGCCTGCGCGCGCAATACCCGGAAGAAATGACGGTCATCCTCCAGCACCAGTTCTGGGACCTGGCGGTGACCGAGCCTGGTTTCGAGGTCGGCATGTCGTTCGGCGGCATCCCGGAAAAGCTTGCGATTCCCTTCGACGCCATCACCGGCTTCTTCGACCCGTCGGTACAGTTCGGCTTGCAGTTCGAACAAATCGCCGAGAGCGACCAGAAGCCGGACGGCAAAAAGCCGGATGCCAAAAAAACCCAACTGACCTCGGTCAGCGCCGCGGAAAACGCCAGCAAGGCGGCGCCGAAGAAAGCCGACCCGACGACCCGTCTGCCCGTCGCTCCGCCCGCCGCCAGTGTACCCGCGGTGACGCCACTGCCGCCGGTCTCACCAGCCGCCGAAGCGGAACCGACCGATCCCAATCCCGACAAGCCGTCCGGCGGCGGCGAGGTCGTGCGTCTCGACCGGTTCCGCAAGAAATAGCCGTCCCCTCCCCGACTTGTTTGCCGGCGCGATTGGCATAGGTTTAGCCAATGGCAAAAACACGCACTCCCAGCGCGACGACCCGCAGCGAAGCTGACTCCTTCGGCGCGCTCGACATCCCCGCCGACCGGCTGTGGGGTGCGCAGACCGAACGCTCGCTGCGAAACTTCCGCATCGGCACGGAACGCATGCCGATCGAAGTCGTGCATGCTCTCGGCTTGGTCAAGCGCGCCGCCGCCGACGTGAACCGCGATCTCGGCTCGCTCGACAGCAAACGCGCCAACGCCATCGCCGCCGCGGCGCAGGACATCGCCGACGGCAAGCTCGACGATGAGTTTCCGCTGCTGGTGTGGCAGACCGGCTCCGGCACGCAATCCAACATGAACGTCAACGAGGTAATCGCCAACATCGCCAATCTGGCGCTCGGCGGCGAACTCGGCGCCAAGACGCCGGTGCATCCGAACGATCACGTCAATATGAGCCAGTCGTCCAACGACTCGCTGCCGACCGCCATGCATATCGCCGCCGCCCTGCAGATCGCCAACCATCTGCTGCCGGCATTGACGACGATGCAAGCCGCGCTAGACAAGAAGGCCAAACAGTTCGCCCGGATCGTCAAGATCGGCCGCACCCACACGATGGATGCGACGCCGGTGACGCTCGGCCAGGAATTTTCCGGCTACGCCGCGCAGGTGAAATCATCGATCGCGCGTCTCAGACTGGCGCAGCGCGAGCTTTATCCCTTGGCGCAAGGCGGCACCGCGGTCGGCACCGGCCTCAACACCAAACCGAAATTCGCCAAGGCTTTCGCCAAACGCATCGCCACGTTGACCAAGCTGCCCTTCGTCAGCGCGCCGAACAAGTTCGAACACATGGCGGCGCACGATGCCTATGTGTTCGCGCATGGCGCCATCAATGCCGCCGCCACCGCGCTGTTCAAGATCGCCAACGATATCCGCCTGCTCGGCTCCGGGCCGCGCTCCGGCCTTGGCGAACTGATCCTGCCGAGCAACGAGGCCGGTTCGTCGATCATGCCAGGCAAGGTCAACCCGACGCAGAGCGAAGCGCTCACCATGGTGTGCTGCCAGGTGTTCGGCAACAACACGTCGATTACAGTCGCCGGCAGCCAGGGCCATTTCGAACTCAACGTCTACAAGCCGGTGATGGCTTACGCCATGTTGCAATCGATCCGGCTGCTCGGTGACGCCGCCACTTCGTTCACCGACAACTGCATCGTCGGCATCGAGGCCAACGAACCGCGCATTGCCGAACTGATGCAGCGCTCGCTGATGCTGGTCACCGCGCTGGCGCCGAAAATCGGCTACGACAACGCCGCCAAGGTCGCCAAAGCGGCGCACGCCAATGGCACAACCTTGCGCGAAGAAGCGCTGCGGCTCGGCTTTATCTCGGGCGCCGACTTCGACCGCTTGGTCAGGCCGGGCAAAATGACGCGGCCGGGTTGACCGAAGTGGCTTGCGATTATCCTGGGGGAGAAATCGCGGCCAAGTGCAAAGAGAGAGGGCACCGGTCGCATAGAATATCTGCTCGCAAATACCTAGATTTTAGCCATCGACTAATTGCTTCAGCGCAATTCTACTTATTTTTAATGTCATTTATGCCTGTTAACAGGTCGCGGCGGGAGTTCGTAAGGTTCCGCACGCAACTTTTAAAGTATTTGTTGGCTTCGCTCAAAATAATGCTCTCCCTTTGACTTGGCAGGACTGTAAATGCGGGCGCAAATCCTGGGGGCGGTCACATAATGAGCAGCCCGCGTATTCTGCGATCAACTAACCGTGTCTTGAATTGGGATTGCACTAACCCGCATTGTCTACCATGGAATGCTTCCAAGCTGGCCGATGGTGAAGCACCGCGTCCAGCGACACTTTTCAAGACACTCGGCCGTTACAAAAGGCGGCCGCAAGAGTTGCTGATATAGAGGCGATGCAATGGCGGACGTGGTGAATCTTCGGGCGGTGCGCAAACGGGCTTCGCACGCGCAGGATGAGACGCGCGCCAGCGCCAACCGGCTTGCCTATGGCCGGCCAAAGCACCTCCGCGACTGCGAAGCGGCCCAGCAGAAGCAGGCTGCGCGTAGCCTCGATCAGCACCGGATCGAAGGAGGTGACGGCCAATGAAATCGCCGGTTGTCAAACGTTCGATCGTTATCGCCACACACAAGACCAGCGTCAGTCTTGAGGACGCGTTCTGGTCGGCGCTCAAGGAAATCGCGGCCCAGCGCGATATGACCTTGTCGGACCTGGTGGCTTCGATCGATACCGACCGCCGCCACGGCAATCTGTCCTCAGCCATCCGCATATACGTGCTCGACCATTTCCGCGCCCTCAGCGAGAGCGGGCGCGGCTCCCGCACCGACAAGCGCGAAGGGGCCGGATCTCGTCCGGCCCCGCTCAGTTCTGGGGGCTGATGGAACCTGCCGGTTGCCCGGCGCGCTTCGGCAATGGCGCTGGATTGGGCGCAGGATGAATCTCGACGGGCGCCGGCAATGCCGGCGCCATTTCTTTTTCAGGCAATATTTCTTTCGGCGGCGCAGCTTCTTTTTGCGGCGGCGTTTTTGTCGGCGGCGAAACTTCTTTCGGCGGAATAACAATGTCGCCGGCGGGCGGCAGCGGCGGGAGCGGCTTCGGCTGCGCCGCCTCGATGGCGCGCAGGCGGCTCGCCTGCAATTCAACCGCCCGCAGCGTCAGCCAGCCGGTCAATGCCGACACGTCGATGCTGCGCGACGGCGCCGCGACCGGCCCGCGCAATGCCATGAAGATGTCCGGCCGCGCGCCGGCCGCTTCGCTCGATCCCGACAGAACCAGCCGCGCGTCGAGCGTGCCGTCGGTCAGATCGACACGGCCCGTAATGTCGAGATTGGCGTTCTTGCTATCGACGGTGACATTGGCCAGACGCAACTGGCCGGCGCGAAGGGTGAAAACGCCGCCGGCGCGCTTGACCGGCAACTGACCGCCTTCCAGCGCAGTGCGCACGACGTTGGCGATGCGTTGCGAATCGATGGCCAGACCTTGATCGACCGCGCGCGTCACCGTGTCGAAGGTGCGCGGATCGAGCCCGGCCAGTTGCGCGTCGGCAAGCGCAACGGTGCCGTTGCCTTGCAGCGAGCCGAGCAGCGCCACAGGGCTCAAGCCCGAACCCTCGACCTCGGCGGTCAGATCGAGCGCTCCTGTTACCGGCGGCCGCGCCCCGGCGGCGAGCAGCGCCGCGGCATCGGCGCCGGTCAGCGACAACTTGGCTTGGGCAGTCAGGCCGAGGTCGGTGTCCTTGTAGACGATGCCGCCGCTTAGCCTGCCGCCGGCCATGTCGCCGCTGATGTCGCCGACGGATATTTCGCGCTTGCCGAAACGCAGACTGCTGCGGAATTCACGCACCACAAGCGGCGCCGGCAGATCCAGGCGGCGCACTTTAAGCGCCACCGTCCCGGCATAGTCGCCGAAGGCGCCGTCGGTGAAGGGTTCCGTCGACCACACCCAGTTCTTGTCGGAGCCCGGCGGCAAGGTCGCCATGCCAATGGCGGCGGCGACCACTGTACCGCCATCGATCGTGTCGGCTTCCAGTTCGCCGGAAATCCGGTGCGGCATGCCGAGCGACCAACTGGCCTTGCCGCGCAGCGCGGTGCCGCCAGCATTGGCGTTGATGTCGGTCAATGTGACTTCGTCGCCGGCAAGCGCGACGCCGCCATCGAAGGTCACCGGCAGCGCCGCCCGGCCACCGCCGGCGCCGCGCAACGGCGCGGCATTGGCGCGCACGATCGTCGCGCGCAGCGATGCGGAGGGCTGAGCGCCAAACGGCCGCGCGGTGCCGGCGGCCCTGGCCTCCAGCCCTTTGGCGACAAGACGGCTTTCGAGCTTCAGATCGCCATTCGCCGGACCATTGAGAGCAAGAGTCAGCGCGCCGGGACCGGCTTCGATCTCCACCGCTCTGTCGAGACCGAGCATGGCCATCAGGATCTTGCCGTCATCGGCGTCCAGCTTGCCATCGAGCCGCACTTCGCCGGCATTGGCGCCGGCGGTGAAGAAGTCGGCATTGCCCTGCCCGGCCAAAGCGACGCGCACCTTGCCGAGAACGCCGTCGATATTGACCCTGGCCAGCGCCGCCTGCGCCGTGCCATCGATCACCAGCCGTGCGCGCAACCGGGCCGGCGCCATCGCCGCGGTGCCGCGGCCCAGCGCCGAGACGGTGGCCGGCGCGAAGCGCGACAGCACCGCCATCACCGGCGCCATGTCCGGCGCGGTGAGATCGACATTGATGCTGCCGCGCGGCGTCGGCTGCGTCGTGTCGATACGGCCGCTCGCCGAAAACGCCGCGCCGCCAAGATCGGTGACGGACAATTTGTCGATCTGCAAGCCGCCGGCATCGACTTTCAGCCGCGCGCTGGCATTGCGCGCGACAAAACCGGCGACCGAGGCGCGGCCAATATCGGCGGCGATAATCATGTCGCGCGGCCGTTGCATCGCCGAGCCGGCGAGCAGCGCTTTGCCGAAGCCGAGCGCGGCATCGATGTCGAGTTCTGGCGCGTTGAGCGCGGCATCGAGCTTGGCCTGCTCGCGGCCGGCGGCGAAGACATATGACAGCCGCCCGGAGATCGTCTTGCGGTCGAACTCCGCCTTCAGTTGCTCGATGGCGACCTTCTCGCTGCCGAGCGTAACATCGCCGCGCAGATTAAGCGTGCGCAGATCGATCGGTGGCGTCACCGGCACATCGCTGCGGCCTTCGAGCCAGGCGGCCAGCACTTTCGGATCGTTGGCTTCGATCTCGGCCGGTCCGGTGAAGGCGACGCCGTCGGCGCCGACGGCGAGATGGCCGCTCAGGCGCACCTGCGTATAGCCGGGCGCGCGAAACTCAAAGCGGTCGAGACTCCAGCCTTTGGCATCGGAGCTGATGTCGCCGCGCAAGTTCTGAACCGTATTGCCGCCGAGCGTGATCTGGTCGATGCCGATGCCGAGGGCGATCGGGAATCCCGGGCGAAAGGCGCCGCCGCCAAGTTCGATGAGTTCGCGGATGGCAGCGGCCGGTGGCGGCCGCGTGCCGTCGCTTCCGATCAGCACGCGGTCGAGATCGATCTGGCGACCGGACAGCACGCCGTCGAAGCGCGCATTGCTGCCGAACTTGAAGTCGGCGACGCCGGTCAGCTTGAGCCCCTGCTCTTCCGAACCGTAGAGATACTCGATCTGCTCGATCAGCGCCGATTGCGCGCCGGCCTTGATCTTGCCGCTCAAACGCCACGGCTGCGTCAGCCGCGCATTGGTGCGCAGGCCGATGCCGACCGGCTTCGACAGGCTCCAGGTACCGTCGAAGCGCGGCTCGCCGCCGGCAAGCTTCAACTGGCCGTCGGCTTCAATGCTGAGCGGGCGGTTGACCGGATCGACGTTGAGATGAATCTTGATGGCGCCTTCGTCGCTGTAACGCCCCGTCGACAGGCGGAACGGATAAAGTTCGCCGCCAATCGTGACCGCGCCTTCGCCCTTGAACGGGCCGGTGAGCGACTTGGCGTCGCCGTTGAACCACAAGCGGCTGAGGGTGACGGCGCCGCCGCTGCCGGCATCGACGAAAGACACCGTGCCGTCCTCGATGCTCAGGCGTTCGACCGTGACTGAGTCCGGGCTGAACGCCATGTTGAAATCAGGCGCGGTGACTAGACCGGCGGCATCGACGCCGAGCTTCACGTGCGGTCCGGCGAGGTGCAATTCGGTCGCATGCCAGTCGCCGCGCATCAGGGGGCCAAGCGCCAGTTCGACGGTCAGCGCGCGCAGCGCGATCTTGCTGTCGCCCTGGCCAAGTTCGACATCGTTGAGGGTGAGCCGCGGCGACGGCAGCAGGCGCGCATCGATGCCGCCCGCGACCCGCACGTTGACGCCGAGGAGACGGCCGGCTTCGGATTCGAAAATCGAGCGCTGTCCGCTCCAGTCGATCAGCAGCGGCCCGACCAGTGCGGCCAGCACCGCCAGGATGATCGCTACCGCCAATCCGAGCAAAGTGGTTTGCAAACGCCAACTCCAGCGCCAAAACCGCAACAGCCTGGCTTGCGCTTAATCTATCGAAATATACGCCAGTCTTCGAGAGTTTTGGCGGCAAATCTATGTCGCGGCTGGCATTCAGCCATGCGCGATCAGTTTTGCGCGATCATTTTGCCCGGATTGAGGATATTCTGCGGGTCGAGCGCCTGCTTGATCGCCCGCATGGCGGCCACCGCAGCCTCGCCGTGCTCGGCCTGCATGTATTTGATCTTGCCTTGGCCGACGCCGTGTTCGCCGGTGCAGGTTCCGTCCATCGCCAAAGCGCGCTCGACCAGGCGGCCGGAGAGGCCCTCGGCGCGCGCGACCTCGTCAGCGTCATTCAGGTCGATCAGCATCGTGAGGTGGAAATTGCCGTCGCCGACATGGCCGACGATCGGCGCGACGATACGGCTGTCGGCGATGTCGGCCTGCGTCGCGGTGACGCATTCTGCCAGCCGCGAGATCGGCACGCAGACGTCGGTGGCGATCATCGCCGCGCCGGGGCGCAGCGTGAAGTTTGAGAAGGCGGCGTTGTGGCGCGCTTCCCAGAGCTTGGTGCGTTCTTCCGGCACCGTGGTCCAGACAAACGGACCGCCACCAAGTTCTTCGGCAATCTCACCGAAGCGGGTCGACTGTTCAGCGACCGAGGCGGGAGAGCCGTGGAACTCCATCAGCAGCAACGTCGTCTCCGGCAGATCGAGTTTCGACCCGAGATTGATGGCGCGGACCTGGAGCGCGTCGAGCAGTTCGATGCGCGCCACCGGAATGCCGGCCTGGATGGTCATGATCGCGGCGTTGCAGGCCGCCTCGACGGAAGGAAACGGGCAGCGGCCGCCGGAGATCGCCTCCGGAATGCCGGACAATTTCAGCGTCAGTTCGGTGATGATGCCGAGCGTGCCTTCCGAGCCGACCATCAGGCGGGTCAGGTCGTAGCCGGCCGAGGTTTTCTTGGCGCGGCGCGCAGTGTCGATCACCTCGCCATTGGCGAGCACGACTTTCAGCGCGATGACATTGTCCTTCATGGTGCCGTAGCGCACCGCGTTGGTGCCCGAGGCGCGCGTCGAAGCCATGCCGCCGAGCGAAGCGTCGGCGCCGGGATCGATCGGGAAGAACAGCCCGCTGTCGCGCAACTGCTCGTTCAGGGTCTTGCGGGTGATGCCGGCCTGCACGACGCAGTCGAGATCCTCGGCGTGCACGGTCAGCAACGCGTTCATATCGCGGAAGTCGATCGAGACGCCGCCCTGCGGCGCGTTAACGTGGCCCTCCAGCGACGAACCGGCGCCGTAGGGAATGATCGGCATGCCGTGCTTCGAGCAGATGCGCACGATCTGCTGCACGTCTTCGGTGCTCTGCGGAAACACCACCGCGTCAGGCGGCTGGTTCGGATGCCAGGTGACCGTATTGCCGTGCTGCTGGCGCACCGCTTGCGAGGTCACGACGCGATTGCCGAAGGCGGCGGTCAGGTCGCCAATGGCGGCGGCAAAGCCGTCCGGACTACGGGATTTGATGGCGGCTGGAACGGTCACGGCGATGCCCCGGGCTTACAGGCAGATGAGGGCAGCAACCTGTCGGCCAGCGGCGCCCAGGTCAAGCGGCCGGCGCGGAGCCGAAGCTCAGGAATACATGCGGTCGGTCGGCAGCGCCTCGCTCGGCGGCGCCGGCTCGCTGTTGCTGATGGTCATCGCCCACGAGGCGACCATGATCGCCAGCGCAAACAAAAATACAGCCCGGGCAATTGTCTTGACCATCGTCGCCGCTCCCGATTCCAGACATCAGGATAGCCGAGGCGACCGGCCGGACGAACACTCCGTTAATTTTTGGTTAACGCCGGGCGGGCGTCATCCCCGATTTTCCGCCGGATTGGCCGGTTTGCGGACGAAAAGATTGCCGATCATCGACGAAAACATGCCGGGCACCTCTTCCGGCAGGAACGGCACCGGGCGGCACATGCCCATGGTGATGAGCCCGATGCGGGCCATGCGCTGCCCGGCATACATCGACTCGGCGGTGTTGGCGGCGATGCGCTCCGCCAAGGCGCCGCCGATGTGCTGCGTCAAGGTCATGCCGGCGAGATCGACGGCGCCCAGTTTGCCGGCCTCGGTCAGCAGCCGCCGCAGGAGATGCGCGGTCGCCGCCGCCGTCGGGCGGTGGCCGTAACAGGCGGCCACGGTGCGCACCATGCGCACGCTCATCGCCACGAAGAACAGAACGTCGGTCATCGCCGTTGGCGACACCGCGGTAATGCCGAACGCCGCAGCGGTGGCGCGGCGCACCGCCGCCTCGGCGCGGCGGTCGAGCGGCGTCATCACCGTGCGCGACAAAAGTTCAAGTTGCTGCGCCGGCGTGTGATGCGCCTGCGCCTGGCGCTGGAAGGCCTCGATCGCCGCTTCGGTTTCGCGGTCCTTCGGCACGACGGCGAGCACGTCGCGGATCGCTTCGCGCATGTCGGCCGGGCGCAGGTTCTCGGCGGCGAAACGCTGCTGATGCTCTTCGACGCTTTTCAGCGCGTAGAAGCTTCTCATCTCGCGGCCGACGATCAGCGCCGCGCCGCCGAAACCGGCGACGACAACCGTCGATGCGACAGCGCCCAAAGTGTTGCTGGTGGCGAAAGCGCTCGATATCCAAAGATAGGCGTCGATGCCGAGCCAGCCGACAATCGCCGCGCCAACACCGTAAAGACCGAGCCGCACCCAGCGGTCACGCAAACGCGGCCGTGCGGGCAATGCGCTTGCGCCTTGCGCCACCGCGGCGCGTTCGCGCGGCACGATGCGGTCGGTGTCCGCAGTCTCGACAACCAAGGGAGCATGCGGCGTGGCGAAGGGCCGCGTCTGCGACGGTTCGTCATCGACAATGATGCGCGGCCCCTGGGGGCGTTTTGAATGGGGATCGGTCATCGCAAGCGGTCTCCGATCAGATAATCGAGCGCCAAATCGAGATTGATATGCGGAATGCCATCGACCGGCGCCGGATCGATCAGTGGCGGCTCGAACTGGGGAATGCTGAGAAACGGTGCGCCCCAGGCATCCGGCCGCGGCGGCTGAACCGGAATCGCATCGATATAGAAGCGCGTCTGCTTGCCGGCGCCGACCATGCGGCCGATGACGCCCTGCCGGCCTTCGACCTCTTGCGCAGCTTCGACGGTCGACGCGACCGACGCCAAAGTGGTGAAATGAATGTCGGCATTGTTGCCGCGCGCTTCCAAAGCCGGCAGGGCCGCCATGTTGCGCAACAGCGCGCTCATATTGTCGCGTTGCAGATCCGGGATGTGGTCAGCCTTGGTGGCGGCGAACAACACCTTCTCGACGCGGGCGCTGCCAAGCAGCTTGGTCAGGATATTGTGCTGGCCGTAGCGGAAGCTCTGCAGAATAGCCTCGCTCGCCAGCCGCGTATCGTCGAACGCCTCGCGGCCTGCCAACAGCGCGCCGAGCACATCGACCAGGACGATCTGCCGTCCGTAGTGGCGGAAATAATCTTCGTAGAATTTGGCGACCACCTCGCGCTTGTAGACCTCGAAGCGCTCTTCCATCAGCGCGCCAAGCGTGCCGGCGGCAGGCCGCTCGACACTGTCCGGCACCTCGAGCGGTGCGAACCAGAGATAAGGCACGTCGCCGAGCGCACCCGGGCAGACGAATCGGCCCGGCTGCAAATAGCTCAGGCCATGCTTGTCGCGCGCGGTGATAAGCAGCGCGCGATAAAGATCGTGCGCCTGCTTGGCGACGGCCTCGCTCGTGCCCTCATCTGCTGGATGATCGGCAATGAAGGCGAAGTAATCGCGGGCGATGTCAGCGCGCAGACCGCGCCGCCACAGCTGGAGCATGGCGCGCGACCATTCGGCGTAAGTCTGCGACATCAGCGGCAGGTCGAGCAGCCACTCGCCCGGATAATCGACAATGCGCAGCTTGAGCGTTGCCGCGCCGCCGCTGACGCGGCCGAGCACTTCGCCAACAAAGCCGGACGGCACGAAGCGGATATCGACGCCGATCTCGCTGATGTCGGCGGTGCGCTCCGGCCAGCCGGCCGGCGTTTTCGCCATTGCCTCGATATTGGCGGCGTAGGGGAAACGCGGCAAAAGATGCGCCTTGGCGCCTTCCTGACGCGCGGCAATCAGCCGCCCCTCGCCGACCACTTTGAGCAGCGGCATCCGGTTCGGGTTATGCAGCGCGCTGAGAAGATTGTGCACCAGGCTGGTGATGAACACCGTCTTGCCGGCGCGGCTGAGCCCGGTGACAGCGAGCCAGACGGTCGAGCCCTTGGCCAGTTCGGTGAGACTGGGGACATCGGCCAGCCATTCCGGCAGGCGGTCGAGCGCGGGGAGCTTCAACATGCGTAAAAATCTCTCGGCACTCATGGGCGGAAACGGCTATGTGTTCATGATGATGTAGCGACCGACTGACGTTTATCAATACGGGACCCGATTGAATGCCTTCCGACTTCCCCACGCCCTTCGTTTCCTCGACAATGCGGATCCAGCCCGAGTGGATCGACTTCAACGACCATCTCAACATGGCCTATTACGTCGTGTTCTTCGACCGGGCAGTGGACGAGCTGTATGAACTGCTTGGCCTCGGGCTGAATTACCTCAAGACGCATAACCACTCGACCATGGTCGCCGAGATGCACGTGCGTTACCTGCGCGAGGTCAAGGTGAGAGATCCGCTGCGCGTGCGCTGCCAGTTGCTGGCCTATGACGCCAAGCGCATCCATCTGTTCGAGGAGCTGGTGCACGCCGACGAAGGCTGGGTCTCGGCGACCTGCGAGACGATGACCCTGCACGTCAACATGGCGACCAAGAAGGTCGCGCCCTGGCACGAGGACGTGCTGGCCGCGCTGGCGCGGATGCAGGATTCCCACGCCGGACTGCCGGTTCCGGAGGCCGCCGGGCGCCGGGTGGCGATGCCGGAAAAGCGCGGGTAACTGGCCCGCCCACCCTCGAAAATGCCACCTGCGAGTGCCATCTTGGGGAAATAAGGAATCATCCCGATTATGGCCGACCCCAAGCGCCACGTCTCCGCGCCGCCCGCCCCCGTTCCGGGCGGCATAGCCGCGCGCGCCATGGCGCAACGCACGACAAACACGCCCTATCTGGCCGATTTGAACCCGGAACAGCGCGAGGCGGTCGAAACCCTGGACGGCCCGGTGCTGGTGCTGGCCGGCGCCGGAACCGGGAAAACACGAGTCCTTACGACCCGGATCGCGCACATCCTGAACCTCGGTCGCGCCCATCCGCGCGAAATCCTGTCCGTCACCTTCACCAACAAGGCGGCGCGCGAGATGAAGGAGCGGGTCGGCAAGATGGTCGGCCAGATCGTCGAGGGCATGCCCTGGCTCGGCACCTTCCACGCCATCGGCGTCAAGATCCTGCGCCGCCACGCCGAAATGGTCGGCCTGAAGAGCGACTTCACCATTCTCGGCGTCGACGACCAGATCCGCCTACTCAAGCAGATCCTGGAAGCCGAGAAGCTGGACGAGAAGCGCTGGCCGGCCCGCGTCTTCGCCATGATCCTGGACGGCTGGAAAAACCGCGGCCTGACGCCCGAGCAGGTGCCGGCCGGCGAGGCCGCCGCCTTTGCCAACGGCAAGGGCAAGAAACTGTACGGCGCCTATCAGGAGCGGCTGAAGACGCTGAACGCCGCCGACTTCGGCGATTTGCTGCTGGAATGCATCCGCCTGTTCCGCGAGCACCCGGACGTGCTGCGGCAATACCAGATGCGGTTCAAATACATTTTGGTGGACGAATATCAGGACACCAACGTGGCGCAGTATTTGTGGCTGCGGTTGTTGTCGCAGACGCCGAGCAAGGCTGTCATTCCGGAAGCCGCGCAGCGGCTGTCCGGAATCCATACGCCCAGTGTTGAAGACGAAGGCGAGACAGGGGTTATGGATTCCGGGTTGCCGCCTGCGGCGGCCCCCGGAATGACGGAAAGAAAAAACATCTGCTGCGTCGGCGACGACGACCAGTCGATCTATGGCTGGCGCGGCGCGGAGGTCGATAACATCCTGCGCTTCGAGCATGACTTTCCCGGCGCGAAGGTCATCCGCCTGGAGCGAAACTACCGCAGCACTGGCCACATCCTCGCCGCCGCCTCGACGCTGATCGCGCACAATGAAGGCCGGCTCGGCAAGACGCTCCGCACCGAGGACGAACTCGGCGAAAAAGTGCAGGTCACCGGCGCCTGGGATTCGGAAGAAGAAGCGCGCGCCATCGGCGAAGAGATCGAGCAGATGCAGCGCGCCGCGCGCGACGAGGGCCAGGACCATCCACTCGACGAGATCGCCATTCTGGTGCGCGCTTCGTTCCAGATGCGCGAATTCGAAGAGCGCTTCATCCAGCTCGGCCTGAACTATCGCGTCATCGGCGGGCCGCGCTTCTACGAGCGCGCCGAAATCCGCGATGCCCTCGCCTATCTGCGCGTCATCGCGCAGCCGGCCGACGACCTCGCCTTCGAGCGCATCGTCAATGTGCCCAAACGAGGTTTGGGCGACGCCACCGTGCAGATGCTGCACGACTATGCGCGCAAGATGCGCGTGCCGTTGACCGAAGCGGCGCGCCTCTTGTCCTCCACCGACGAGATGAAGCCGAAGCCGCGCACCGCGCTGCGCGACCTGATGGCGAATTTCGAGCGCTGGCGCAAACAGAAGGACACGCTGCCGCACAATGAGCTCGCCGAAATCGTGCTCGACGAGTCAGGCTATACCGAGATGTGGCAGAAGGACCGCAGCGCCGACGCCGCCGGCCGCCTGGAAAACCTCAAAGAGCTGGTGCGCTCGATGCAGGAATTCGAAAACCTCGCCGGCTTCCTCGAGCACATTTCGCTGGTGATGGATGTCGACCGCTCCGAAGGCGAGCAGGCCGTCAACATCATGACGCTGCATTCCGCCAAGGGGCTGGAGTTCGACACCGTGTTCCTGCCCGGCTGGGAGGAAGGCCTGTTTCCGCATCAACGTTCTTTAGACGAAAGCGGCCGCAACGGGCTGGAGGAGGAACGCCGCCTCGCCCATGTCGGCATCACGCGGGCGCGCAAGCGCGCCAAGATTTATTTCGCGTCGAACCGGCGCATTCACGGCATGTGGTCGACCAACATTCCGTCGCGCTTTCTCGACGAGCTGCCGGAGGCCCATGTCGAGGTGAAGGAAGCGGCCGGCGGCACCGGCGGCTTCGGCATGTCGGGCTATGGCGCCTCGCGCTTCGACGACGCGCAGAGCTTCGGCTCGACCTACAACACGCCGGGCTGGGGGCGCGCGCAGGCGCGCAAGGGCGCCGGCGGGTTTGATGTCAGCGGCAAAGCATATGGACAGACGGGCCGCCAAGGCGGCCCTGGTGGCGAAGCGCGTGGTGGTTTCAGCGAGAACGGCCAGCCGCGTTATGTGCCGGATGGCGTGTTCAATGAATCAGAGAGTGACGATGCCTTCGCCCCATCGTCCCCTCCCCCCTTGAGGGGGAGGGACAGGGAGGGGGGTGCAAGCCCGAAATCAAGCTCGAAGTCCCGCCGCCCCTCTTCTCCCCTCACCATCGAAGGCGAACTGGTCGCCAAATCCTCCGGCACGCCATCGCACTTCGCCGTCGGCGAGCGCGTGTTTCACCTCAAATTCGGCAACGGCAACGTCACCGCCGTGGACGGCAACAAGCTCACCATCCGCTTCGACAAGGCCGGCGAAAAGCGGGTCGTGGATAGTTTTGTGGAGAGGGTGTGAGCGGACTTGAACTTCGCCTGTCTTTCCATAAGCTCCTTAATTGCAACCAGTCCGGGAGAGAACTATGGTCCGATATGCTGGCACCGCTGAGAAAACTGCGCAGCGGATAGCTTCCGCATACGCAGAAAAAGAGCAAGAGGCGCTAGCGGTTTTGCAGACGGCAGATAATTTGGTCGGTAATTTGATCGAGCTGGCTGACGACTTGAACGCTGCCTTCGATAAGCACATGCCCAAATCGCAAATTCGTTTCAAAGCAGAGCAATGGGTCCGCGAAGGCGGAAATATTAGTGGGCGCGTTGCGATTGAAGGGATCGTAAATGGGGAGGTAGCAATTCTCGTCCCGTTCGGTAATGGCGACATCACTGTTAACGGAGCAGTCGTCCCTCGCGGGGACTCTGCGATGGGCGCTATCAACCGGGAAATTATCAAAATCCTAGAACCCGCGTGATTATCTCGCAGCAAGATTGGCAATCTCTTGACGTGCGGCAAAACCTGTTCAATAGCTGTTTATGGCGCAGCCGTGATATTTGTTCTGGTCGTTGATCCTGCGACCTGAGTTCGAATGGCAGAGCAGAAGCACCTGCCGATTGCTGAATGTCCATGAATAATGGACCATGACTTTTAGATAAGGGTGAAATCCTCACGGCTGCGTTCACTTCAAACAATGACCATAAAGAGCGCGAATAATTTACAAGAGCTCGCTTGGCTATTTGGATGCACAGCGAAGCAGTTGGGCTATTATCTTTATAAGCGGTCGCTATCAAGCCAATATAAAAGATTCGAAATTAAGAAAAAAAGAGGCGGCGTTCGAGTTATTCACGCCCCGCAGTCGAACATTAAGCTCATTCAGCAAAGCATCCGGCGTGAACTAGACAAATTGAAACTATTTAAGCCGTGCGTGAATGGATACGTTCGTAACCGAAACATAATTACAAACGCCAGACCGCACGTAGGTCAACGATTTGTCCTAAACATTGATTTAGAAGATTTTTTTGGAGCGATTAATTACGGTCGCGTATATGGCCTACTGTCAAAGCCGCCATTCAAACTTAGCAAACCCGTAGCGGCAGCTATAGCGAAAGCCTGCACGCTGGATAATAAACTACCACAAGGCGCGCCCAGCTCTCCAATAATATCAAATCTTGTTTGTTCAAAATTGGACTCCGAGTTATCGCGGCTCGCTAAAGCTCATGGCTGCTCCTATACGCGATATGCAGATGACCTTACCTTCTCATCTTCGGGTTCAATGTCGCTCGCAACTCGAGTACAGCAACCTGATGGAACGTCAGTATGTAATATTTCTCCGACTCTTTCGGATATCATCGAGAGCAATGGCTTCCGGATCAATCAAGCGAAAGTGCGCCTTGCGCAGCGACAGCACAGGCAAGAAGTCACAGGCCTAATCGTTAACAAAAGGATCAACGTAAAGCGGCGCTACGTAAGAGAAGTTCGAGCGATGCTGCATGCTTGGCAGAAATTTGGATTGGCTGCTGCGCAAAAGGATTTCAATGCATTATATTCGGGAAGCTCAGATTTTGAAGCTGCGGTACGCGGAAAAATTGGGTTTATAGGGCACGTCAGGGGCCGCCCCGACAAAGTCTTCAAAAAATTCGCCACGCAATTTAATGCTCTTGCGAAAGGGCCGAAAATTAGAACCGAGCTTACGCCTGAAGAAATCGTCTTGCAGGCTGTTTGGGTGGTGGAACATGACAGCGACCAAGGGACAGCCTTTTTCCTGGAAGGCTATGGACTGGTGACTTGTGCCCACTGCGTTGGCTCAGGGCCAATCGTTATCTATCATCCCGCCGACCATACGAAGAAATTTTCTGTCGCCCTCTCAAACAAGAACGTCCACAAAGATCTTGCCATATTAGATTTCCCTTCAGCATTGAGCGAAATAATTCCAATTCCACTGAGTAAAACAAGCGTCCCTCCGAAGGGGGCGTCCGTCCACCTTTTTGGCTATCCTGCACACCATGCCGCGCGTCCTGTACGGGTCGAAGCTGGGACTATAATTCGATCATTCCCGAAGAGCGCCGTCACCTATCTGGAAATTACCCCGAAAATAATAGGCGGGAATAGTGGCGGACCTGTCGTCAACGAGACTTTTGCAGCCGTAGGGGTGGCTGTTCTCGGACTAAATGGCGAAATAGATCTAAAAAGTACTGAGTTCCTCGCTGTCAGCGTCGATGAGTTTAAAGGAATGCCGACAAGCAAAATAGTTTAGGCATGAGATGATGAAGAAGGCCGGCAATTTATAATTTAGACTTTCCGCTATCATTTTTGCTTTCAACGAATGGCTTACAAGGCAAGACGTGGATGGCCGGGACAAGTCCGGCCACGACGGACTGAGGGGAGCCATCGCCCCTTAAAGCCCCGCCTCATTATCGCCCCGTTTCCCCGCCCTGTTCCCTCCGGGGAGGTTCGGGACGACAAAGAGGACGATGCCATGAAGCATCTGGGACTGGGACGACGCCTTCAAACGACTTTGGGCCTTGCGGCCGGGCTATGCGGAATTTTTGCGGCGGTGCTTGTTGCGTTTCTCGCCACCGCGCCAATGGCGAACGCCGGCGGATGGGCCACGGTCCACCGCTACGTCAAGAAGACCGGCAACTGTTCGGGCCAGGAAATTCTCGCCAGCTATTATCACACCGGCAAACGCACCGCGACCGGCGAGCGCTTCGACGCCAACGGCAACACCGCCGCCGCCCGCACCTGGGCGCTCGGCACCTCGCTCACCGTCACCAATCCGCACAACGGCCGCTCGCTCACCGTGCGCGTCAACGACACCGGGCCGTGGGGCCTCTCTTACAAGATGGGCGCGCGGCTCGATCTGGCGCGCGGCGCGGCGCAGCGGCTCGGCATGAGCGGCACGCAATATGTCTGCGTGAGCTGACTCAGCGGCCGGCTCACGCCGTGGTGGTATCGTCCGCCGTGGCATGAACCACGGGCGGCAGGCCGAGCTCCTTGCGCACGGTCTCGCAATTGTCGCCGACCTTCTCGATCGCGGCCGCGATGTCCTCGCGGCTGCGGCCCAGATTCCGGCTCCACCACCGCGCCAAGTCGTCGTCGGTCAGGGAGATGCGGCTGCGGTCGGGTTTCACGGGGCGGATCGTGGGCATTGTCGAACTCCTGGTCTCGCGCGTTATGCTGTCGGACGGCATCAGAACGCGGTACAACGCCGATGGGCCGTGAGGGTTCGACCGGGGAGCGCGCCGATGCCCGTCGTCATTCATCCAGCGTTCACGCGCCGCGCCGCCCTTGCCGCGGCCGTCGCCATGCTGACGGCGTGGCCCGCGCCGGCCTTCGCGCTCGACCTCAATGCCTTCCGCGCCGAGCACAAACTGCCGCCCCTCGCCTACAGCGCGACTTTGGGCGGCGCGGCCTATGGTCATGCGCAGGACATGGCGAAGCGCAACAGCCTCGACCACAACGGCTTCAAGGAACGCGCCAAGCTGTCCGGCGGCACGGCGGCGGAGAATGTGTCGTGGGGCTGCGACGACGAGGACTGCGCCATCAGGCAATGGGCGAAGTCGGCGGGGCACCGGAAGAACATGCTGATGAAGGGCGTGTCGGCCTATGGGTTGGCGTCGGCGGTGAGTGAGGGCGGAAGGAAATATTGGGTGATGATGCTGGGGAATTGATTTCTTCCCTCGCCCCGCGAAGCGGGGAGAGGGTGGCGAGGACCGTCAGGT
>LNFM01001729.1_pt1 | contig 48437 bp, 46 predicted proteins | sample 596031 | NCBI WGS metagenome assembly LNFM01 (sample SAMN04254537, study PRJNA301005) | activated carbon metagenome | isolation source: dual media filters at the Ann Arbor, Michigan drinking water treatment plant | place: USA: Ann Arbor
AACACAGACTGGTCCGCGGTGTAACTTTGACCGGCAGCGACAAAGCTGGCCGTTCGGTGGCGCAAAAAGCTGCGTCTGTTTCTAAGAAGACCGTGCTCGAGCTCGGATCGAACGATGCGTATATGGTGTTTGACGACGCCGATCTTGATCTAGCGGTAAAGCTATGCGTGCAAGGACGATTATTCAACAACGGCCAAACCTGCGTCGGCGCAAAGCGGTTCATCGTTACAGAAAAGAACTACGACGAATTCGTCCAAGGATACACGAAAGCGTTTGGTGCGATTGCCATGGGTGATCCGAACGATACCGATACGCAATTGGGGCCATTAGTTTCATGTCGTCAGCGCGATCAGGTACACGCCCAAGTAGCCGAAAGCTTGGCCAAAGGCGCGAGAATCTTGGTTGGCGGAGCAATTCCTGATCGGACGGGGTGGTTTTATCCGGCGACCGCGCTGGTGGACGTCGCGCCCGGCCAGCCCGCTTATGATGACGAGATTTTCGGTCCCGTTGCAGCCATCATAAAGGCCAAGGACGATGAGGACGCGATGCGTATTGCCAATGACAGCCGCTATGGCTTGGGCGGGGGCATCTTTAGCAAGGATGTAGAACGAGCGGTAAAAATGGCCGCGACATATTTCGATACGGGCATGGTCAATATCAACACATTTGCCCTCGCATCGCCCGATATGCCGTTCGGCGGAGTGAAGGATTCTGGCTATGGCCGCGAGCATAGTGATGTCGGGCTGAAGGAATTCGTGAACGTCAAATCGATCACGATTGCTGAGTGAAGTGACCGAAACGCTTCGATGCGATGTCGCAGTGATTGGTGCGGGAACCGCAGGGCTCGCAGCCGAGCGGGCAGCGCGTTCAAACGGTGCGAGCACATTGCTGATCGACCCGAATTTTAACGGGACGACATGTGCCACCGTCGGCTGCATGCCCTCGAAGTTATTGATCGCGGCATCGCATGCCGCGCACGCGGCAATGTCATCGAGACAATTCGGGATAGAGGTGCGTGACGTTCGGATTGACGGCAAGGCGGTGATGCACCGCGTCCGCACCGAACGCGATCGGTTCGTGAGACTGACCCAAGAAAGTTTTGACGAGATCCCCGATGGTGTTCGGCTACACGGCCTCGCCAAGTTCGTGAATGCGGGAACGCTAAGCCTTGATGATGGTCGGATGATCGAGGCTGGCAGCATCGTGATTGCGACAGGTTCATCGCCGTCCGTCCCTGACGCGTTTGCCAAGCTGGGCAATCGCATTTTGACGAATGAGACAATCTTCGATCTTGAAGACCTGCCCAACAACCTTGCTGTTATCGGCTCGGGTTCTATCGGCCTGGAGCTGGCGCAAGCCATGGCGAGACTGGGCGTTGACGTAACGTTGTTCGATAATGGCGACAGATTGGGCGGGATCCGTTGTGACAAGGTTCACGCGACTCTCAAGACAGTTATCGAAGACGATCTGCGCCTCGTTTTGGATGTTGAACTCAAGCCAAGCGCGGCAGATGCAGGGATCCGCATTAAGTGGAGCGGTGGTTCATCGGGCGATGCCACCTTCGATTATGCGCTGGTTGCGACGGGGCGTCCCCCTAATCTCGATGGCGTGAACTTGGCTGCAACCGGTCTTGCGCTGGATGAACACGGTGTCCCCGAACATGACCGTGAAACGATGCGATGCGGCGATAGTGCAATCTTCCTTGCAGGCGATGCCGGACATAACTTGCCGCTTCTTCATGAAGCGTCGCACGACGGTGCTATTGCCGGCCGCAATGCCGTGGCCTTCCCCGCCTCGATCAAGACAGATCGTTTCACCGCGTTCAGCATAACCTTTACCAGCCCTCCGGTTGCACGGATCGGAAAGTCCGAGGATGACGGGGTTATCACCGGCACTGCAGAATTCAGCGATCAGGGACGCGCGCGCGTGGAAGGTGTAAACCAGGGCGTTCTCACACTCTATGCCGCCGCGCCAGATGGCCGGCTGATTGGAGCAGACCTGTTCACGCCAGCCAGCGAGCATCTGGCGCATATTATTGCATGGGCAGTCCAAAACGGGCAAACCGCAACGCAGCTTCTAAGCATGCCTTTCTATCACCCAACGATAGAAGAAGGGCTGAAGTCCGCATTGCGCACGATCTGTGGCGCAACGCCACTTGCCCTGCCGACAGACCAAGACCAAGGGACACCTTCAGGCGCGTAGTTACGAGCCTCAGTCGCGGATCCTTTGCTTCTATTGGCCAGCGGTCGTCAGCCCATAAACCAATCGAGAACTATGTGGGATATCGCATGAACCAATGGCAGGTTTCCAATGGTCAGATTGCGCCGCAATACGACCGAAATGTTAGCGATTGCTGACTGGTAGCTTTGGAACTGATTGTGCAGGAGAAGCTACGTTCAAGTATCAAATCGCTCTATCATGTTGGTCGCGGACAACGTTGACAATCGTGTCAGGTAGGCGGATCATTCGATTGATTATGGAGCTGAGAGATGCGGGCTTACTATTCAAATCAAAATGGTAGGTCGATTAATGGCCAGTTGCGCGCAATCCGGCATGATCTAGTAAGATCATCGGCCATTGCTAGCACTATGTTGCTCGCTGCTTGCAGCCCCAACCTCTACTCGCTGCCCTTCTTCACTTCGACGACCATTCACAACGAACCGGCGTTACGTTTCCTCAAAGAGGGTGGGCCTGCCAACGTCGGCGGCGCTGGCCAGGGGCTCTTGGTGAAGGACCCGTTCGCCGATGGTCGCGTCGTGTCGCTTTCCGCATCCGGCGGTGGCATGCGGGCAAGTTCCTTTACACTTGGCGTTTTAGCCGAGCTCGACGAGGTCAGACCGCCAGGACAAGGCACTTCTGCGCTTGACGAGGTCGATCTGATTAGCTCGGTGTCGGGAGGCTCTTGGGCGGTCGCCTCGATGCTGGAAGCGCGCATTCGAGACCGAGACAGCGCCCTCAACGATGCATTTACGCGCATCGAGAGCAACTATGCCAAGCTAGCGCGGGCAAAAGTTAGGCACTGGGCCGATGCCTTTATTCCGGGTGTTACCGCTAATCTGACTTACTTGGACGTCTATAATGTTGGTGCCCAACGGCCGTTGCCATTCGTTTACTTCAATGCTTCTCTTTTCCCGTCACATTCGTCATTCGTTTTCACACCTGCCTATCTCGAGCACTACAAGGTTAATACGCTCGGCGATCCTGCATCTCCCCGCCGGATCAAACTCGAAAATCGCGACTTGAAAAGCCTACCAATTGGGTACTCCGCGACCGCTAGTAGTGCCGTTCCAGGATACACGAGCGCATTCGCGGAAACTGACCTTTGTGAGGTCGACCAAATTCCTAGCTTCTGTTTCGGTAATAAAGAGCGGCGGGGTAATCTACAGATCCTCGACGGCGGCCTTTACGATAACATAGGCTACAAAACGATGCTTGAGGTAGCCTTAGCGGATCGGGAACGCATGGAACTCATGCCGGCTTCCCTGATCATGATCGACAGTGCCGATGGCGAGGACTTCCAGACAACGTCAATTAGTGCTCGTGAAGACGGGCATGTTGCAGCCATCGCTATGGCTTCAAGTTTTCCAAATCAAAACGCAACCTTCGACCGCCTCCGCGATCCTTCATTCAAGGCGGCCGGGTTCGACAGGCGCATTCTTTTGGATTTTTCGTCTGCCGTCGGCTTTGACGCTACCAAGCATGGTCACTTGCTTCAAGACCTACCCGAGCTCGCTTATTATGCCGCGCACGATGTCGGTTGTTGGGATGACAACAAATCTTGGCAACAAGGTATCCGTGTACTCAGGCGGCCAATCAGCGTGGGGAAGCCAGACGAGAACTTGAAACGCCTCGTGGGCAAAGGCAAGGATTGTGTCTCAATGAACTTCGCTAGAGTCGGCTATCTGTATAAAACGACATTCAAATACGACGAGTATCGTTTCCGACTGAATTATCAGCTTGGTCGCCTTGTAGTTCGAATGAAGCGTTCGCAGCTTGAAGAAGCGATCTTCCGCAACGCGCGGACTGACGCGCACTTATAGGACGAACCGGCCAATCTTGCTTATTGGCCATGCCTGAACGAATGACCGTTTTCAGGAGTGCGGCGTTGGTTGGTGTTCGTCCGAGTTGTTCGCGGTAGACGACACGATGCATGCGCAGGCAACGATCTATCGTTTTGGCCTTCCGAAGGGGGGGAGTAAAACCTTACAGCCTTTAAAGTGTACACCGGCGAGGGCGTTTATTATTTGCAAAAGCAAAATTGCAACAGGGGGGTTATGCATTGAAAGCCGAGCCCAATCTGATGGATTTCCGCGGCTTTCCGGCAGTTTTAATCGGCTGGTAATCCAATCTATCCGTTGCGAAAATGACCATTAGGAGACGTTAGAAGGAACTTTTGCTAGCAAAGCACTGAAGTGACTCGGATTTGGCTCACATTTTCTGAATGTTGGGCATAATCGCGGCCGCGCGCGCCACCTCCAATTATTGTCGGTGAGAGAGCTAATGTCCAAAGACCGCAGATTTCCGTGGCTCCTGAATGAACGATCTTTATGATGCCCCGACCCCACACCCTAAACTGGGCAAGCCCCACCGACTATGACGACCTCGCCGACATCGTCTTCGACGCCGTCCGCAATGGCACCAGCAAATATACCGACGCCCAACGCGCGGCTTGGGTTCCGGTGCGCAGGGGCGGAGAGGAGTGGGCGATGCGCCTGGCGGGGCAGGTCATTGCCATCGCCCGCGACGAAACCCGCGCGGTCGGCTTTATGAGCCTCGCGGCGCAAGGCTATATCGACTTCGCCTTTATCCGGCCCGACGCGCAAGGCACCGGCCTGTTCCGGCGGCTGTTCAATATGATTGAAGACAAAGCCCGTTTGCAAAACGAACCCCGCCTTTGGACCCATGCCAGCCTGATGGCTCAACCCGCCTTCGCTGCTGTCGGTTTTGTGGTGGTCGAGCACGAGGTCGTCCAGATCGGTGATGAAAATTTCGTTCGGGCAATGATGGAGAAGGTGCTCACGACTGCACTATAGCCAGCAGACTGAACCGTGCGTTAGACAGATAGACCACCGGTCTAACCCGAAGGTCTGGTCAATTGATTGCCGATTGACCTATACGCCGGCCTAAACCCCAACCGCCATCATTCTGGCCCGCTGCGATCGATACCGCCGGATTCTAATTGGATTTAGACTTCAGCCTTCTCGGTTTCGAAAGGTTGAGTTTGTCGGAGTCCGCCGTCCTGATTGTCGCGGTAAATCGCGATGCTGCATTGCCCGCGATGATGGACAGCTTTTGCTGCGAACTATGCGCAACCTTGCGGCAGAAAACGGGGATCAAGCTTGCGTCCGACACGCCGCTGGCGTTCGAGAATATCGGCAGCTTCCGAACGAAAACCGACAATCTTGTTATGGCCGTGGGGGCGATTCAGCCGATCCCGAGCCTACGTCCCAGCCTGGCGCGAAGGTGATCGTGATCGGTTCGTGAGGCCGCGCCCATGAACCAACGGCGGGCTACAAACGCTAAGAGTGCTTTGCTTAACGTCGGGAACGTTTGCGTCACCGGATCGCTGACGCTTGGAGGCGCCGCGGCGGGGTATCGCGGTCGTCCAAATCCATACTGTTGACAGGCGGATCATGCGACATGAAAATTGACTGTTTATCTTACCGAGCCGCTGCTTCTTAAAAGCGACCGGTTCTCGGCGATATCGTTTCGGATAGTGACTGCTGCGACGCCGCCTTCGCCCATTGCGTGGCTGATCTGATCGAGACCGATCACCACATCCCCTGCGGCGTATAGCCCGGGTACAGATGTCCTTTGATGGGTGTCGACAATGATGCCGTCATCTTCACCACATTTCGCGCCGAGCATTTTTGCCAGCATGTTATTTACATCTGACCCCAAGGCCGGATAAATCGACGCAAAGCTGAGTTCGCGCTCTCTAAGGCTGACAGCGACACCGTCGTCCGTCAGTCGCTCAATTTTTGCGGGGCCATCGACCAATTCAATCCCTAGCCGTGTTGCGGCACTCTGTTGATCGGCGTCCAGATCATGCGGCCCATCGGGACTGATAAGCGTGACGTCTCCAGTATAGCTTCGCAAAAACTCCGCCTCTGCCAGTCCGCGCTCTCCGGTTCCAATCACGGCTACCTTTTTGTCGGTGACCTCATAACCATCGCATATCGGGCAATAGCGTAATCCGCCCGAAGCGAGCGCCTTTTCGTGCAGATCGTCGTCCATGTCAGGGCGGCGATTGACCACCCCGGTGGCGAGCAATACGTTCGAAGCCTTAATCTCGTCATCGCCATATTTGACTGTAAAGGCACCCCCGTCCTTGCCAAGTTCGAAAACCCGCCCATCCCAGATCTTTGCGCCATATTGCACGGCCTGTTGTCGTATCCGTTCAAGCAATACCCGGCCGCTAATTCCATCGGGATACCCTGCGTGATTATGGGTTTCGGGTATCCAAAGCGCCCGGCTTTGACCGGCATCAACAATCGCGACTTTTAAATGAAAACGGGCAAGATAGATGGCGGCGGTCAATCCTGCCGGCCCGGCACCAACGATCAGACAATCCAGCATGATGATTTCTCCCGGAGTTTCCGCGACATGGGGAGAACGGCTGACCGGCGGCATCGTTCCACTGGATGACGGCGGAGATGACTGGTCATACTATCTTTTTATGCGGGTGGGACTCTACTTTATTGCAAGGCACCATAAGTGAATTGCAATATGGAAACTGGGCTTGCCAGTTGAATGCCGACACGGTCGCCTTCAACCCATCTGACATCAGCTGTCAGAATTTTTCCGTTACTAAGATTGATGAACAATTGCTCGTTGGCGATCAGCGGGGCATCGGTTTCTACCATCATGCCCGATTTCGATACGTTGCGGATTTTAGCGCTGCAGGACCAGTCACATAAGCTGATTTTGGCCTTTAGTTGGGTTGTTATACGCGGCATTCGCGCCTGATGGTCGGGCATGTTACCGATGTCGGTTTGGGACGCTGTCGGCAGCATGTCTAAAAGCTGATCAAACTTCACGCCAAAGCGGGGATCTTGGGTCCAGCGAACCGTCCCCGAACAATGCGTGATATCGTCCAGGCTGATAAACACCGTCTGATCTACACATAATGCAATGTCCGTCGAACCACGCAGACCACTGCGGGATATGTCGCTGATATGGACCTCGGCCTGACGGTTGACGGCGTGGAGCTGCGCACGCAACAATACGCGTTGCCGCGCTTCGCTGCGCTTGGAAACTGGAACGCCCTGGTCAATATCCGGAATAGTAAACGCGTCGTTTTTTAGAATTTCAAAAGACATCTTTTAAAAACCCTCCCCCGAAAAATTGAACTTGTCATCTGCACCTTCAAGGCAAGAACAGGACTTATCGCTTCGCTGCTATATCGATTTAGAAATTGTAAAGTGGCGGCGGGTAGTGGGGACCCGCCGCCTGTCGGCAGGGACCAGACCGCCAACAAGTCCAGATAGCGGCCAAGATATTAACTTCACCGTGCGAGGCACCCTCGTGAAAATACGGTGTTTAGGTCAGGAGATTTCCGTAAAATGGTTGCGCAAGCGGGGTTGGCTACAAGCTCGCAAAAAAGCTGCGGCCTTTTTAAAAATTGCACTGAAATTCCGCTGTGCGAGTAGTCAGCTACGCGGCAGGAGCGCCCGAAAATTCATGCGCTAATTCGGTAAGCCATGCGATTGCACGTCGCTCTTCAGTTGGCGATGGGCAATTCAGCAATCGGACCACATGGCGCGACACGAATTGCGACGGGCCATAATATGCCATTTTCCAATCAGCAAATATGCGCGTGGTGATTGGCAACCGATCAAATATCTCGATATTCGTATGCCTCACATCGTCGATTATGGATGACATAAGTTGCCCGACCGAAGCGCGCGGACCTTCCAGTATCTGCGCAAAATAAGTTCCTGTAAAAAACAGTGCCCCTGTGATTCCGAGGTCAAAATTTTTGACCTGAGCGCCAGCCACGATGTCGGCAACGACCGACTGTGCATCTGGATGCTCGATCTGGCTTTCGCTGATGTAAAGCAGGCGTTCCATGTCAGGTGCCACTATGCGACCTGCGATGCCGATAGAGAGCCGATTCTTACCTGTTCAAATGGAACGATGTTGGAATTGGGTTTCATTTTTCTGATCAGTTCCGGAGTTTCTGCGCCTGAACGCGCAGCGCCAAATAAATAGCCTTGCCCAAGCGTGCATCCGCATGTTCGAACAAAAGCAGCCTGCGCCCTGGTTTCAATGCCTTCGGCGACGGTTTCCATACCGAGACTGCCGCCAAGTCCGATGAGTGCCCGCACGATGGCCGCATCGTCGGCTGTTTTGCCCAATCCTGCCACAAATGTTTGATCAATCTTGAGTACGTTCACGGGAAACTGCTTAAGATGCGTGAGCGAGGCAAATCCCGTTCCGAAATCATCAAGTGCAATTCTAACGCCTTGCTTGCTGAGTTTTGTCAGTGCACGCAGCACATAATGACTACCGCGGTCGAGAAAAACGCTTTCTGTAACTTCAATTTCGATCAGGTGCGGCGATATCCGCCTTGCCTTCATCGCGGCAAGTAGCCGTTCCGCATAATCATTCGCCGCAAAATCACCAGCGCAGGTGTTCAAAGCAATTTGGCCAAAATCGACGCCAGCTTTGGCCCATTTCTCCATGTCGTCGAGCACCCGAACCATCATTCGCTCGCCGATTACCAAGGCCAGTTCGGTGTCCAGAAATGCAGGTGCCACCATATGCGGAAGGCCCAGCTTTCCGTCATTTTGCTCCCATCGCATCAACGCTTCGAAGCCCGTGAGCTCACCGGACCGCAAATCAAATTTGGGTTGGTAATAAGGGAATACCCGATCTTGATCGATCGCATGTCGTGCAAGCTCGGTCATGTTGATTTCCCGCTGGAAATCTGTTTCCATGTCGGGGTGGAAGGTAACGGCACAGCCTCGTTTCGTTTTGGCGACGCCCAAAGCAAGGTCGCCGCATTTTATCAGTGATGCTGCGGTCGATGCGTGCTCCGAATAAACGGCCACACCGATACTGGCGCGGCACTCGATCAAGCGGCCATTGTGCTCGAGTTTTTCGCGCAACCGTGAGTTAAGAGACTCCACTATTGCTGCAAGATGTGACTTGGCTTTTACCGATTTGAGCACGATGCCAAATTCATCTCCGCCCAAACGCGCAACGGTGTCCCCCGCTCGCACGATGTCGCGAAGCCGGGCGGCGAAGCTGCAAAGTACCGCATCGCCCGCATCATGCCCAAGCGAGTCATTAATCTGTTTGAAATGATCGACATCGATCAGGATGACCGCAACCCCTGATCCACCATCCCGAGCGTCGTTCAGCGCCAGTTCGAGCTCAGTATGAAATAGCGTCCTGTTACCCAGATGTGTCAATGAGTCGTGTGTGGCAATCCAACGCAACGCAGTCGACGCTGTTCGCTGCTCGGCCGCGCGGTTATCGCGCTCGGCAATCGACCTGCGAAGTTCAAGCTGACCTTCAACCTGCTTTGCCAACACTCGCAAGGTTAGACACTGCGTCTCTGTCAGGCCGTCGGGTCGTTCGACGGGATCAAGCACACATAAGGTTGCAATCGGTGTTCCATCGGACGCAATAATCGGCATCCCGGCATAAAAACGGATCCACGGATGTCCAACGACAAGCGGATTTTCAGCAAATAGCGGATCTTCATGCGCATCGGTGACCACGAAAATATCAGGCTGCCGGATGGCATGCGCACAAAATGAAACCGCGATAGGTGTCTCGCTGACGCCGAGACCGACTTCGGATTTGAACCACTGCCGGTCCTTGCAGACAAAGCTGATTGCCGCGAACGGTGCGCCACAGACTGCTGCGGCCAACCTGGTGATATCTTCATATTCCGGCTCGGTCGGCGTATCCAAAATCTCATAACGGTTTATCGCAGCGCACCGGGCTGCAATTTCCGCAGATCGGTTTCCGGGCGACAAATTGGGAAGACTAAATTCTTTACTGTCGCATATCATCGTCACAGTTTTTTGCACCCAATAATCAAGAAGGAACTCGGATTTGGTTAGTATACTGCGATATTTGTCGAGCGCGAGATCGGGAAAATGCGAGGGTTAACGCAATGCCTTGTTAATACACCAAACGTTTACAACGGGACTATGGTTGGAACAGTAACCGGTGATCATGTGTTTACACATGGATTTGATCAACGAAGCCGACGTAATTCCCTTAACAAGAGGACAAAATGCCGAATTCCATATTTTCAGACATACTTGATGAAAGCCTAGTCATCACCCCGGCATCCGACACCTCCCGGTGTGTCTATGTAATCGATGATGAAAGCGAGGTCAGGCGTTCACTGCATGTCCTGCTTTCGACCGCTGGCCTGGTCAGCTGGCCCTTTGCATCTGCTAGAGATTTTTTGGATAATTTGGATGGTCTTGCCCCCGCGCCAATCCTACTTGACATCCGGATGCCCGAAATTGACGGGATTGAACTCATTACAATTCTGCACGAACGGGGAATAAATTGGCCAGTCATCATCGTCACTGGGCATGGCCAAATTCAGGTCGCTGTGCAGGCCATGAAGCTGGGTGCCATAGAGTTTCTTGAAAAGCCTTTCGAGTTCGAGGTGCTTGAACAAGCTTTGAAAACCGCATTTGCGCAACTCTCGACGGCAAACGACACCGCCGTCGTTCGAGAAGGCGCGCGCGAGCGATTTAATCTGCTCAGTTTGCGGGAAATGGAGGTGATGAGCGTCTTGATGCAGGGTACTCCCAATAAGGCAGCAGCTCATCAGTTATCACTAAGCGTCCGCACGATCGAGATGCACCGTGCCAACGCGCTTACTAAACTGAACGTAAAAAGCATGGCGGAAGTCGTACGCCTTGCCAGCGATGCCCAACTCCCGCTAGAAATATTGGACAGAAGTCATGACGATCCCGGAAAATGATGTTTCGACAAACATCACTGAAAAAAAAGGGTTTATGGCTGGAGTTTTAGAAAGCGCACATGAACAGGAACGCGCTTTCTTAATCGCTCTTGCAACCGAAGATACGATTTGGGACTGGGATCTTAAAACGGACTATCTGGAGTTCAGTACAAAGATTGCCAAATTCGGGTTTGACGATTGGGCATCCAACCCCTCAATTTATTGGTGGGAAGATCATATTCATCCGGATGACCGCGAAGCAACTTTGCGGGCCGTTTCAGCCGCGATTGACAGCGGCAAAAAAAGCTTTTCGGTAGAATATCGGTTCTGCAAAGCCGATGGCGACTTCGCCTACATCATTGACCGAGCATATATTATGCACGACGATGATGGTGTTCCCATCCGCGCAGTCGGGGCAATGATCGATGTGACCGAACTGCGGATGGTCAAACAATCCTTGCAGAAAACCGAAAATCAGCTTGCGTTGGTTTACCGGCTGAACGCGATGGGCACGATGGGCACGATGGGCACGATGGGGTCGATGATCGCCCATGAATTGAACCAGCCGCTGACAGCCGTCACCAATTACGTCAGGGCATCCCGCCGCCTCGCGGCTTCAGAAAATCCAGCCGATATCGAACTTTTGCACGAAGCGTTAGAAGCTGCAGAAATGGGCGCGTTACGCGCGGGCGATATCATTCGGCGGCTGCGCGAAATGGTCGCTCAGCGCAATGTCAACCAATCCGAAACATCGTTGGCGCAACTTATTGTCTACGTTTGTGCCATTGCCCTTGAGATAGAGTCGGCCAAATCAATACGTCTGTGGTCCACTGTAGAGCCATCAGATCTGACCGTTTGGGTCGATCCTGTTCCAGTCCAACAGGTTATCCTCAACCTCATACGCAATTCGGTCGACGCGCTTGAAAACATAGATAAGCCGGAAATCGCTATCCACGCCGTAAAACGCGACAAATTCGCCGAAATCAGAATTCGTGATAATGGCAGCGGGGTGCCCCAACTTGTCCGAAACAACCTGTTTTCAGCAGTCATGACGAAAAAGGCAACCGGGATGGGAATTGGCCTATCGATTAGTCGTACAATCATCGAAGCAATAGGCGGCGAAATCTGGCTCGAGGAATCAGCGCCGGGGCACACTGAATTCAGATTTACATTGCCGCTGTTTCGGTCGGAAACGGCCGACGATTAGGTCTGCATTATTGGCGCGAAAAGATAAATTTCAGCTTTCTGTGGAGCGCCTGTCGTTCCAGCTGAAATCGTCACGCGGCAACGTGGAGTTTCGCGTCGTCGTCAACGGTCCAAAACATTGCCAGCGATTTTCCGCCCGCTTTTGCGCGATAAAGCGCTGCATCTGCACAATCTAGCATATGCTCTAGTGACAGGCCCTGCTGCGGTGCGATGGCGATCCCAACGCTCACCGATATGTTCATTAGCTTGCCCATAATGGCGTAGGGCTCACTTAAACGCCTGATGATCCGGCCCGCGAGCAGTCTGGCTTCGTCTTCATGCTTTAACCCAACCTGCAAGACAACAAACTCGTCGCCCCCCAGGCGTGCTACGGTGTCATTGCTACGTACGATTGCTTCAAGCCGGTGTGCTACTTGTTCAAGCAACGCATCCCCCGCCAAGTGGCCGTGCTGGTCATTGATGGCTTTAAATCCGTCAAGATCGAGAAAGTAGAGCGCAAGCGATTGTTCCGAACGCAGCGCGGCGGCGATGGAGAGTTGAAAACGCTCGCGCAGCAGAAGTCGATTGGCGAGACCGGTAAGTGCATCATATTTCGCAAGTTGCGCCAGATCGTGTCGCGCTGTGTGATGCTCGACCGCCGAGCGATAGAGGTGTGCAACGCTTTGCAAGCTGAGACCTGTAATCATCGCGACGAGCGCAGCCTCAAAAAGAAACATTTCTGCATGTAGTGCGCCAGAATGTGTGGTGAATGAATGCAGCGCTAGCGCCGCCACGGTTGGCACGGTTGCAAGCAACAGGCTAATAACGCAAATCTTTGGCCGGACGGATATTCGGGAAACAACACCAGCCCCAAAGCTGAAGACAAGGCTGATGGTAATCAAATGTAGCACCGGATTATGGGCATTGAGCGCCAGCACGTTCAGCGCAGCTAGAAGAACTGCGGACGCATAATTTCCAACCGCGTAACGTCGCTCCCATCGCTTGAGCTGTTCTAAATCGTTTACCGGCGAAACCCGCAAATAGGCACGAACCTCAAAAACGCGCCAAGACGTTGTCAACGTACCAAGGACCGCCAGCGCGGCATAAATGGGATCGTTTAGCTCGAATGCAGCAAGAATGCATATGGCAACGAAGACAACGCCTAACCCGAGTATCGGAAGCCACATGCTGAATAGCATGTCAACGAAGTCCCGGTAGACTGGCAACGGAATTTTGCCCGAATTGGAAAAGCGTAGGATACGGAATAGGTTAGCAACACCCCCGACCCTTGGGAGCCGACGGTTTTCAAACGCAATATTAGAATCTGTTTGTGGACGCACAGCTTACCGCCTTGATGTCGATCTCAAGTATGAAACTAGTCCGAGTGTGAGCTCGACTGGCTTCGGGTTAGTTGGTCCCCGAACTAGGTCTAAGAGCACCGGCCTAAGAAAATGATAACGGCAATGTAACGCTCCTTGGAATAACCGATTTGGGCGAATTGCAAAGCCGTTGCGAAGACCGCGGCGCGGCGATGAAATCCTGCTCCCGCAATCGTGGCTGCGTTGTTCGACCACTCAAGATTGTTTTCGGTCACTTGGACCACAGCAATGCAGCATATAGACCCGCCGGATCGACATATCTCGGATGGCGTCTGCTGTCGTGTGCACGTGAGGCGAGCCTAGGGCTTAAATTCCTCCAATGGCGCGCCACTGGCAACGACCGTGTTTGCTGCAATCAAAACAAAAACAATCCGGCAAGTCTCGGTCGCTGACGGGTCGCGCCACAAATGCATTGTCCCACGTTGGACGATGATATCGCCGCTACGGGCAGTGGTCACTGCGCCGTCGTCGAGTTCCAATTCAACCTCGCCCGACAAAACAATGCCGTAATCGATGTTATTTCCGGCGAACAGGTATCTCTGCAACCGTTTGTCGCAAACGACCCTCGCAACATCGGCACGCATCCTTGCCACGACATCCCCGTTCATCTTCCAGAAAGCTTCGCGCACCCAAGCGCAATCTGCATAGCGTTCAGGTCCGGCTTCGCTGCCGCGCCGCGAGATGAAGGGGGCTTCCAACAGCCGGGCACGCCATCAAAAGGGGGATGGTCCGACAAGGTCTACGAAAAGCAAAGACCGGCTGAACGTATAATTGGGAGACCGATATGATTTTGAATTCCAGACGACCCAAAATGTATGCGCTTATTGCAGTGCTGTCCGTTCCCGCATGGGCCGGTGTAGCGGCGCAGGACCAGCAATCCGAATTATCACCGGTAGAGGCTGAGGCCGGCACCGTCGTCACCGGTATGCCGCCGGCCGATTTGACCGGACTTCCTGAAGGACCGGAAATCAAAGGCTTCATTTCGGCGCGAAAGGACGACCGCGTTCAGATAACCGGTCCTAACGGCACCACAACTGTGCTTTCAATCAGCGAGTCGACTCAGGTTCGCTCGAGCTCAGGGCTGTTCGGACTTGGCAAAGCAAAACTTGCGACCGACCAGTTGCTGAATGGCTTGCCGGTTACGGCCAAAACGGTGCAGTGGGGCGGCGGCCTCGTTGCAAGCTCGATCCGTTTACAGAACAAGGATCTGAAAACGGCCAGCATGATTCGCAACGGCACCGAACAGGGTTTTGCCGAACAGACTGCGGCAACCGAAGCGCTGCGCAGCCGCGTTGCCGACATCGACCAGTATAATATCAAGGGAACGACCAACGTCTATTTCGACACAGGCAAGTGGCAGTTGTCGCAACAGGCGCAGGCAGAGCTTTGCAACGCTGCAACACAAGCCGGGGCGACCGATAATGCGTTGATGCTGGTCGTCGGTTACACCGATTCTGTTGGCGATTATGACTATAACCAGACACTGAGCGAAAAGCGTGCGTCCAAGGTCGTCAACCATCTGCAACAGGCTTGCGGCTGGAAGCCCTATCGTATGTTGACCCCGACCGGAATGGCCGAAGCCGATCCGCTGGCGGACAATGAAAGCGAGCAAGGCAAGGCACAGAACCGCCGCGTTGCGGTCAACATCCTCGTCAGCAAGAGCGTCGACGGACTGTAAGAATGTGCGGGGTGGGTTTGCGCCCACCCCGATACCTTCCGCAAAGGCGCTGGCAGAGTGTCGTTCGCCGAAAATAACCCTATCCCTATCGAAGCCGCGCTCTAGGGCTTGCCCCCGCCCGCTAGGCATGACAGCAACGCAGTCAATTTCACGACAGGGGAGCTTTCAAATGAAATTGTTAATCAAAGCCGCGCTTTTAGCCGGTGTGTCTTGTGTATCTGCGTCCGCTTGGGCGCAAGACAAGCCAACCCTTGACAAACCAAAATGGGACGTGGCTGCACCTCCAGGACTGACAGTGCGCCAGATCGAAATCAACACCGATGAAGGTTCGTGGATGAACCTCGATGTCAGCCCTGATGGCGGCACGCTGGCCTTTGATTTGCTCGGCGACATCTACACGGTACCAGTAAGCGGCGGCACCCCGACGCGGATCGCCGAGGGGCTACCTTTTGAAACCCAGCCGCGTTTTTCGCCCGACGGACGGCGCATCGCCTTCACCTCCGACCGCGGCGGTGGCGACAATATCTGGATCATGAATGCCGATGGCTCCGACAAGCGCCAGCTGACCAAAGAGGATTTCCGCCTCTTGAACCAGCCAAGCTGGAGCCCCGACGGACGCTTCATCGCGGCAAAGAAACATTTTACAACTGGCCGCTCGCTCGGCACCGGTGAGGTCTGGCTCTATCATGTCTCGGGCGGCGCTGGTGTGCAGCTGGTAAAAAAACCAAACGAACAGCACCAGAAGGAACTTGGCGAGCCGATATATGCGCCCGACGGCAAGCACATCTATTATACCCGTAACATCACGCCGGGGCCGATTTTCCAATATGCGCAAGACTCGAACGGGCAGATTTTCGATATCGAGCGTTACGAGATCGATACCGGAAAAACCGAGACTGCAGTTGCTGGCACAGGCGGCTCGGTGCGCGCAACGCCTTCGCCCGATGGTAAGAAAATCGCTTTCGTCCGCCGCGAACGGACCAAGTCGAAGCTCTATGTAAAAGATCTGTCGACTGGCGAAGAGCGCAAGATTTATGATGCGCTGGACCAGGATGTTCAGGAAACCTGGGCGGTCACTGGCGTCTATCCGAACATGGACTGGTCGCCGGACAGCAAAAGCATCTATTTCTGGGCGGGCGGCAAGATCCGCAAGGTTGATTGGCCGAGCGGGGCTTCGAGCGAAATCCCGTTCCGCATTTCGGATACTCGCGGTGTGATTGATCCACCGCGCCCACCGGTTGAAGTAGCGCCGGCGGCATTCAACACGACAATGCCGCGTAGTGTCGTGACATCGCCAGATGGCCGGACGGTGCTGTTCGAAACGATGGGCAAGCTCTGGACGAAATCTGCCAGCGGCGGTTCGGCCAAAAGGCTGACTTCGGGCACCGAGATGGAAGGCTATCCAACCTGGTCGCGCGACGGCAAGACAATCGCCTATGTGGCGTGGACCGATAAGGGGCTGGGCGAAATTCGCACGATGGCCGCATCAGGAAGTGCGTCCAAAAAGGTCACGCCTCAAGCCGGTCATTATGCCCGCCCGCGTTTTTCGCCGGACGGCAAAACTATTGTCTTTGAGAAGGGCCAAGGCGGCGGCCTGACTTCGCCTTTGATGTCCGACCAGCCCGGAATTTACCGCGTGGCGGCAACGGGCGGCGAAATCGTGCGGGTCAATGCGGGTGGTACCGCCCCCCATTATGGCAGCAGCAACGACCGTGTCTTCTTTACCGAAAATGGCCAGAATAAGCGCTTGCTGGTCAGCACAGATTTGGGCGGAGAAGCCAAACGCAGCCATGCCAGCGGTGAATTGACGACGATTTATGAAGTTGCGCCCGACGGAAATAACTTCGCCTTCCGCCAGAATTACGAGGCCTTTGTGATGCCGCTGATGCCCGGCACGCAAGAGGTAAGCGCGTCGCCATCGGGTGGGCCGCTGCCGGTGACCAAGGTCAGCAACGGCGGTGCAGATTATATCCATTGGAGCAACAATGGCAGCGAGCTGCATTGGGCTATCGGGCCGATGCTCTTTTCGGCGCAAACAAGCGCTCTCTATCCGAACGCACCGCTTGCTAAGGACGCCAAGCCTGCCAAGTTCGAACCACCAAAGACCGGCGTTTCGCTCGCCATGCCAATGCAGTCGGACCGCCCTTCGGGCCTCGTTGCGTTCACGGGCGCGCGCATTGTCACGATGGCCGACAAAAGCGGCGGGATCATCGAAAATGGTGTGGTGCTGGTCGAGAACGACCGAATCAAGGCAGTCGGCCGCGCTGGCGAACTCGCCATTCCTGTAGGCGCGAAGACGGTCGACGTGACCGGCAAGACGATCATTCCTGGTCTTGTCGATGCCCATGCGCACGGGCCTCATGGTGTCGATGAAATGACCCCGCAGCAGAATTGGGTGAATATGCTCAATCTGGCGATGGGCATCACGACGCGGCATGATCCGTCAAGCAGTGCGGCGACAGTGTTCCCCGCAGTTGAAATGCAGCGTGCAGGCCTGATTGTCGGTCCTCGCAGCTTCTCGACGGGCGAAATCGTTTATGGGGCAAAGGCGGCTGACGTCTATGCCGAGATCAACAGTCTCGACGATGCGCTGGCCCATGTTCGCCGCCTGAAAGCCCAGGGCGCGCATAGCGTCAAAAACTACAACCAGCCACGCCGTGAACAGCGCCAGCAGGTAGTCGCTGCTGCAATTCAGGAAAATATGCGCTCGGTGGCCGAGGGTGGTTCATTGTTCGGGATGGACATGAACCTGATTGCCGACGGCAACACTACGGTCGAACATAATGTGCCACTCGATATATTTTACGATGATGTCGTGCAGTTCTTCTCGAAGTCTAAAGTCGGTTATACCCCGACTTTGGTCGTGACCTATGGCGGACCTGCAGGCGACCCCTATTGGCGCTCGCATACCGACGTGTTCCGCCATCCGCTGATGGCAAAGCATTATCCGCCGACCGAGCTTGCCGCAAATAACGCACGCCGTGAGATTGCGCCTGAAGAGGACTATGTCGACGACAATGCCGCACGCGAGGCGCATAAGCTTGCCAAGGCGGGCGTGCCCGTCGCGATCGGTGCGCATGGTCAGGAAGCGGGTATCGCTGCGCATTGGGAACTTTGGTCGTTTGTCCGTGGCGGCATGTCGCCGGTGGAAGCTTTAGCGGCAGGTACGATCGAATCGGCGCGCTCGCTTGGTTATGACAAGGATGTTGGCTCGATCGAAGCGGGCAAGCTTGCCGACCTTGTAGTGCTTGATGCTGACCCAAGCGCCGACATCCGCAATTCGGACAAGGTTTCGAAGGTGATGATCGGCGGACGGCTTTATGATGCCGCGACGCTCAACGAGGAAGTGACCGGTACCCGCAAGCGCCTGCCTTATTACTGGGAGTAAACGGGCTTCATTCGCGCGGTTTCCGTAAATGGCGGACCCGCGCGAATAGGCCGGGGCTTGAAAACGGTTCGAACATATCGTCGGGATTTTCCGGGTCGAGTACGGCATTGTCGGCAATGGCTTTTTCCGCTTCGTCGAGCTCGGGTAAATTGAGCCGTTCAAGTGTCCGTCCGTTGCCGCTTGGTTGCGCGATAATTTCCCGCATCGGGGTGCCATTATCCAGCAATTGCGCCACGCGTTCGGCGGACAGCCCGCAATGCTCGGCAAGCAACGTGGCGCGCAGGGCCTTGATATTGGTGCACGCGCTTTCATTGCCCGGGCGGTCGCAGTCGATGAAAATATCGCATTCGCTGTCTAGCCCCAGCGAGCGATTGTTCATATTGGCCGACCCGATCCGCAATATCCGGTCGTCGACGATCATCAGCTTCGCGTGGACATAGATGGAATCGCCGCCTTTGGTCTTCGGCAAATATATCCCAAAGCGCTCTTTGTGATCATGCTCGCCAATCGCGCGAACCAATTGCGCGCGTGCGCTGTCCATCGCCTTTTGTTCAAGCCAGCCATCTGCGGTGGCAGGTCCAACAATGATAATCTCAGGCGGGTCGGGTTCATCCATCCGCTTGGCGATGGCATCGGCGATTTTGGGCGAGGCGAAATATTGGTTCTCGGCGTAAATGAATTTTTTTGCTTTCGCGATCTGCTCCAGAAACAGATGCTGGATTTCGCGAATCTCCCACGCACCGTTATATTCGGCGCGGGTGCGGGCGATACCCATTTCGATATATTGGTAATCGGCCTTGAGAAACTCGGGCCAGGGCGAAACGGCGTCGGCCGGACAGGGTTCAATCGGGTCGCCGCCCGCGAATTCCCATCGCGCTCGGCTAAGCACGGCAAGCGCTGCTGCGGCTTCACCTTCGACCAGCATCGTGCAGTCGTGCCAAGGGCCATAGAGCTTGCCATTGGGCCGTCTGCGCCGGACGTCGCCATCGAGATGATCGCGCGTGTCCCAGCGGTCGGCGGTCATGTCGATGCCGCCACAGGCTGCCATCTTGTCATCGATGACGACGATCTTCTGGTGATGGCTGCATCCGACCGGATGCGCGCCGTCGAGCTTGAACTGGATTTGTTTGTGCATCGCCCATTTCGCCACATCGACGATGGTTTGCCCGCGACCGAGCATTTTCAGCGCGCCGATATTCCATTTGAGTAGCTTGATTTCGAGGCCCGGTGTGCGGTCGGCGAGCCACAGGATGAAATCGCCCAGCCGTTTGGGCGGGTCGCCCTTTTTCCGCCTGCTGCGTGTCAGATCGATCCGCGTATCAAAATCCCACCCGATCAGCATGATGCGGTGCTTGGCGTTCATCATCGCCGCTTGGATGATTTCGAAATAGTCTGCGGCATCAATGACAGGGTGCGCGCGGGTGGCCTTGGCATGGCACCAAATGCTGTCGCTTTCAGATTTCTCGGGGTCCATGCATTCTCCTCTTGCCAGCCTATATCAACGGTAACACATTTCGCTGACAAAAAGGCGACTCCCCATTTGGAAAAAATGCGATATAGAACAAATCATGAACAATGAGGTGATTCTATCTGACATTGCGTCGCCCTTGCTCGCGCGCGGCAATTGGCGGGAATATCGACCGGATAAGCAGGACTTGCTACCCATTGGCGCGCCTGCGGTCGATGACCGGTTGCAGGGCGGCATAGCCCGCAACGGGCTGCATGAATTTTTCGGAGCGAAACAAGGCGATACGGTTGCCACCGCTGCCTTTGCCTTGTTGCTGGCGCTTCGCTTGCCAGAGCTTAAAGCGCGCATTTTCTGGATTTCGGGCGACAAGGAGCGCCAAGCATCAGGACGGCTTTATCCGCCAGGCTTGGCAGAAATGGGCGCTGATCCCGCAAGGATGCTTTTGGTACAGGCCGCAGATTTGCGCGATGCATTGCGGGCTACTGCAGACAGCATCCGGTCGAAGGCAGCGGGTGCGGTGATATTGGAAGCGCAGGGCAATGCGAAGCTGATCGATCTTACATCGACGCGGCGGCTGGCATTGGCGGCGGCAGAGGCAGGGGTGCTGGCGTTATTGGTGCGCGGCGATGCCGTACCGATGCCAAGCGCGGCGAGTACGCGCTGGCAAATATGCTCGGCCCCTTCGCTGCCCTTGCCCGGCAATGCGCCCGGGCTTGCAACATTCGACATCAGCTTGCTGCGCCATCGCGGCGGCATTGCGCCCTTTACGGCGAAAGTAACCTGGGATCATGCAACACGAAGCTTTCACGACACGCCTTTATCTGGCGGTCTTTCTGCCGCTGTTACCGGCGGAGAGGCTGATCCGGACTCGCGGATCCAGGCCTGACGCACCTTTTGTTCTGGCCGAAAAGGATCGCGGCGCAATGCGGTTATCGGCCTGCGACAGCGCGGCGCTTGGCCTTGGCCTGACGCCGGGGACCGCGCTTGGCGACGCGCGGGCGCGAGTGCCGGACCTTGCAGTGTTCGATCATGATCAGGCGGCAGATACCGAGCTGCTCGGTTGGCTGGCTGATGGTTGCGAGCGCTACACGCCGGCCTGCATGCTTGATCCGCCGCAAGGGTTGCTGCTCGATATCACCGGTTGCGCCCATCTGTTCGGCGAGGATGAGACGGAACTGGCCAAGGATGTGAAAGCGCGGCTGCGCCGTTATGGGCTCAGTTGCCGTCTGGCTTTGGGGGCGACGCCGGATAGCGCACGAGCCAAGGCAAAATTTGCGAAGGCTGTCATCGGCGACCTGCCGGTGGAAGCGCTGGATGGTAGCGACAAGGTGCATCAGGCGCTCCGCAGGGCTGGACTTAAAAGCATCGGTGATCTGGCAAAGCGTCCCCGCACGCCCTTGGCTGCGCGCTTTGGCAAGGCTGTCGTCGTCAAACTCTCGCGGCTATTGGAGGAAGAAGACGCGCGCATCACCCCGCGCCGCAGTCTGCCCGTCATCCATGTCGCGCAAAATTTTGCCGAACCCATCTCGCGTACCAACGATGTGCTGACGACCATTGAAGCACTGGCCGGCGCGGCGGCGGTGCAGTTGCGCGAACGCGGACAGGGGGGGCGGCGGTTCGAGGTCAGCCTGTTCCGAAGTGACGGCCATGTCGCGCGGCTGGGCATAGACACCGGTGGGCCGACGCGTGATGCACGCCTGCTGATGCGGCTCATCCGCGAACGGATTGATGCGCTCACCGACCCGCTTGATCCCGGCTTTGGTTATGACCTTATTCGGCTTGCCGTGCCACTCGCCGAAACGTTGACCAGTGTGCAGGCGGGGCTTGAGCAAAAGGTCGATATCGAAGCCGAATCTGCCGCGTTGATCGACCGTCTCAGTGTAAGACTCGGAGGAGACCGCGTGCGCCATTTCCATAAGCGGGACAGCCACATCCCCGAACGCGCTGCGTTGGAACGTGCGGCGCAATCCGGCGCGTCACATGGCGACTGGGAAAAGCCGGAAGCAGGCGAACCCGCGATGCGGCCCTTCCGCTTGTTCGAAACCCCGCAAGCCATCGAGGTAATGGCCTCAATCCCCGACGGCCCACCTCGCCAGTTTCGCTGGCGGCGCAATCTGCACCAGATTGTAAGCTATGAAGGCCCCGAGCGCATCGCGCCCGAATGGTGGCGGCACAAAAGCGGCTATGAGGCAGGAAGTGGCGGCCTGACGCGCGACTATTACCGCGTGGAGGACAAGGAGGGCAGGCGTTTCTGGTTGTTCCGGCGCGGGCTATTCACCGAAGCCGGAAAGCCGCTCTGGTACCTGCACGGTTTGTTTGCATGAGCTACGCAGAGCTTGCCTGCACCAGCAGCTATTCCTTTCTGCGTGGGGCATCGCCGCCGTCGGATTATGTGGCGGCAGGCGTAGGGCTTGGATTGAAAGCCATCGGCATTGCTGATCGTAATACGGTTTCAGGCGTTGTACGCGCTTGGAAGGCATTACGCGATGCACCGGATGATGCGCGAAGTGCTTTGCTGACTGCCAAGCGGGAAGCAGGTGAGCCAGAGATATTGACTGAAGCGGAAGAGGCCGCGTGCATAACAGGCCTTAGGTTTGTAGCGGGTGCGCGGCTGGTATTTTCGGATGGTACCCCCGACATTCTCGCTTATCCAGCGAGCCGTGAGGGGTGGGGAAATCTAACTCGACTGCTGACTGTCGGGAATATGAGAGCAACCAAAGGTAGCTGCATATTAAAATTCGATGACTTGCGAGAGCATCGGGGTGACCTGCTTTTGATCATCATGCCCTATTCAACCGCTGATGAAGAGGAAGAGCATAAGGCCCCACCCATTTATCAGTTCAAGGAATATCCCAAATCAAACGCCGCCACTTCGCATCTAAAGCTGGTTTCCTCTGCACCGCAAAGCTGGGAAGAGACGCTGCGCCGGTTGGCGAACATCCATGAAGGCTATGTATGGCTCGGCATGTCGACGCATTACGGGGGCAAGGACAAACGAAAGTTCGCTGAATATCGAGAGGCGGCTAGCGCCTTTGGAGTTCCATTGCTGGCAACGAATGACGTGCTTTATGCAAGGCGAGACCAACGCCCGCTCCACGATATCGTCACTTGTATCCGGTTAGGGACGACCATTCAAAAAGCCGGTTTCGCGCTCGAAGCCAACAGCGAGCGATATGTCAAAGCATCAGATGAAATGGCTGGATTATTCTCAGCTTGCCCGAAAGCTTTGTCTGAAACGGTGAATTTCGCTGATAAAATCAAATTCGATCTCGAAGATCTGAAATATGAATATCCGCATGAACCAGTCCCGGATGGATGGACTTCTGACGAATGGCTGGCGCATCTGGTTTGGGATGCAGCGCATAGTCGCTATGGACCGGTCCTTCCGGAAAAAATCCACAAATCGATTGAAGCCGAGCTGGCATTTATCCGAGCCGAAAATTACGCTTATTATTTTCTGACCGTCTATGATCTGGTCAAATTCGCCCGCGAGCAAGATCCGCCTATCCTTTGCCAGGGGCGTGGTTCGGCGGCGAATTCGACGGTGTGTTTTTTGCTGGGGGTCACCTCGGTTGACCCTCTGACGAATACATTGCTGTTCTCGCGCTTCATTTCCTCCGACCGCAAAGAACCACCCGATATTGACGTCGATTTCGAGCACGAGCGGCGTGAGGAGGTCATACAATATGTGTATGAACGCTACGGTCGACACCGTGCGGCTATTGCCGCGACGATCATCCATTATCGCCCGCGCAGTGCGGTGCGCGAGGTTGGCAAGGCGCTTGGGCTGACCGAAGATATAACCACGCGCGTGGTCAGTACCGTCTGGGGAAGTTTCGGCAGTGGTCCCGATGACCGGCGTCTTGCAGAAGCTGGCTTTGATCCGGACAACCCCGAAATTGCCCGGTTGAGATCGTTGTCCGAGCAGCTTTTGATGTTCCCGCGTCACTTGTCGCAGCATGTGGGCGGATTTGTACTGACGCAGAGCCGCCTCGATGAAACCGTGCCGATCCACAATGGCGCGATGAAAGATCGGAATTTCATCGAATGGGACAAGGACGATATCGATGCGCTCGGGTTGATGAAGGTCGACGTGCTGGCTTTGGGAATGCTCACGTGCATCCGCAAGGCGTACGAAATGATCCGCGCCGAGGGGCTGGGCGACTATGACCTCAAGGTCGACATCGATTCTGACGATCCGGCGGTTTATGACATGCTGTGCCGGGGCGAGAGTCTCGGCGTATTTCAGGTCGAAAGCCGCGCGCAGATGAACATGCTTCCCCGGATGAAGCCAAGAAGTCTGTACGACCTTACGATACAGGTTGCGATTGTCCGACCCGGTCCGATCCAAGGGGATATGGTGCATCCCTATTTGCGGCGGCGGAATGGCGAAGAGAAAGTCGAATATCCCTCGCCGTCCCCCGAGCACGGTGATGCGGACGAATTATTTCAGGTTCTTGGGAAAACTTTAGGCGTGCCGCTGTTTCAGGAGCAGGCGATGAACCTTGCCATCACCGCTGCCAAGTTCAGCGAAGCCGACGCCAACAGATTACGTAAGGCCATGGCAACATTTCGCAATGTCGGCGGCATGGAGCATTTTGAGGAGAAAATGATCGGAGGAATGGTCCGGCGGGGGTATCAACGTGACTTCGCCGAACGCTGCTTCGGTCAGATTCAGGGTTTCGGGTCGTACGGGTTTCCCGAAAGCCACGCGCTTTCCTTCGCGCGGCTGGTTTATGTGTCGTCGTGGATCAAACATTATCATCCTGCAATTTTTGCGGGGGCGTTGCTGAACTCTCAACCAATGGGCTTTTACGCGCCTGCGCAGATTGTCCGCGATGCGCAGGAAAACGGCGTTGAGGTCCGGCCAATCGATGTGAATGCCAGCGGCTGGGATAACAGTATCGAAGACGGAGCGCTTCGTATTGGTCTGCGACAGGTGGATAGTTTTCGGGAAGAATGGGCAAAGACGATTATCGCCAACCGGCCATTTTCCTCGATTGAGGAGCTCGCCCGCCGTGCGGCCTTGCCTACACGCGCGGTGCACCTGCTCGCCGATGCCGATGCGGTTCGCTCGCTTGGCTTTGACCGGCGTGAAGGCGCTTGGGAGGCGCGGCGGACGCCTTCGGACGAACTGCCGCTTTTCGCAGCGGCCAAGGCGCGCGAACTGGCTGAAGAAGAGGACGCGATGCTGCCCGCAATGCCGCTGGGCGAGCATGTCGCGGCGGATTATCAGATGACTCGGTTGTCGCTGAAAGGTCATCCGATGCAGTTCCTGCGCGAGATATTTGCCGGCGAGGGCGTGCTGAGCTGTGCGCAGACCAGTGCGGCTAAAAATGGCGCGCGGGTGAAAACGGCGGGGGTTGTGCTGACCCGGCAACGGCCGGGAAAGGGCAATGCGATCTTCATTACCATCGAGGATGAAACCGGTGTTACCAATGCGCTTTTATGGTCGCGTTTGTTCGAGCGACAAAGGCGCGCAGTGATGGCGTCGCGGTTGATGGTCATCGAGGGCGAGGTGCAGCGGAGCAAGGAGGGCGTTGTTCACTTGATGGCGAACATAGTGACCGACCGTACGCATGAATTGCAGCGGCTGTCGGAAGAACATGACGCCAATGTGCCGATCCCGCATAACGATGAGTTCGCTCGGCCCGTCTATCCGCGCCACGGCCATCCGCGCGACGTGCGGATATTACCGAAGTCGCGCGACTTTCATTAAGTCAGGCGGCGTCTTTCGCGGCCCTTCGCGCGGCCAGTTCATCGACCGAAGCGGCGCGCATGAACGGGTTGGTCGCGCGTTCGAGCGCAATACTGGTCGGCACCGTCGGTTCGCCGCGTTCGCGCATCGCGGTGACCTTCGCCATCCGCTCGACCAAGGCTTCATTGCCCGGCTCGACAGTCAGCGCGAACCGGCCATTGCTGAGCGTATATTCGTGTGCGCAATAGATCGCGGTGTCATCGCCAAGGGCTTCCAGCTTGCGCATATTGGCATACATTTGGTCGGCAGTTCCTTCAAACAACCGCCCGCAGCCCATCGCAAACAATGTGTCGCCGACAAAGGCGGCTTGGTCATCGGCGAAGTGGAAGGCGATATGTCCGGCTGTGTGGGCAGGGACGTCAATAACATGCGCCTCGACCTCGCCAAGCTTCACTATATCGCCTCCCTGAACCTGAATGTCCAATGTAGGGATGCGCGCGAATTCAGCGGCGGGGCCAGTGATTGCGCATCCCGTCACATCCCGTATCTCGGCATTGCCGCCAGTGTGGTCGGGGTGCCAGTGCGTGTTCCAGATCTGGGTAATTTTCCAGCCGCGCCGCTCTGCTTCCTCCAGTACCGGGGGTGCAACGGCTGGATCGACGACCATCGTTTCGCCGCTCACAGGTTCGTGCACCAGCCAGACATAATTGTCGGACAGAACGGGAATTCGCACGATTTCGAGCGGCATTACCAATGGCCCGTGTTTGGCATCGAAGCCCAAGGTTCGGCTGGCTCGAGATGGCCATCCTGAAGCAATTCGACCGAAATATTATCGGGCGAGCGGACAAACGCCATATGTCCGTCGCGTGGGGGGCGGTTGATCGTGACGCCTGCGTCCATCAACCGCTGGCACGTCTCATAGATATTCTCGACGCGGTAGGCCAAATGTCCGAAATTGCGGCCTTCATTATAGCCGCTTTCGTCCCAGTTATGCGTGAGTTCGACTTGGGCGTCCTCATCGCCGGGGGCAGCGAGAAAGATCAGTGTAAAGCGTCCAGCTTCATTATCGAACCGGCGTAACTCCTTGAGCCCTAACAGTTCGAAAAAATCGATCGTCGCTTTAGGGTCACTTACGCGGATCATAGTGTGGAGATATTTCATCGTTCTGCTTGCTCCGTTCATCGCTATTCAGACACGGTTCATCGCGCAGACAGCAAAGGGTGTTTGGGTTCGCTTCGGATATGGGCCGGGTAGCGCGTCAAGACAAGGGCGCATCGGCTGGCATTTAAAAGGGACGGGCAAGATGGAATATGACACTCAAAACGATGGTTGGCTAACGCGCTTCAGCGCCAATCAGGGTAAGGCATGGCTGGCCGGTTCGGCGCTGCTCGCGACCGGCTTAATTGTTGGCGGATATCTCATGGGCGACGGGCTGGTTCGGATGAAGCAATCCGACCGGGCGGTCACCGTGCGCGGATTGGCCGAGCGTGACGTAACGGCAGACTTGGCGACCTGGACCATCGCTTATTCTTCCAAGCGCGGCGATTTGCAAAGCGCACAGGCCAAGGTAGATGGCGATACCAAAGCCATTCGTGGTTTTTTCAATAGCCTCGGCTTCGATGCCGACGCATTGCAACCTACCGGCGCCAATGTGTCGCAATATAATGAGAATGGCATTCCGGTTTACACCGTCAAACAACGCCTGAGCCTGCGCACCACCGACATCAAGAAGGCCGAAGCAGCGGTAAAACGCCAGTTTGACCTCGTCAAAAGTGGCGTCGAACTGGAGGAAGGTTCGGGCATGGCCTACACTTTCACGAAATTGAACGACATCAAACCGGCGATGATCGCGCAGGCGACCAAGGACGCGCGCAAGTCCGCTGAGCAGTTCGCCAAGGACAGCGGCACCGGCGTTGGCAGCATCAAATCCGCCACCCAAGGCTATTTCGAAGTCACTGCACGCGACGGCGACAGCAGCGGCGGATGGGGCGTATCGGACTCACCTTATAAAAAGGTACGCGTGGTTACGACGGTCGAATATTATCTAGATTGAGGTTCGGCGAGTGGCGCGGGGGTAGCGCTCAATGCCGCCAGCTGCGCCTGCGCGCTATTGGCCTGACGACTGGCAGGGGCAATGGTGACAACCTGTTCCCATTGCTTGCGCGCCGCAGCCTCGTCGCCTGCGGCGATTGCGATATTGCCTGCTTCCAACGCCACGGCGGGGTCGCGGGGCAGGAGCGAGGCAGCGGTTTGGATGTAGCTTACGGCGTCAGGCAGCTTCTCCATCCGCCTGGCGAGGGTTGCCGACAACAGCCATGCGGTGCCGTTTTCCGGACCCAGCGTTCGTGCACTGTCCAGCGCCGTTGCTGCATCCTTCATCTGGCCCAGCGCCACCAGCGTTCGTCCGCGATCGACTTCGATGTCAGCGCGCTCGGCATTGTTCGGTGCAGCCGAAGCAAGCGCCTTATCGAGTGCGACCAGCGCCTCCGCGGGCTTGCTATCCGCAATCGCGGCATTGCCAGCCTGCGCCCAGAAGCGCGCAGCTCGCGGGTCGCTTTTGGCATCCGCGCCCTGTGCCGCCTCGGTCAATATCGGAACCGCCTCTGCAAAGCGAAAGTCGCTGGCCAGCGCGAAACCGTGGCAGGCTTTGGCGAGATAGCCGCCACCCTGTTGGCCCCACAGGCTCGCGTCCATCACCGCCGATGCGGAATCACTGCGGGCAAGCGTCAGGCATTCTGCGAACTGGACTTCGTCGAGCGTGGGGAAGGGTTGGGCGGATAGGGGCGTTGCCGCTTGAAACAGGAAAATAAGCGAAGAAAACATAGTTGCTCCCGAACGGGCATTAAGTTGCCAGCTTAGCTACGGTATCGATCAATAATGCGATATCCGCGTCGCGTGAAAGCCGGTGATCGCCATCCTTTATCAGCAGCGTCTGCACGTCGGATGAACGGAGCGCCGCTGCGAGCCTGAGGCTTGTTTCCCACGGCACATCGGGATCGTTCTGGCCGTGAAGAAGGCGTATCGGGCAATCAGTGGCAATCTCGCCCGTCAGTTGCAGATTGGTTTGGCCGGATTGCCAGAACGCACGGGTTATCACCATTGGCTCATCGCCGTATTCGCTTGATCTTTCGATGCGGCCTACTGCTTGAATTGTCGATTTATCAGCCTCGTTAAAATCCCAATCGGTGAAATCGGGCGCAGCGGCAATCCCGACCATCGCGGCAACTTGCGCGGCTAGTGTCTCGGCTACTAATAGCATGAGCCAACCGCCCATCGAGGAGCCGACCAGGATGAGTGGGCCATCAATGACACGCCGGATCGTCGCAAGCACATCGTCGCGCCATATATCGAGCGTACCGTCTTCGAACGCACCTTCGCTCTCGCCGCAACCCGAATAATCGAGACGGAGCATCGCGCGTCCTTCGCGCCCGGCCCAAGCGGCCAAGGCGTGCGCCTTGCCACCCTGCATATCGGACATATAGCCGGGCAGGAAGACGATGGTCGGGCCTGACCCACGCAAATGACGATAGGCGAGGCGAATGCCGTCCTCGCGCGTCAGGAATTCAGCCTCTGGTTCGGTAAAACTCAAATCACCCAATCGACGGTCAGCATTTCGGTCACTGCCTCACCCTTGGCGCGGCGTTGTTCGACCATGATATGGTTTAGCCGTTTCACGGTATCGCTGGCCGAGGTAATGCACCAGCCTGGAACGAACGCATGCACCAAAGCGCAAAGCCCGCCGTAGATCATGGTCACACCGAAGCGACCTGCAACGCCAAAATGTTCGAGATAATTTTCGTCAACGCTTTTGGGATGATCGACAAACAGACGGCGGAACATAGGTGCTTACTCCTTTGTGGCCGCCATAACGCGTGTGTCATTCAAAATCAAAGCCGAAGCCCGATTTCGCCTTGCGGTCCTGCGTGCACATGGTTTTGAGTTCGGTCCATTCGGCGGAGGTCAGAGCCGGCTTGTAATTCTTGCCTTTGACGATGCTCTTTTCGAACGCCTTTTTGCGTTCGCGCGACAACGGATGGCTCGACATATAGCCTGCGATGCCTTGGCCTTTATCACCGCTACGCGCGCTGCCATCAAGTTCGGACAAGCGCTCGAAGAATGAGGCGGTGCCGACAGGCGAGATAGCGGCATTGCCCAACGCCTTCATCGAATGCGCGTCGGCTTCGGCTTCCGAGCCACGGCTGTAGCTCATCGCCAGCATGTTGTTGACGAGCGCGCCACTGTTGCCGTCAACGCCGCCCAATACAACGGCGAGGCCCATCTGCCGCAGCAATGCCTGCATCACATGCTTTTCGCGCACATGGCCGATTTCGTGGGCAAGTACGCCCGCGACCTCATCGGGCGAACGGGCCTGTTTGACCAGGCCATCGAACAATATGACCTTGCCGCCGGGCAGCGCCACGGCGTTGATCATGTCGATCTTGGCGACTTCGACCTGAAGGTCGCCGGGATTGGTATCGAGCGAAGCGACAAGCTTTTTCAGTGCCGCGTCACCGGCAGGCGTGCTGCAAAACCGCCCGCCAAAATCGCCCACAAGTGCATCGCCAAGCTTCTTGTCCACGCTAGCCGGAATGAGCGGCGCAAGCCATTGCGGGCTGAGAAGCACCACCGCGACGGCAGCGGCGCTGACGAGTGTGAATGCTACGGTCGCCTTACCTAGGCCCAACCGGTCAACCCAGCCTCCATATCTCCGGCGCGCAGGTAGCATTGCAACGAGCTCGGCTGGTACTGGCCCCGACAGCATTAGCCGCCAGCCATCCTCGCCATTCAGACCGTAAACATCGACCTCGCCCTTTTGCGCGACATATTCGATATCGGCAAAGGCAAAGGGACCATGTCGCCGCTCGGTTTCAAGCAGGAAGAATTGCTGGCCGATGGTCTGCACCTCGACCTTACGCTTGACCGCGCTTTTGCCGTCATAATGCCAGGCGTCAAAGAACGTGCTCATGATTCCAAATTCCGTTCGCACTGATCTTGTCGAAGTGCAGTTTGGGCAACCTGTCCTTCGACAAGCTCAGGACGAACGGTGTTGCTCATATCGCGCCGACATCAAATGCATCGAGCAAGCCTTCGCCATGTTTCGAGACAATGGTTTCCGACTGAGTCAACTCGTCGATGTTGATCTCTCCATAGGCCTCCATATGGTCGATGAAGAATTTCCAGCTCCGATAGGGCATGAAGATATAGCCGATGCCCAATGTGCAGATGATGATCGCCATGTTGGCGAGGAAGAACAATATCCAGTCGGGCGCTCGGGCGCGAAATTCGAATTCAAGATTATGCAGGCGGAGGCCGCCCACGGCGAGGCGGAAATATTTGCTGTAAAAGGCCAAAGCGGCGAGCGGCAGAATAATATAAATAGCAAGCACAGCGACTATCACCAATATACCGCCAATTGCCATCCCCGTCCCGCTCAGCGCATCGGGGCTGTTGCCCGAAGCTGCAACCGCTATCCCAAATATGATCGCGCCGACAAAAATTAGGAACGGCACTAGGTAGAAGAGCAGATAGCGCTTCATCAACGGCTTCCATTCTGCGGTCGCGACAAAGCGGTGCGGGCCGAAGCTCATTGCGTTCCAGCGTTCGTTCCATAGCGAAATCATCGACCATGGCACCATCAGGAAAATGGGGATCCAGCCCGCTACGCTTTTCCACATATAGGACAGACCATATTGGAAGCCGGGATTGTCGCTCCCACCACGAATTCCGCGCCAATATGTGCGGCTAAGCCGGTAGCGAAGCGCACGGAAATACGCGACGCCGCCCAAATAAAACAGCAGCAGGAACATCAAAAGTGTGACAACACCTGCAATGATTGTCTCGCCGCGGAAAATCAGCCCTTGAGAGATCAGCTGGATCACAATGAACGGCAGGCCGATCAGGAAAAACACCATGATGAAGCCAATAAACAGCTCAATCCCGCGGCCGGTCCATTCAAGCCGCTCATCGATGAAATCAGTCTTGCCCCACAGATATTCGCGTTCGCGCGTTGTGGCCCAGAAACGATAAATGCCAAGCGTGACGATAGTCAGCAGCAAATTGGGAAAGGCGATTCCGGCAAATTCCTGCCAGGTTCCGTGAAAACGAAACGCGCTGTGGCGCTGGGTCAGGTCTTCGCTCATCTTTTCTTACGCCCCCGAAATATCAAAACATGCGCGGAAGGGTAAGGCATTGTCAAGAAAAGCGATATCAAAAGGCGGCGCGCTTCGACAAAAGCGCGCCGCCTGTGAAATTACTGAACCGTAACCGTCACCGCACGGCGGTTTTGTGCCCAGGACTGTTCGTCCGAACCCATGGCTTGCGGACGTTCCTTGCCATAGCTGACGGTCTGGATGCGGCTGGCATCCACGCCTACTGACGTCAGGTAATTTTTCGCCGAATTGGCGCGCCGTTCGCCGAGCGCGAGGTTATAGTCGCGCGTCCCGCGTTCATCGGCATGGCCTTCGACGGTGATCCGCGTGTTCGGATAGCGTGCGAGCCACTGTGCTTGCTGCTGCAATGTCGTCTGATCCTCGGTATCGACGTTAAAGCGGTCGGTATCAAAATAGATCCGGTCGCCATATTGGCCTACCGAGGCCAGGAAGTCTTCCTGGCTGCCCGGGACGATCTGGCCCGTGCCTGCATTGGGATTGGTCACCATTTCGCCTTCGGTGCCTTCGGCGACAGGAGGTAACTGCTCGACTTTTTTCTTGCCGCAACCGGCAACCAGCGCAGTCGATGCCAGCAAAATCGCGGCCATTTTGATGCTGTTTTTCATGGCTATTCTCCTTAGGTCAGGCCCCACATTAACGTATAAACTTGGTTACGGCAAAATTGGTCCCCATGCCGGGTCGGACCCGTCGACCGGTGTCGGCAACTTGCGTTCATTGGCGCCGGTCAGATCGACCTGCCAGATGCTAGTTTTGCCGCTGCCCTTTGCCGTTCGGAAAAACTGGATGACACGGCCGTTGGGCGCCCATGTCGGGGCCTCGTCCTGCCAGCTATCGGTCAGCAAACGCTCGCCCGATCCATCGGGCCGCATCGTGCCGACGCGGAAGTCACCGGCAATACGGGTGAAGGCGATAAGGTCGGCGCGCGGGCTCCATTCGGGCGTGGCATAGCGGCCAGAGCCGAAGCTGATCCGGCGCTGGTTCGATCCATCGGCGTTCATCACATAGATTTGCTGATTACCGCCCCGGTCGCTTTCAAATACGATCTGGCGTCCGTCGGGCGAAAAGCTGCCGCCGACATCGATGCCGGGTGAGGTGGTAAGCTTGATTGGAGTACCAGACCCTGAGGCCGAAATTTTGTAGATGTCGGTGTTGCCCGCAACGGCCATCGAATAGAGGATGGTTTGCCCGTCGGGCGACCAGCGCGGCGCGAAGGTTGCGTTACGACTCTGCGTAATCAAACGCTGCCGACCAGCGTCGATGTCATAGACATAGATGCGCGGATTGCCGTCTACATAGGATAGATACAGGATCGACTTATAGTTTGGCGAGAAACGCGGGGTCAAAGCGGTCGACTGGCCGTTGGTAATGAAACGATGGTTTGCGCCGTCGGAATCCATGATCGCCAGCCGCTTGACGCGTTTGCCCTTGGGGCCGGTCTCGGCGATGTAGGCGATCCGGCTGTCGAAAAATGGCAACTCGCCAGTCAGTTTGGAGTAGATCGCGTCGGCGCATTTATGTGCAGCGCGCCGCCAATCACGTGGGAGTACGTTAAATCCCAGTCGCGTGACTTCATTGCCGTTGCCGACATCGTAGAGATAGCAGCCAACTGTCAGATTGCCGTCGCCGCCAACGCGGACAAAGCCCTCAACCAGTTGCTCTACATTGCGGCCGCGCCAGTAATCGAATTGCGGTGTGGTGACTTCGGCCAGCGTAATCGCGCGCAAGCCATTGGGGCCGCTGGTTTCGAACACACCCGATGCGCGCAGGTCGGAGGAGATGACTTCAGCGATCTGGCGGCCCAATGCGGTTGTGTTCCCAGCGGGAGTATCTGCAGGGGAGGGGGCTACCAGTGCCGGGACGGCAATCGAGCGCGTCTTTGCGGTGTCGAATTCAACCAGTTCGGGTTCGTCTTCGGCAATTGGCGCCGGTGTCGCAGTTTGCGCGTGCGCCGCTAGCGGCATCAGCAGCAACGCGAGCATCGCAATAAATCTTCCGGCGAGGGTCTGTGGCTTCATGGCTTTCATTCCTTATCCGGTCGCACGCAAACGTAGCGCGTGGTTCTTCCATATATCATGATATTCGGGGTCGAGCCCGCTAAACGGCGACGCGGCGCGCACCGATTGAATGATGCACTGTTTCAGCGGATCGGCTTGCGGGCGGTTGCTGTCGTTCACACCGGTCTGCTTGTTGAACTGAACATTGGTCAAGCGGCCCGATGGTTCGAGGCTGAGGGTGACGAAGGTTTCGATCTGATTGATCTCGACCCCTGACGGCGCGCAGGCGCGAACTCGGCTGCGGATTTGCGAGGCCAGCGAGGCGCTCACCGAACGCCGCACTTCGACGCCGCTTTTCGCCGCTGGCGTGCCAGCGGCCTTACCAGCACCTGGAGCCTTGCCGACATTGTTAATCGAGTCTTCAAAGCTTTTGCTGAAGCCCCCCGGTTTGGCAGGCACCTGGCCTTTGCCGCTTTTGGTTGCCGCAGCGGCAACCTTTGCAGGCGGTAGCTTAACCGGGACTTTCTTGACCGCAGTTTTTGCAGGCGCAGGAGCATCACGCTTTACGGGTTTTTCGACCGGCTTCACTTGCGGCTTTTCCACCGGCTTTTCGATTTTCATCACTGGTGTCGGCGCTGGCGGCGGCTCTGCAGGTTCGGCGTCGGCCGCAGCGGGCGGTGCAGATTCTTCCTGGATGGCGTCGGGCGCGGTCGAGACTTCGGCAATCTCGCCGACGAGCGAAACCGATATTGCTTCGGGCTTTTTGACAGGTTCACTGGACAGAAAAAGCCCGGCCGCCATTGCGCCCAGCAGCACGACATGGCCGCCGACCGCAGCACCAAGTCCAAGTTTTTCAGCCCGGTCCATCGCCATCTTGTTAGTTTTCGTTTCCTGAACCCGTGGTGACCAGGCTGACGCTGTTCAGCCCCGCGCGATTCAGTTCACCCATGACGCGCATCATTTGGCCATAGCTGATCGACGTGTCGCCGCGCAGCATGATCTGGCGGGGATTGTCGGCCTCTTGCGCCGCGGCAAGCTCTTCGAGGCGCGCTGCCAGCTCGGACGGCGGGACTTCAGTGCCATCGATAAAGGTCGCGCCTTCCTTGTCGATGGCGATTTCGACCGGCTCGTCTTTCTGATCGAGTGCATTGGCGCGGCTTTCGGGAAGTTCGACTGGCACGCCTGTAACCAGCAACGGCGCGGTGACCATGAAGATGATGAGCAGCACCAGCATGACGTCGACCAATGGCGTTACGTTGATTTCGGCCATCGGAGCACGTCGCGAACCGCGACCGCGTTGGCGTCTGGTGGAGGAGGAGATATTCATTGCCATAATGCAGAATTCCGTTTGCCCTGAGCCTGTCGAAGGGCCGCTTGTGTAACCTGTGCTTCGACAAGCTCAGCACGAACGGATTTATTGGCCCTCATACCTCCCGCTCCAACTCGCGGCTTAGCGTGCCGTGGAAACCGTCGGCAAAGCGGCCCATGCGCGCTTCATATTGGTTCAGCCGGTGCGAGAAACGGTTATAGGCGATGACGGCCGGGATGGCGGCGAACAGGCCGATGGCGGTGGCGAACAAAGCCTCGGCAATGCCGGGCGCGACGACAGCGAGCGAACTGTTTTGTTCGGCGGCAATTGCAGCAAAACTCCGCATAATGCCCCAGACGGTCCCGAACAGCCCCACAAAGGGAGCAACCGACCCGGTAGTGGCTAGGAAATTCAGCCGGTTGGCGAGCTTGTCGGTTTCGGTTGCAATCGTCGCGTCCATCGCCGTGGCCAACCGTTCGCGCGTTCCAGCGCGGTCTATGCTCTTGCCATTGGTCGATCGCCGCCATTCTGCAACGCCTGCGGAAAATACCTTGGCCACCGGAAGCTCGCTTTTGCCGTGCGATCCGAAAAAACCGTCAATGTCGCTGCTCGCCCAGAAATCGCGCTCGAAACGCTCGCTCTCACGATTGACCTTCGACATTTTGAGCATGAAGCTGAAAATGATTGTCCACGCCCAGATACTGGCGAGTGCAAGGCCGATGATGACCGCCTTGACCACGAGGTCGGCTTGAAGGAATAGCTCCAACGGGGAAAAACTCACAGCTTGAGTTGCAATCAGCAGGTCCATGGACGTCCTATTCTGTGTCTCGGTTTATGATCGGCTGGAACGCTGCGACCCAATGTGTGGGCTGTCGGCGCGGTTTGCCGTCGGGGGAAACAAAAGCTGCCGTGACTTTCGCATCGGTCAGTATTTCGCTGCCGCGCATGACTGTTTGATGAATGTCGCAACTGGCGGCGCGGACAGCTTCGACTATGCTGATCACGACAAGCGCATCATCGAACTTTGCCGGGCGGCGGTATTTGATGTTCATTTCGGTGACGGCGTAGGCCCCCTGGCCTTCCTCATGCACCACGCGCTGGTCGATGCCGACGCAGGCCAGCATATCCGAGCGAGCGCGCTCCATGAAATGCAGATAGCGCGCATGATAGACAACGCCCGAAAAATCGGTGTCCTCGAAATAGACGCGAACGGCGAACATATGCTGCGTGCCGTCGAAATGGCCTTGATAGGGGGTGGGGACCGACATTGCCCGAATGCTTAACCGTGTTGGACTCCGGCGGGAAGGGGGCACCGCGAATAAAAACTCGGTTCGTCGCAGCTATTTGTCGAACAGTCCGTCCTGCGACCCTGCTGGCGGGTTCAGCCCCAGATGCTTCCACCCTGGCGCATTGAGGCACCGGCCGCGCGCGGTACGGGCGATGAGGCCCAATTGGAGCAGATAGGGTTCAACCACATCCTCGATGGTATCGCGCGGTTCGGATAGGCCGGCGGCGAGCGCCTCGACGCCGACGGGCCCGCCGCGATAGATGTCGGCGATCATGTGCAGATAGCGCCGGTCCATCGCGTCGAGGCCGAGCGCATCGACCTCGAGCCGGTTCAGCGCGCTATCGGCGATTTCGGCGGTAACGGTTGGTTCGCCCGCGACATTAGCGAAATCGCGGACACGGCGGAGCAACCGTCCTGCGATGCGAGGCGTGCCGCGTGCGCGTTTTGCTATTTCGTTGGCACCGTCGGGCGCAATGCCGAGGTCGAGCAACCGCGCGGCGCGGGTGACAACGAGCTCCAGCTCTGCGTGGGTATAGAAATTTAGCCGCACCGGGATGCCGAAACGGTCGCGGAGTGGCGTGGTCAATAACCCCTGCCTTGTTGTCGCGCCGACTAAAGTGAACGCTGGCAAATCGATCCGCACCGACCGCGCCGACGGGCCTTCGCCGATCATGATATCGAGCGCGCGGTCTTCCATCGCCGGGTAGAGGATTTCCTCGACCACGGGGCTGAGCCGGTGGATTTCGTCAATGAATAGTACGTCGCCGTCTTCCAAATTGGTGAGCAAAGCCGCGAGGTCGCCTGATTTGGCGATGACCGGCCCGGACGTTGCGCGGAAACCGACGCCCATTTCCTTGGCGACAATCTGCGCCAATGTCGTCTTGCCAAGTCCCGGCGGGCCAAAGAACAGCACATGGTCCAGCGGCTGCCCGCGCCCCTTTGCAGCCTCGATAAACACCCGCAAATTATCACGCGCCGCTGCTTGCCCGATAAACTCGGCGAGCGTTTTCGGACGCAACGCGGCGTCGACATCTTCGGGCCGTTTGTCCGGCGTAGTAAGGCGGTCGTCGTCGCTCAACCCGTCACCTCGTCGAACGTGCCGACATAATTTTCGCGCGTGGCAAGGCCATCCATTTCATCATCCATTGTCTGATAACGTTCGGCAAAGCGGCGTTTGAATTCTTCGTACGCGTCGCGGCTTTGCCACCTGTCGTGGCTCAGATATTTGCCCGGATGCTCCTTGTCGCGCAGCAGCCATGTGCCGAGGAAGCCGTCTGCCTCCGCAAACAAATCGACCCACGGGCCCTCGCTGCCATAAGCGCGCTCGAACGCTGGCCGATTGGCTTCGGGCACATGAAATTCCCAGACCACTGAAAAGCTCATACCAAATCCCTAATCACGATATTCGATCACATCGTCGCTGATGGTTACCCAGTCATGCTTGCGGTCCACATAGACGGTGTATGTAGGCGTGGGGAAGTCCTTGTCCGCGAACGCGCCGACGGGGATGGCGTACAGCGCGCGATCGGGCAGGGCGTGATACCACAGCGTGCCGCCACATACCGGGCAGAAATGGAAATCGGCTGTGTTGCCGCTATCGCCGACATGCTCATAATCCCTATACTCACCGCTGATTGTCACCGCGTCGGCCGGAAACCGCGCCTGCACCGCAAAAGCTGAACCGCTGCGTTTCTGACAATCATAGCAATGGCAGACCGAAACGCGGACAGGTTCGCCAGTGCAGGTCGCCGAGAGTTGGCCGCAGCGGCAGGTGGCAGTGCGGCTATTCATCTCGTCGTGTTTTCGGAGCATGCATCGAGGGGGTGACCGCAATTGGAACATTGCCGTTCGGGCCACAATCGAGTCCAATAGAAACCAACTCTCTCCAGACTGCCAATAATCGAATCTTTGCGGAAAAAATATTCAACTCCAGCAGGTTTTTTGCATTCCGGGCAACGGCTGCACCACCAAAATGGACACGACACAAAAATCACCAAGAATTGGAGCAACAAAATCGATGACCATGTCCGCTCCATGACAATAAAGCCGATAGTCGCGATAACCATGACGATGACAATAAAATAGCCAATTACAGCCATTTCATAGGGGCTGAAACTAGTCCTGAAGAGACGCAAATATTTCACCGAGAAGCCCTCTTCAATGCCAGCCGCACGAGCGCATCCAAAGTCGCATCCGGCCCCAGTTCCTCGACCGCCTGCGCCACCGCGCTGCCCGCCTCGCCGGGCTTGAAGCCGAGATTGGCGAGTGCTGACATCGCGTCGCTGGCGTGGCTGCCGTTGGCTGCGGCTACCAACTTCGCACCGCCCCCGATCCCTGCCAGCGCGCCGACCTTGTCTTTCAGTTCGTTGACGATCCGGCTGGCGAGTTTCGGCCCGACGCCGTTTGCGCGCGCGACCATCGCCGCGTCACCGCTGCCGATGGCGAGTGCTAGGTCTGCAGGTTCAATTGCGGAGAGTATTGCCAGCCCAACCTTGCCGCCCACGCCCTGTACGCCGGTCAGCAAGCGGAACCAGTCGCGTTCCTCTTTGGTGGCAAAGCCGATCAGGCGCATGTCATTTTCGCTAACCTGCATTTCGGTGAAAACGGTGGCGAAATCGTCTGTTTTACCCAAAGCCGCCAACGTTCGCGCGCTGGCTTGCACCAGATAGCCGACGCCTGAGACGTCGATGACCAGGTGGTCAACGCCGGTTTCGTCAATGCGGCCGTAAAGCTTTGCGATCATGTCCGCCCCTTCCGTTGCGACGGTTAGCGCGGCGCAGACTCAAGGGCAAGAAAAAGAGAACAAGAGGCGAACTAACCGCGCATATGATGCGCGTGGGTGATGGCGACTGCCAGCGCATCGGCGGCGTCTGGCCCGGCCAGTTTCAACCCCGGCAGCAATATCCGAAGCATCGCCTGAATCTGTTCTTTCTCAGCTTTGCCCGTGCCGACCACCGATTTCTTCACCAGCCGAGCGGCATATTCGGTGACGATCACGCGCGCCTTCGCCGCACCTAGCAAAACTACACCGCGCGCCTGCCCGAGCTTCAGTGTCGACTGCGGGTTTTTGTTCACGAACACTTCCTCGACGGCCACCGCATCGGGACGGAATTCATCAATCACCGCGCCCAGTTTTGCGTCAAGCAGCAATAGCCGGTTGGCCAGCGGCAGTTTCGCGTCGGTCTCGATCTCGCCATTGTCGATATGAGAGAGGCGGTTGCCTTCTTTGCGAATGACGCCCCAGCCGGTTGTGCCAAGACCGGGATCTAAGCCAAGGATGATCATCCCAGCTTCGCCATCACCTCGTCGGACATGTCATAATTGCCCCACACCGACTGCACATCGTCATCTTCTTCGAGCATGTCGATCATCTTGAGCAAAGTTGCAGCATTCGCCTCGTCGACTTCGACGAGCAGTTGCGGCTTCCATGCAAGGTTGGCGCTGTCGGCTGCACCGAGCGTTGCCTCGAGCGCTTTGGCGACTTCGTGCAAGCCATCCATTGCGGTCCAGATGCTGTGTTCATCCTCACCCGATTCCACGTCTTCGGCTCCGGCTTCAAGAGCGGCTTCGAAGACCGCATCGGCGCTGCCGACGCTGGCGGGATAGGTGATCAGGCCCAACCGGTCAAAGCCATGGCTAACCGCGCCTGATGCGCCAAGATTTCCGCCGTTTTTGGCAAAGGCGGTGCGTATATTGGTCGCGGTACGGTTGCGATTGTCGGTAAGTGCCTCGACGATCACGGCAACGCCGCCGGGGCCATAGCCTTCGTAGCGCATTTCTTCATAATTGTCGCCGTCGCCCACAGACGCCCGGTCGATCGCGCGCTGAATATTATCCTTGGGCATCGACTGCGCCTTGGCTGCATTGACGGCGAGCCGAAGGCGCGGGTTCATGTCGACATCGGGCATGCCCATTTTTGCCGCAACCGTGATTTCGCGGCTGAGCTTGGAAAACATCGTCGAACGCTTTTTGTCCTGCGCGCCTTTGCGATGCTGGATATTTTTGAATTTACTATGGCCTGCCATGGCTCTTTTCTTTTCAGCTGAAGTGGAATGAAGGCGCGCCCTTACATCACGAGTGCGCCATTCGGCAAGTCAGCAGCGCTAGCCCAGCTTCACCGCAGTCCCTGACGCGGTGACCATTAGCATCGAGCCTTCCTTGCCCAGCACCTCGTAATCGAGATCAATCCCAATCACGCCATTCGCGCCCAAGTTTCGTGCTTCGGCAGCAAGTTCAGCCAGCGCGGTCTGGCGGGCATCGCGAAGTGAGTTTTCATACGCGCCAGCCCGGCCGCCGACGATATCGCGGATACCCGCGAACAAATCCTTGAAGATATTCGCGCCGACAATGCATTCGCCGGTAACGACGCCGAGATATTCGCGGACGGGTTGGCCTTCGATTGCGGTGGTTGTTGTCATCAACATGAAGCTCTCCTTTTCAGACGCGATTATGCCAGACCAAGGGCCGATTTGTAAGTATCCAAAATCGCTTCCATCTCGGCGCGGTCGTCGTTGCTCATCTTGCGCAAGCGGACGATCTGGCGCATGATTTTGGCATCATAGCCTTGGCTTTTGGCCTCGGAATAAACATCGCGGATATCGTCGGCGATGCCCTTTTTCTCTTCTTCAAGACGCTCAATACGCTCGATGAAAAGACGTAGTTGATCGGCGGCTACATTGCCCTCGGCCATGAAATTCTCCTATTATGTGGGTGGAGGCAACTGCCCCGAATCAGAATGAGCGAGCCTTAGTGCGACGGGGCGTTTTTCGCCACGCTTTCCTTCATGCGCTGCAACTGTTCGGGCGTTGCTTCGCTCTGATATTTTGCTTTCCACTCCGAAGCGGGCATGCCGTGGATAAACTCCCGCGCTTCATCCTTCGTAAGCGTTCCATCGGCGTCCATTACCCAGTCAGCGAGGCAATTTCTGCAAAATCCGGCAAGGCCCATCAGCTCGATATTCTCGGCATCATGCCGGTACTGCAAATGCGCAACGAGGCGGCGGAACGCGGCGGCAGCGGCTTCATCTGAAATCTGTTTGTTCTTGTGCATAGCTATGCGCCCTTTCGGTTACCGGCTTGGCTCGTTATGGGATGACCGAACGATAAAATCCAGCGAGCGGAGCCTTTCCAATGCAATATCACAAGCCGCGTATGCGCAAGGTCCGTATTCTCGCCACGCTTGGCCCAGCAAGCGACACCCCCGAGATGATCGAAAAGCTGTTCCGTGCTGGCGCCGATGCCTTCCGCGTGAACATGAGCCATGGCGAACAGGCGGACAAGGTGCAGCTGATCGCGAATATTCGTGCGCTCGAAAAAGCGTATAACCGACCGACGACGATACTGGTCGATTTGCAGGGCCCCAAGCTGCGGGTCGGGACTTTCGCCGCCGGGAAAGTCGAACTCAAAACTGGCGCAAATTTCCGGCTTGATACCGACAAGAAGGCCGGTGATGCCGATCGCGTCTATCTTCCCCATCCGGAAATTTTTGCGGCGCTCGAAATCGGCGCGCGGCTGTTGCTCGACGATGGCAAGCTGGTCCTTCGAGTCACCGAGATTGGCCCCGATCATATCAATACGAAGGTCGAAGTTGGCGGGATGTTGTCGAACCGCAAAGGTCTGAATGTTCCTGATGTTGTCGTGCCGATTGCCGCGCTGACCGAGAAGGACCGTTCGGATCTGGCGTTTGCGCTAGAACAGGGTGTTGACTGGATCGCGATGTCCTTTGTTCAGCGGCCCGAAGATGTGGCTGAAGGTAAGAAGCTAATCGGTAATAAGGCAGCTTTGCTCGCCAAAATAGAAAAGCCAGCAGCCATCGGGCGTTTAGAGGAAATCCTCGAACTGGCCGACGGCGTCATGGTCGCGCGCGGCGATTTGGGTGTCGAACTGCCGCCCGAACAGGTGCCGCCGCTTCAAAAGAAGATCGTTTCGACCGCGCGGAGGATGGGCAAGCCTGTGGTCGTCGCCACGCAGATGCTTGAATCGATGATTACCTCGCCATCACCCACGCGCGCCGAGGTGTCCGACGTTGCGACCGCTATTTACGATGGTGCCGATGCCGTCATGCTCTCCGCCGAAACAGCCGCAGGTGCTTGGCCGATCGAAGCCGTATCGATCATGGACCGGATTGCGCAGCAGGTCGAAAGCGACCCCGATTTCTATAAGCGCATTCACTTTACCGAGACCCCAGCAGATGCCACCACCGCCGATGCGTTGGCTGAGGCGAGTGGACGGATTGTCGATACCATAGATACCAGCGCGATTGTCTGCTTCACATCGTCGGGCTCAACCGCGCGGAGGATTTCGCGCGAGCGCCCTTCGGTGCCGCTGCTCGTGCTCACCGCGAGCATGGCAACGGCGCGCCGACAAGGGCTGCTCTGGGGCGCCTTTTCGGTGCGCACCCGCGACATCGGCTCGTTCGAAGAAATGGTCGCCAAGGGCAAGCGGATGGCGCTTCGCTATCATCTGGGGCAGGCAGGTGGCCGGATCATCATCATGGCGGGTGTGCCGTTCGGAACGCCCGGGTCGACCAATGTGCTGCACATCGTCCGGCTGACCGGAGACGAACTCAAGGGGCATTGAGCGTCAGGGTAAGAGCAGACTGCTGTCGCCATAGCTGTAAAAGCGATAGTCATCGGCAATTGCGTGGGCGTAGGCCGCCTGCATCGTTTCCCGTCCCATCAGCGCGCTGACCAGCATGAACAATGTGCTTTTGGGCAGGTGAAAGTTGGTCATCAACCCATCTATCGCCTTGAAACGGTAACCCGGCGTGATGAATATATCTGTGTCGCCTGAAAAAGCTTGGATCGTGCCATCTTCATCCGCGGCGCTCTCGATCAGGCGAAGCGAGGTTGTTCCGACAGCGATCAGCCGACCGCCATTTTCCTTGACGGTGTTGAGATGATAGGCGGTTTCGCTGTCAATCTGGCCCCATTCAGTGTGCATGCGGTGCCCGTCGGTATCGTCGGCTTTGACCGGTAGAAATGTACCAGCACCAACGTGCAGCGTCAGCGTCGCGGTTTCGATCCCCGCAGCAGCAATCGCCGCCATTAATTCAGGCGTAAAATGCAACGACGCGGTGGGGGCAGCAACTGCGCCATCTTTTTGCGCAAACATCGTTTGATAATCTTGCGCATCACGCTCGTCGGTCGGTCGCTTTCCTGCGATATAAGGTGGCAGCGGCATGGTGCCGGCGCGCTGGAGCAGCAATTCGACCGGCTCTTCGCCCTCAAAATATAGCGTGTAACTGCCGTCATCGTGGCGTTCATCGGCTAATGCGATAACGCCTGCGCCAAAATCGACGGTTTCACCAACCCTCAGGCGCTTGGCATTTCTGATAAATGCCTGCCAACGGCGCAAGTCGATGCGTTTGTGTAAAGTAGCGCCGATTTTCGCGTCACCGCGCGTCCCTTGCAACTGCGCCGGAATAACTCTGGTATCATTGAATATCAGGCAGTCGCCTGCACGCAGCCGCGATGGCAAGTCGCTGACATGGGCGTCGGCCAAGGCACCACCGCCCGAAACGCACAGCATCCGGGCGGCGTCGCGAGGCGATACCGGCCGCAGAGCAATTCGCTCGGGCGGCAGGTCAAAATCAAAAAGGTCTACGCGCATTCGGAAGCGATAGGTAAAATCAACGTGCGATTACGACCCACTCAATTGATCAACCGTAATAGGGGCTTCTGCAGGCTGAGCGGCAGGTGCAGGAAACGCAGGTGGCGGGACATTATCCGATGCAATCGATGCCTGGAGGACCTTGCTCGGGCTTGCGGGCGGCTCGCCGCGTTCGATGACGTCGACAAATTGCATGCCCGACATTACGCGGCCGAAAACCGTGTATTTACTGTCGAGGCTGAAACGTGGCTGGAAGCAAATGAAGAACTGGCTGTTTGCGCTATCGGGTTCATTGGTGCGGGCCATCGACACCGTTCCGCGCAGATGCGGCAATTTGCTGAACTCTGCCTTCAGATCGGGCAAAGGTGAGCCGCTTTGTCCCGTACCGGTCGGGTCCCCGGTCTGTGCCATGAAACCGTCAATGACGCGGTGAAAAACGACACCGTTGTAAAAGCCTTGCCGTGCCAGCGTCTTGATACGATCAACATGACTGGGCGCAATCTCTGGATAGAGCTGTATGGTTACGCGTCCGCCGGTCGATAAATCGAGGTGGAGGATGTTTTCTGGCAGTGCTGCAGATGGAGCAACCGGAACGGCGGGAGGCGCAGGAGGAGTATCCTGAGCCTGCACGCTCGCAGCAGCGAACGAACAAGCCGCAAGCGACGCAATCAAACAGGCTCGGGCAAACAGAAATGGACGCATCGGAAGGTGACAACTCCTTTAAGGTAATTGCCGGTGCATTAGCGTGGCGCGCTGTCGCTGTCATGAATGAAATGCAGATTGGCGCGTAAGCGGCAAAAATCAGCTGTAACAAAACTGTTGCATAAAGGTGACAGGCGGGAAATTTTCCTGTCGCGCCAAAGCAATTTCTTTGCGTGACTCCTGCTTTTCGGTCAAAGCAAGCTCAACCCGGAGGGATTCTGACTGTTATCGTGCGCTTTGCCGTGCGCGTGCAATCAGTAATGCTGGGGAGTTCTAACTGGATTGCGGCGGTATTTCATAACGTCGCGGCCGAATTAGCTAAGGGGCTATACCGTGAAAAACACACGTATCAGCAAGTTTAAATATGCCGCAGCGCCGATTGCGATCGGGCTGGCGTTGATCTCGACGCCGTCATTCGCGCAAGAAGCCGCTGAAGAAGAAGAAACGGGCAGCGAAATCGTTGTTACCGGTTCGCTTATCAGCAACCCAAATCTAGAGCGCTCCGCTCCGGTCAACACGACTGGCGCTGACGAAATCGAACTGCTCCAGTCGAACCTCGCTGAAGAAGTTCTTCGCGAAATTCCTGGTGTTGTGCCTTCGATCGGTTCTGCGGTTAACAACGGCAACGGTGGCGCATCGTTCGTCAACTTGCGTGGCCTCGGTTCCAACCGTAACGTCGTGCTGCTCGACAGCAGCCGTATCGTACCTGCCGGCTTCGGCGGTCAGGTCGATTTGAACAACGTTCCGCTCGCATTGGTTGAGCGCGTTGACGTTCTCACCGGCGGTGCATCGACCACTTATGGTGCAGATGCTGTTGGCGGCGTTGTGAACTTCATTCTTAAGCGTGATTTTGCCGGGCTGGAAGTTTCTGCTTCGCAGCAGATTACCGAAGAAGGTGACGGAAATGTCTTCCGCGTAGATGCCACTATCGGTGCGAATTTTGACGATGGCCGCGGTAATGCAGTGTTCGGCATCGGTTATCAGCAGGCTGATCCTGTTTATCAGGGCGCACGCGACGTTTCGTTGACAACAATCGAAACCTTCAGTGGCACCGCTCTTGGTTCGGGTACTGCCTTCCCTTCGCGCTTCACCGGAAGCCGCGGAGTAGGGGCTGGTGGAGCAATCAATGCGGCACCTGAATCGGTTTTCACTGGTCGCACCCCGCCAACTGCGGCTGATATCGCTGCAGGTTTCTTGCTTGGTCGGCCGATCTATGATCCCAACCCCGCTGGTGCAACCAACGGTGCGCAGCGTCAGGTGAACGACGCTGGTCAGCTTGTCACCAACTTCTCGGCGTTCAACTTTAACCCGTTCAACGTGTTCCAGACGCCATTCGAGCGTTTCAACATGTTCGGTCAGGCGCGTTATGAAGTCAGTGACGCGATAGAAGTTTACACTCGTGGCCTGTTCTCGAAAAACACTGTTAATACGATCATTGCACCTTCGGGCGCCTTTGGTATCGGTGTTAACGTTTCGCTGAACAACCCGTTCCTGCCTGCAACGATCCGGAACCAGTTCTGCGCATTCGACGTAAACCCACGTCCAGACATCTACACCCCACGTTTTTCTGCAGCCGATTGCTCGGCAGCAGCAAGCGGTGCCCTTCGTCCAGGCGATGCGGCATATCGTGAAGTCGGCACCGGTGGATTTGTCGCATTTGACGTGAACAATGACGGTGTCATTTCGGCTGGCGAAGGTTACAACCCGAACCCGCAGACGCTCCTGTCACGTCGCGCTATCGAAGCTGGTCCACGTATTTCGGAATATGTCACCACGGTATTTGATTATCGTTTGGGCGCTCGTGGAGCGATCACCGACTCAATCGATTGGGACGTGTCGGGTGCCTATGGCGAAAGCGAAAATCTTCAGACGATTAAGGGTTATACCCTGAACTCGCGCTTCCGTCAGTCGCTCCGCGCAGGCGGCACGGCTGCTGCACCGGTCTGTTTCGACCTGTCGAACGGTTGCGTTCCCGCCAACGTTTTCGGCACAATTCAGCCAGAAGCCATTCCGTTCCTCGTCCAGGAAAGCTCGAGCTTTACCAAGACATCGCTTGCGCAAGTAAAGGGAACAATCAACGGCGACGTCGGCTTCTCCAGCCCTTGGGCTGCGGATCCAGTAGCGTTCGCAGTTGGCGGCGAGTATCGCAAGTACACGGCGCGTCAAGGTGCCGACTCGCTGGCGAGATCGGGCGATCTCGGTGGTGCAGGCGGTGCGACACCAAATATTTCGGGTGGATATGACGTCTATGAAGCGTTCGGCGAACTTGTCGTACCTTTGGTCACCGAAAAGCCTTTCTTTCACAGCCTGACTGTCGAAGGCGGTATCCGTTATTCGGATTACAAGGTCGACGCACCAGGTAACCCCACTTATAACACCACGACTTTCAAGGTCGGCGGTACTTGGGAACCGGTCGATGGCTTCGGAATCCGTGGTAACTTTGCCCGCGCTGTCCGTGCACCGAATATCGGCGAGTTGTTCTCACCTGTGAATACTGGTTTGACCAATCTCGGTGTCGATCCTTGCGCTACCTTGACGACAAACGGTGCAGTTTTGCCAGGTCGTCCAGCAGGCGGTCCAACCGGTGAACTGCGCGCGGTCTGCCTTGCGCAGGGTGCAAACCTTGGAAATATCAGCACCATTCCGCAGCCAAATGCGGGGCAGGTCAACTCAACCGGTGGCGGTAACGTCAACATCAAACCGGAAAAGTCGGACAGCTACACAATCGGTGTGATTTTGCAGCCTGCTGCTCTGCCTGGTTTCAGTGCATCGATCGATTATTACAACATCAAGGTTACGGAGGCGATTTCGTCACCAACACCTGGTGACGTGATCGCGGCCTGCTTCGGTTCGGATATATTCAATCCGGCTGCGGGTGCATCGGCCACGGCGGCTTGTACCGGAATTCGTCGTAGCCCGGCCGATGGCGGTCTGAGCGGCGATCCCAACGCCTTCACCGGCCTGCCTTCGACATTGTCGAACTCGGGTTCGATTGAAACCGATGGTATCGATTTGATCATGAACTACAAAACCGATCTTACCGACGATATCGGCTTGGCTTTGTCATTCAGCGGCAACTATACGTTGAATTCGAAGTTTAACGCATTCGTGTTCAACCCGGATGCCGTGAACCGTGAATGTACCGCTTATTTCAGCACCAACTGCGGTTCGCTACAGCCAAAATTCCAGTGGTCGCAGCGTACTACCCTGTCGTTCGACAAGGTTGATCTGTCATTGTTATGGCGGCACCTTTCATCGTTCGAGCAAGAGCCGCTTGACGTGATTGATTCGGGTGCATTCTTCAACGGTACCGTTGCGGCTGGCATTCCAGGTGTTGGCGGTCGAACTGTCAACTTTGGCAAGATCAAAGCCTATGATTATTTCGATCTGTCGGCTCGTTTCACCGCAAGCGACAACCTGTCCTTCACCTTCTCGGTGCAGAACTTGTTGGACAAGGATCCGCCGCTGACCGGTAACAATGCCGGTTCGACGACCTTCAATAGCGGTAACACCTTCCCGTCGACGTACGACTCGCTTGGTCGCCGCTATGCGGTGTCGGCACGTCTCTCGTTCTAATCGGGTAATCAACCAAATCACAAAAAGGGCGGACAGCAATGTCCGCCCTT
>LNFM01001920.1_pt1 | contig 48424 bp, 45 predicted proteins | sample 596031 | NCBI WGS metagenome assembly LNFM01 (sample SAMN04254537, study PRJNA301005) | activated carbon metagenome | isolation source: dual media filters at the Ann Arbor, Michigan drinking water treatment plant | place: USA: Ann Arbor
GAGAAGGCCAAGGCCTCCGGCCTGCGCAAGCTCTCCTCGCGCCAGCAGATGGACGTCGCCTTGACGACCCTCAAGGGCCGCTCGCGCACCAGCCGCGCCATGTGGAGCCGCCGCGCCCAGGAATACGAGGCCAAGATCAATTCCGGCGATCCCGTCTCGATCGCCGAAGTGTTGCGCGATCTGCATCGCAACGCCGGCCAGCCCGATCAGTCCTACAGCGAACGCCAGATCTACGAAGCGGCGCTCGACCGCCTGGCGCGCGAATTGGCCGCCGTCGAAAAGACCGACCGCGAAGCCGCCATGCAGCGTCTCGAAGAGATGCTCAAGGCCGCGTAGGATTTCTCTCGTCCCGCCAAGCTAGATTCACGGCTTGGCGGGCGTTACCATCCCGTCGCATTTTCGGCTCTCATGGGCCCGCGTCAGTTCGAGGATGGATGCTCTAGTGCGTTTCATGGCGCGTCATGGCGGATAGTACAGTCTTCGCGACCCTCCGCTGGGCACGCCAGGCGCCGGCTCGCCGCGTCTGGGCGATCTCCGCGATCCATGGCGAAGCCGAGCGCCTCGCAGCCCTGCATGACGCGCTCGGTCAGCGTCTGCAACTCGGCGACCGTCTGGTCTATCTCGGCAATTACCTCGGCCGCGGCCCCGCCGTGCGCGCCACCCTCGACGAACTCATCGCCTTTCGCCGCCGCGTCATCGCCTTGCCCGGCATGTTTGCCAGCGATGTCGTCTATTTGCGCGGCTGCCAGGAAGAGATGTGGCACAAGACGCTGCAGCTGCAATTCGCCACCAATCCCGGCGAGGTGCTGGCCTGGACGCTCGGCCAGGGTTTGGCCGCCACGCTCGCCGCCTATGGCGGCGCGCCCGACGAAGGCGTGAGTGTGATGCGACAGGGCGCTGTCGCCATCGGCAAATGGACGCAGAAGCTGCGCCAGGCGATGAACCAGACGCCGGGCCATGCCGATTTCATGGCGGCGCTCAAGCGCGCGGCCTTCACCGAGGATCATGCGCTGCTGTTCGTCAGCGCCGGGATCGATCCGGCGCAGCCGCTCGCGGCGCAGGACGATGCGCTGTGGTGGGGCGGTCCCGGCTTCGCACAGCTCGATGCGCCGGGCGCCGCGCCGTATGAAGATTACGCCCGCGTCGTGCGCGGCGCGAAGCCGACCGGCGCGCCGGCGCAAGCGGGGGTCGCGCAGGGCGCTCACACCGCGGCGGTCGACGGCGGCGCTGGCTTCGGCGGCCATCTGCTTGCTGCCTGTTTCGACGCCACCGGCTCCCTCGGGGGAACGGCGATCGACATGGTGACGGCGTGAGCCCTTCAATCGGGAGCATCGCGTGAGCGACGACGACGAGCCGCGCCTGCGCACCGGCTTCTGGGTTCAGACGCAATTGCGCGTCTGCGATCTTGCGGCGATTCCCTTCGTCGTGCTCAAGCGCGGCGATGCCGACGCCGGCGCCGTGCTGCTGCGCATCGACAAGGGCCGCAGTGGCATTCTTCTGCTGGCGCGGGAATATGGGTCCGACGGCAAGCGCCATTGGCAGCCGGCGCTCGGCGGCGGGCCGGTGCCGGCCGATGAGGCCGACGGCTATATCGCCCGCCAGACGGCGCGCGATCCCGATCTCTGGGTGATCGACGTCGATGATCCAGCGGGACGTTACCGACCCGATTAGGGTCGGAACGCCCTTTTATAGTGGAAGGCGGCCTTTGGCCGCCGGACGCTATAAGCCCGAATAGGCCGTTAACCCAGGCTTAACGAAGTCCGTGCTTTGTTCGCACTGTCGCGAAGTGTCGCGACGCGAAGGAACGGCCACGGCCATGCAGCAGCAAGATTGGTATCTGCGGAAGATCATTTCCGAAGGCGAGACCGGCGTCGATCGCGCCGCGCTCGACGTCGCGCTGGCGCTCGGCATTCCCTGCGGCGGCTGGTGCCCGAACGGTCGTCGCGCCGAGGACGGCCAGATTCCGGACCGCTATCCGCTGAGCGAGACCGAATCGCCGGACCATGGCGATGCCGCCCGTCTCAACATCAAATCCGCCGACGCCGTGCTGCTGCTCTATGTGCGCCAGCCCGGCATGGGCAGCCGCCACATGCTGCATATGGCCAATGATCGCAAGAAGCCGATCATGACCGTCGATCTGTCCGGCGGGCCCGATCCGCAAGACGTGCGCGACTGGCTCGCCGAACTCGGCGGCGGGATCACCTTGCTGATCGCCGGTTCGCGCGAATCGACCATTCCCGGCATCTACGACGCCTCGGTCGATTATCTCGGCAAGCTGCTCTACGGCGTGCCGTTCCACGACGATCAGTACGAGCTGTCGCGCGGCTAGCGCGCTGCGTCAATCGCGCGGTTAGCGTGGCGCGATGACGCATGGTTTATGCGCGGCCGACGGCCTATGACGCGGGGCCGACGTCCCCTTCGACGACGATCTTCACCAGCTGACCGGCGCGCAGGCCCTCATTGCCTTGCAGGCCGTTGAGCACGCGGAAGCGCTCGACCTTGCGGTCGGGCATGGCCATGCGCGCGGCCAGGCGCTCGACCGTGTCGCCGGTGCCGACGCGCACCACGGCGATGCGCTGCGGCTTGATCGCCGCCGCTTCCGCCGCCGTCAGCTTGCGGAAACTGTAAGTGGTCGTGCGCAGTTGCTCGCTCAGCGTGTTCGCCTGTTGCGGGGTGGTGATGAACACCATGCGCGCCACTTGATTGGCATCGAAGCGGATGGCGACGAGGCGGACGACGCGCGCGCCGGCGCTGCTATTGACCGGGACGGAGGCCGTCGCGGCCTCCATGCCGTTGATGGTGATCGATTCGATCGGCACCTTCCGCCCGCCGAGCGCGCTGGCCATGTAATTGGCCATGCTGCCGGGGCCGGCCTTTTGCATATCGAAGATGATGCCGGCGCCGTTCGGTCCGCGCGCCTGCACGGCGCTCGTCTTGTTGGCGAGCTTGAAGCCCTGCGGCACCTCGAAGGCGAAGCGCAGCGCCGGATGGATGAAGCGCTGGCCGCGCACATAGCCCTGCTCGGGCGAATCGCCGTAGATCATGCCGTGGATTTTGCGGAGATAAATGTCGCGCCCCTCCATCGGGTCTTTCACCGGCGGCCCGCCGCCGGCTTCCGCGCGTGCGCGGATGGCTCGCCATGATGTCGGTCTCGTCCACCGTGCCGGGCGGCAGGCCGGCGGCTGCCGCTTCGAGCTGCGATTGCGCCCGCAAAGACGCCAGGAAATCGGCCATCGCCTGCACGTCGTAGCCTGCGCGCCGCAGATAGCGCACGCCGAGGCTGTCGGCCTGGAATTCCTGATCCTGCGAATAGCCGGCGAGATAATAGCTGCCGGCCGCCTGGCCGATCTGCTGGCCGACGCTGCCGAGGCCGATGCCGAGAATCGTCGAGAGGATATTGGCGCCCATCGTCTGGCTGTAGCGCTGCGCCGAATGGCGCCCGGTGACATGGCCGATCTCGTGCGCCATGACGCCGGCGATTTCCGCCTCGCTGTTGGCGAGCGCGAGCAGGCCGCGCGAGACATGGACATAGCCGCCGGGCAGGGCGAAGGCGTTGACGATCTCGGAATCGAGCACGGTGAAGGTGAACTTCTGGTCGGGCAGCTCCGAGGTGCGCGCCAGAAATTGGCCGACGCTATCGATATAGCGCACCAGCTCGGCGTTGTTATATTCGCCGCCGAACTCCTGCACGAGCTTGGGATGTTCCTGCGCGCCGATCTGCTGCTCCTCCTGCGGCGACATCAGCGACAGCATGCGCTCGCCGGTCGCCGGATTGGTGGTGCAGCCGGCGAGCAGCGCGGCGCCGGCGAACAGGCTGGCGATCAGGGGGATATGGCGGTGGGTCATTTGGCAAGCACCTCGATCTGCTCGGGATGGGTGACGTCGATCGACGGCCCGTTGACCGCCTCGACCCAGCCGCGCACGCGTAAGCGCTCGCCTTCGAACCGTTTGGGATCGAAGCCGCGGCCGAAATTCTTGAAGTCGCGCTTGGCGATGGCGATGGTGAAGTCGGTCTTGTAGTCGGGGCCGAAATTGAGGAAGGCGCGGTCGCGCGACAGGCCGACGGCGAGCACGCGGCCCTCGACGATCTGGAAACTGTCGGTGGTGCCCTGCAGCGTCTCGGGCGTGCGGATGCGGTAGTAGTCGTTCGACCAGATGCCGCGTTTGGCCGCGCGCGCCTCGGCTTCCAGCTTCAGCATCTCAGGAATCAGGCTGCGGTTGTCGTCGAAGGTGTAGACGCGGGCATAGCCGGCGGCGAGCATCGCGCCTTGCACCCATGTCCCCTCCGCCGTGGTGAGATGGGCGAGGATGCGGCCGTGGCGGTCCTCGCGCGCGCCGCCGAAATGCAGCGTCACCGGCCCGCTACCGATCAGCGCCACGAGATGGGCGCGCGCCTCGGGCGCCAGCGGCCAGGTCGGATAGTTCGGCCGGCCGAGCGGCAGCTTCGGCCCCTGCAGGCCGACCAGGCGGACCTGGCGCCCCGGCTTACCATTGTCGTCGAGCCGCACCGTGTCGGCGTCGACCACCTCGATCACCTGCTGGGTCGTGCCGGCCGTCAGCTTGCCGGGCAGGGGAAGAATCTCGGCCGCAGCCGCCGCGCGCGGAATCGTCGTCATCGCCGGAATCACCAGAGGAACCAGAAGCAGAAGGGCGAATAGCCCAGCGGGGGAGAAGAAGCGCTTCATGGCGGGCAGTCTAGCCGAGGGCGAGGATGTGCGGAACGCCTGTGGTAACGCCGGGCCGGCGCGGTCCGTTCCGCAGCCTCTTCGTCACCCTCGGGCTTGACCCGAGGGTCCATGGCGGGCGGCGACAGGCGGAGGCATGGATGCTCGGGTCAAGCCCGAGCATGACGATCTATTTGGCATGGCCGCACTTTGCGCGTCATCGCCGCCGCCCTATGATGCCCGCATGTCCAGTGCGCACAGCTCCGCTCCGCTTTATCCGCCGATCGCGCCCCATGAGTCGGGTCATCTCGATCTCGACGGCCTGCATCAGATGTATTGGGAGGTCAGCGGCAACCCCAAGGGCGTGCCGGTCGTCTTCCTGCATGGCGGGCCGGGCTCGGGCGCTTCGCCCGACCATCGGCGCTATTTCGATCCCGAGCATTACCGCATCATCGTCTTCGATCAGCGCGGCGCCGGCCGGTCGCTGCCGCTCGGCGAATTGCGCGACAACACCACGCCGCATCTGATCGCCGACATGGAGCGCTTGCGCGAACATCTCGGCGTCACGCGCTGGCTGGTGTTCGGCGGCTCCTGGGGCTCGACGCTGGCCATCGCCTATGCCGAGGCCCACGCAGCGCGCTGTATCGGCCTGGTGCTGCGCGGCATCTTCCTCTGCCGCCAATGGGAGATCGACTGGTTCCTCTACGAGATGCGGACGATCTATCCCGAGGCTTGGCGCAAGTTCAGCGACTATCTGCCCGAGGACGAGCGCGGCGATCTCTTGACCAATTATCACCGCCGGCTGATCGACCCCGATCCGAAGATTCACATGCCGGCGGCGCGCGCCTGGAGCACTTACGAAGGCGCCTGCTCGACGCTGCTGCCCTCGCCCGACACGGTGGCGGCCTTCGGCCAGGACCGCATGGCCCTCGGGCTCGCCCGCATCGAGGCGCATTATTTCGTCAACGACATCTTCCTGCCGAAAAACGCGCTGCTCGAGAACGTCGCCAAGCTGGCGCCGATTCCTGCCGTCATCGTCCAGGGCCGCTACGATGTGGTCTGCCCGATCCGCACCGCTGACGAGCTGGTGCGCGCCTGGCCCCATTCCAATACCTGGGGCGCCCATGGCGGGGTCGAGTATGTCGTGGTGCCCGACGCGGGCCATGCCGCGACCGAGCCGGGCATCCGCCGCGGCCTCGTCGCCGCCACCGAGAAGTTCAAGCGCTTCAAGGCCTAAGCGGAACCCGAGGTTAACGGCCCAGGCGCAGTGGAGCCGCGCCTGCGCCTGCGAAAGACAGGGCTTTTCAGCCCTTTAGCCCTCGCCTACACTCCGCCCCGGCGCCTGGGGCCCGTGGGGCACGGTCTCGGCATTGGCGCCCAGTCGAGGGGAATTTCATATGTCGATCATCGCTTCGTTTCTGCGCGCGTCCCGTTCGGGCGTCGCGGCCCTGCTCTGTGCGTCGGCGCTCGCCCTGCCGCTCGGCGCCGCGCCTGCGCGCGCCGCGGACAAGGATCTGCTCACCCTCGGCATCGGCAGCTACGACGTCATCCAGAACGAAGATTCCACCATGGCCGCCAGCCTCGAATATCTGTCGGGCCGCAAGCTCTGGGTGTTCAACCCCTTCGCCGGCGTGATGGGCACGCTGGATTCCGCGGTCTATGGCTATGCCGGCATCGCCTACGATCTCAAGCTCGCCGACCATTGGGTCGTCACGCCGTCCTTCGCCGCCGGCCTCTATGCGCGCGGCGACGGCCGCGACCTCGGCTCGCCGATCGAATTCCGTTCGGCCCTCGCGCTGAATTACGAATTCGACAATGGCGTGCGCGCCGGCCTGCTGTTCTATCACATCTCGAACGCCGGCCTGACCGACCAGAACCCCGGCACCGAAGTGCTGCTGGCGACCTACGCGATTCCCTTAGGCCGATAAGCGCGCCTTCGGCGCGACGGGGCGTTAAGCCGCTTTCATATTATTTAATGCATGAGCGCGGCCCCGAAACGGGCCGCGTTTTGCGTTAATGGGGCGATTGCGAAAGCCCCTATCCCCGGCGTAATCTCGCCGCGATGTCCCCGTAGCTCAGCCGGATAGAGCGCAGGATTCCTAATCCTGAGGCCGCGTGTTCGAATCTCGCCGGGGACACCAATTTACATGCACGCGCCGAATCACCGAGAGGCCTAGCGCTCTCATTGCGCGGGCGTTTCGTGTCCAGCCGTTCACCGACAATAAACCCGACGGGGTTGGATGCTGTATGCACATATACAGCGCGAACTCTTTCAGATTTGCACCTTGCGAAACGCCATACAGTTTTTCGCGCGCGCATGTTTCGTCACAAGAAACAAGCTTCTCTCCTTCGAGCACATGGGGCTATTCAATCTTAGGAAAAGAGGGGATGATCTGAAATTGCCGTCAGCGGATGCTGTGTCGTCTTGCGCTCTCTGATCCGTTTTCCCCCCGACGGCTGTTGCATATCTCATCGCGCGTATTTTGGTCAGCGTTCACGTTGTTCGTAAACGCATCCCGCAATCCGCCGGATGTCGACAGCTTTTCAAAAAGGGGTGACGCATGATTCCAAGCCACATCGCTGCCGTTCTGGCGGCAGGACTCATCGCCACGGCGATAGCCGCGCCAACGAGTGCGCCGGCGCAAGCCCAATCCGCGGCGGACTTTTACAAGGGCAAGCAGGTCACTTTCGTGATCGCGTCCAGTACCGGTGGCGGCTACGACACTCAGGGGCGTTTGATTGCGCGTCATATCGGCCGCAAGATCCCCGGCAACCCCAACATCATTGTGCAAAACATGCCAGGGGCCGGCGGCATCACTGCCGCCAATCATCTCTATAACGTTGCGGCCAAGGACGGCACGGTTTTCGGGCTGCTCCAGCGCGAAGCGTTGATCGCCAGGCTCCTCAGCCCGGACAATGCGCGCTTCGACATCACGAAGTTCAACTGGATCGGCAATATCTCGTCCGAAACCGGCATCGTGGTCGCATGGCACACTGCGCCGATCATGACGACCGACGATCTCTTCAAGACCGAGATGATCATCGGGGGCACCGGTCCGATCATCGATACCGAAACCACGGCGCGGCTGATGAATGCGCTAATCGGTACAAAATTCAAGATCGTCTCGGGCTATCCCGGCACCAATGAAATCCTGCTCGCCATGGAGCGCGGCGAAGTGCACGGACTCGGCGACTGGTCCTGGTCGAACATCAAGATACGCAACATGAGCCTGTTGAAGGAGGGCAAGATCCGGCTGCTCATGCAAGCGGCTTTGAACAAAGATCCTGACCTGCCGAATTTGCCGTTGATTCTCGACTTTGCCAAATCGCCGGAGGACCGCCGTCTGATGGAGTTCCTATTGGCGCCTAAGGCCGTGGCGCGGCCGATCACCGCACCGCCGGACGTGCCGGCAGATCGCTTGCAGGCGCTGCGTGATGCATTCATCTCGCTCAAGGGCGATGCGGAATTCGCCGCCGAGGTGGAGAAATCCAAGCTGGAGGTCGGCCTGACGTCGGGCGCGGAGGTCGATAAGGTGATCGCTTTGATCGGCAATACGCCGAAGAGTGAAACCGACCGCCTCCTGAAGTTCATCATCCCCGGCAAATGATCGGTCGGGCCGTCGCTGCGGATATGCGCCGGCGGCCCGAGATCGACCCCTTCGTCTCCCTTGCAGAGGACTGCCATGCAACCAGGTCGCACCGGACCCTTCCCCTATAGTCCGATCATCAACCGTCCCAAGCTGTCGTGGCCTAAGGGCAAGCGCTTGGCCTTCTGGGTCATTCCCAATATCGAGACCTTCGCTCTCGACGAAAAGATGCCCGAAGGCGGCAACAACATTCCGAACGTTTTCTCATGGGCCAAGCGCGAATATGGAAATCGCGTCGGCGTCTTCCGCTTGATGAAGGTGCTCGAGCGCTACGGCATACGGGCCACGGTCGCGCTCAACAGCGAAGTCTGCGACGCCGCGCCGCAGATCATCGAGGAAGGCCTTAAGCGCGGCTGGGAATTCATGGGCCATGGCGAAAGCAATACGCGTCGCTTGAGCGACACCAAATCGCTCGATGAGGAGCGTGCGCTGATCGACCGCACGCTGACGCGGATTGAAAAAGCGACCGGCGTGCGCCCCAAGGGCTGGCTCGGCCCAGGCCTGCAGGAAACCTGGAACAGTGTCGACCTGCTGGCGGCCGCGGGAGTCGACTATATCGGCGACTGGACCATCGACGATCAGCCTTTCCAGCTGAACACCTCGCCGAAAAAGCTGATTTCGATCCCCTACGGCCACGACATGGGCGATAAAACGGCGGCCCAACTGTTTTATCCGCCGGAATATTTCACGAAAATGATGATCGACACGTTCAACGTGCTCTATCGCGAAAGCGGCGAATCAGGTCGGGTCATGCCGCTGTCGCTGCATCCTTACATCACCGGGGTGCCGCATCGTATCGACTCGCTCGATAAGGGTCTCGAATACATCTGCCGTCACGATGACGTCTGGTTCGCGACCGGGAGCGAGATCGTCGCCCATTACCGCACGACCTTGGGCTGACCAGGACATTCCTTGAGAGGTAACCATGTATAAGCTGATCAATCCCCCCGGTGTTTCCGTCAGCCCGCGCTACAGCGCCGGCGTCGAAATTCCCACGCCGCAGCGCTGGCTGTTCATCTCCGGTCAGGTCGGCCGCGATGCCGACGGCAACATTCCCGACGACATGGAATCCCAAGCGCACATCGCCTGGCGCAATGTCGTCGAGGTTCTCAAGACTGCAGGAATGACGGTCGAGGATATCGTCGACAGCACGACCTATATCGTCGGGCGCGAGAACAATGCTGCGTTCGACGAGGTTCGAGGTCACTACATGCACGATCTGCGTCCGGCTTCGACCAAGATTTACGTCGTCGGCCTGGCCCATCCAAAGATGCTTTGCGAAATCCAGGCCGTCGCGGTGAAGTGAACTTCGTCGCAGGGTATTTCTCTCACGCCCGCTCCCCATGCGTCGCTTCAATCGGGTGCGCCTTGCGACCGCCGCCTTCGACGCTGTGCAGCGTCTCGTCCGTCGTGATCAGGCGGTTGGCTAAGGCCAAACAGCGCTTCGCCAATTCCGCCGCGCCTTCGGCGAGCTCTTTCGAGTCGCGGACGATCTCGACGTTCTTCTCCATGTCCTCGTGCGACCAGCCGCGCGAATGGGCGATATAGGGAAACTGCGGGAAGAGAAAGCCCAGCTCGGCGAAGAAGCCGAGCATCTGGCCCGCCACCATCTGCACATTGTCCTGGCCGCCGACAATGATGAAGCCCGCCACCTTGTCGCGGATCAGCACCTTGTTGCCGATGGTCACCGCGTTCTGCACGCAGTTGAGCCGCTCGGCCATCTTGAAATAGAGCGAGCTCGCCGTGCCCCAGCGGATCGGCGAGGCGACGATCACCGCGTCGGCCCAATGGACCAGCCCCTCATAGACGCGGTCCATCTCGTCGGCCTTGTCCATCTGGGTGATCGAGCAGGGCCAGGTGCAGGCCTGCGCCGCCTTGGAATAGAAGCCCTCGCAGGCGCGGAATTTCAGATCGTTGAGCGCGAGGAATTGCGTCTCGGCACCCTCGGCCTTGGCGGCGGCGAGGGCGTGTTTGAGCAGATGGTCCGAGCCGGAAAAGCGCGGATGGCTGCCGTCCATCGCCGTCGTCGAAATGCCGAGCAGGCGCAAGGGGCCGGGCGCGCGCAGCGGCTCGCGCTCCAAAGGGTGCGGCGGATGGGGCAGAAGCCCGCGCTTGGTCGCGTTGGCGACATCGACGAGCACACGGCCCGCCTCGACCTTCACCGGATAGGACGGCACGCAATCGGCCTCGTAGCCCGGCTCGCCCTTGCCGGTGGCGCGATGGAATTTCCAGTAATGCCAGGGGCAGACGAGATAGTCGCCGTCCAGCGTGCCTTCGCCGAGCGGGCCGCCGACATGGTTGCAGAGATTGGAGACGGCGCCCCATTGGCCGTCCTTGAACGACAGGGCGAGCGCGGCGCGGCCGGCCTTCAGTGCCTGCAGCGGTTTTTTGGCAAGCTCGTCGGCGGCGCCGACGTCGATCCAGTTGGGCGCTTTGCCCGGGGCGTCATCGGCCATAGGACGGTTCTCTCTCAAGGCAGCATCAAGGAGGCGGGTGTGCCGGGCGGAAGGGGCGTCGTCTGCACTTCGAGCAAGCCGTCGCGCAGGCGCAGGCGGTAGGTCGCGAGCTTTTCCGTGAAGGGCGGCGGGGCGCAGCCGTCCTCGACGCGATATTCATAGCCGTGCCAGGGGCAGGTGATGCAGCCATCGACGACGCGGCCCTCGCCGATGGGGCCATTCTGATGGGCGCAGAGATTGCTCACCGCCGCGACGATGCGGCCGTCGCGGAACACCGCGATGCGCTCGCCGCCGGCGGGGGCGACGATGCGGGCGCGGCCGTCGGGAATATCGCCAGCGGCGCCGACCTGGAGCCAGCCGCCCGCCGCCTCGTCTCCGGCATCCTGCGCGGCGGCCTTGCGCGCCGCCAGAATGTGAAGCAGCGTCACGGCGCCGAACAGGGCGAAGAGCAGGATCGGGATCGCCGGATGGCGGTTGCTCTGCATGGCGCCGAGCGCGATATGCAGCGCCGCCGCGCCATAGCCGACATAGATCGCCATGTGGATCGCCTTCCACAGGGGCGGCGTGAGAAAGGCGAGCCAGTAATCGTGGCTGGTCGCCGCCATCACCAGCATGCAGAGCAGCGCGATCAGGCCGAGCGTCTTGAAGGGAAAGCCCGCCGGGAAGTTGAGATAATCGGCCCAGCTCGTCAGCTCGCCGGCGAGATTGGTGATGTCGCTTTCGAGGATGTACCACTCGACCATGAAGCCGGCATGGGCGAGCGCCACGAAGAAGGTGGCGACGCCGAGATGGCGGCGGTTGTAGAGCAGCGGCAGGAAACGCGGATTCAATCGCGCCAGCGGGCCGATCGCCAGCACGGCGCTCAGCATCAGGAAGGCGCAGGAGCCGAAGGCCTTGAGGCGCAGGTCGATCCAGCCCGCGGCCGTGGTCGGTGGCGCGAGGCTCGCGGCAACAGCGATAAAGCCGCCGATATAGAGCGCGACGAGGCCGAGCAGAATGGCGTCGTAGCGGATCTTGGCGGCATTCCACTGCACCGCTTGGAAGCCGGCGCTCATCGCCCAGACCTCATGGTTGAGCGCTCATCGTAAGGTCTCCAGCACGGTGAAGCCGCCGTCGGTCGCCGCCGCACCCTCGGGCGGCGGGCGCAAAACCAGCGCCAGCAGCAATCCGGCGCCGACGACCAGGCCGAGCAGCGGCCAGAGCTTGCGATGGGCGGTGCGATGGGCCCTTTTCATGACAGGGGCCTCATAGCGGCTCTCCCAACCATCTCTTCAGCACCAGCGGCCAGAAGATGATCGCGCCGGGGATCAGCAGCAGCCGGGCGCCCAGCGTCATCGGCGTATGGACGGGCTTCTCATTGCCGGGAGGGCCGATCAGGCGCGGCGCGGCGATGGCGGCAAAGCCGAGCGCGACGATGCTGCCGGCGGCGGCATAGAGCCCGACGATCCACAGGATGATGCTGGCCGATGGGGTCATGGCGCCGCCATGGTCAGGTTAGGCGCGGGGGCGGCAGGCGGCGGCAAGCGATGGCGCTCCGGCAAGGAGGGCATGCGCGAATCTCCGGCGACGGGGCTTGGGCAGCCCGGGATCCTCACGGGCGGCGCCCGTAGGCCGATTTTGTCGCAAGGGCCGGCCCCTGGCAATTCGCGAACGTCCCCTCGCGGAACTTGGCGGCGGCGGCGGACGTTGGTAGGACTGTTGTGCCCATTTGAGGGCATCGTTCCGTTTTTGGAGATCGCATGATGTTCGAGCTGTCCGGCATTCTCGGCCTTGTCATTTTGGCCCTCGATATCTGGGCGATCCTGCATGTCGCCGGCAGCTCGGCCAGCCAGGGCGCCAAGGTGTTCTGGATCCTGCTGATCGTCATCCTGCCGCTGCTCGGCTTCCTGATCTGGCTGGTCGCCGGCCCGCGCAAGGGTATCCTTTAAGGCGGGCCACGCGGAACGGCGTTAAGGGTTCGCTCGCGAAAAATCGATCCGTGAGCGCAGCGATAGGCATGGACGGCCCCGGGTAACGGCGGGAAACTCGCTTTCTCGCGCGTTCCCTTCTTCCCACCGGGCCATTCGAAGATGCGCATCCTGATCGCCGACGACCATCCCGCCTACCGGGACGCTCTCGAGCTCTACGTCGCCCGCGACTTGCCGGACGCCACCATCCTGACCGCCGCCTCGCTGGCCGAACTCGACTTCCTGCCCGCCACGCCGCCGTTCGACCTCATCCTGCTCGACTGGCATCTGCCGGACGGCGAGGGCGGCGAGGGCTTGGCGCGTCTGGCCGCCGCCGGAATCGCCGCGCCGACCGTCGTGCTGTCGGGCGACACCGACGAGCGCGCCGCCTTTTGCGCCCTGAGGCAGGGCGCCCGCGCCTTCCTGCCGAAAACCCTGGGGCGGGCGCAGATCGTCGCCGCCCTGCGCCTGGTGCTGGCCGGCGGCACCTCGGTGCCGGCCGACATCGCCCTGCGCCTGGCCTTGAGTGGGCCGCTGCCGGCGGAAGGCGGCGCCGCCGCGGCGCCCGCCGGACAATTGACCGGGCGCGAATTCGAAGTGCTGCGCCAGATCGCCACCGGCAAGACCAACAAGGAAATTGGCCGTTTTATCGGCCTGCAAGAGGTCACGGTGAAGCTGCATACGCGGCGCATCCTGCGCAAACTGCAGGCGAAGAACCGCACCGAGGCGGTCGTCAAGGCGCGCGACGCCGGCCTCTTGATCGGCGAACCGGTGTGAGCGCCGCAGGGATAGCTATCCCCGCTAACCCTATGCCCCCCGCGCGCTAGCCCTCGCGCGACTCCCCACGGGACGACAGAGCGCTTAGGTATCGGGTCTCACCCGGAGCCGGATCTCATGTCCCCCATCCTCATCATCGATGACGACGCCGATTATCGCGCCTATCTGGCCGAGCTGCTGGCGCGCGACGACATTCCCACGCTCGTCTTCTCGTCGGCGCGCATGGCCCTGGCGCGGATCGAGCAGCAGTCCATCGCCGCCATCGTCACCGACATCATGATGCCGGACATGGACGGCATCGAGCTGGTGCGCGCCGTGCGCCGCCGCAGCCGCAACCTGCCGATCCTCGTGTTGTCGGCCTATGAACCCGATGTCGCCGAGGTCTATCTCAAAGCCGCCACCGCGGTCGGCGCGACCTTCACCGGCCGCAAGGGCGAAGACGAGATTCCCCTGCTGCGCGCGCTGACCGGCGTGGTCGATTTCCATCGCAATGTCCAACGCCGCGGGCGCAGGCTTTAAAGTGACGTCGCTGTATCGGCGCGCCACCGTCTCCTGCCGCCTGCTGCTCGTCCTCTTGCCGATGGTGGCGCTGTTCGTCGCCGGCACGGCCTGGCTCGCGGTGATGAGCAGCGAGAAGATCGCCGACCGCAACGCCACGCGCTACGGCCAGGACCTGGCGGAAAGCCAGGTGAGCGTCATCGCCCTGCCGATCGGCACGATGAAGATCACTGCCGAGCATATCGCCTCGACGATCCGCGCCTATGCCGCGTCGGGCGGCAAGGATCGCCGCTTCATCGCCGACGTCGTGCGCGCCGCCCTCGCCGAACAGGCGGATTTCGTCGCCGGTTTCTGGTTCTATGCCATGCCCGATCAATTCGGCCGCGATGCCGACTATCGCGGCCGCGATCCGTCGCTCGGCGATCCGGCGAGCGGTCGGTTGTTGACCTACTATGTCCGCGACGGCGATCGCGCAGGCTATGAAGCGGCCACGCCGGACTTCGAGCAGCGGCCCTATTGGCATCAACCGCAGTCCAGCCTGCGGCCTTATGTGTCTTCGCCTTACGGCTTTGCCGTGTTCGGCCGCGAACGCATGCTCGGCACCTACGCCCTGCCCATCGTGGTCGACGGCACATTCATCGGCGTCGTCGGCGCCAATTTGGATCTGCGCAAAGTCGCCGATTTCATCGAGACGCTGCATCCCGCCGGCGGCCGTCTGCTGACGGTGAACGCCGTCGGGCTGTGGCTCCACAATCCCTATGCCGACCTCGACGGCACGCTGGCGCGCGTCGGCGACAATCCGCAAACCGAACTGCCCGCCTGGGAGCTCGAGGCGATCAAGAACGTCCGCGGCTATGTCACCGAGAAGATCGGCCCTGCCGGCGAGCGCCTGCGCCGCATCGCCGTGCCGCTGCCCTATTACAAGGACGAGAACCGCCGCATGCTGCTGGTGGACTATCCGCTGGAAAGCCTGCTCGCGCCTTATAAGGGCATCCGCATGGCGATCCTCTTCGGCGGATTGCTTGCGGCTGTCGCCATCGCCGTTACCGTGTTTATCGCCGTGCCGGTGCTGATCGGCCAGCCGCTGCGCGCCTTGCGTCAGAGCATCGAGCGGCTCGATGCCGGACGGCTGGGCGAGCCGATCTCGGCGATCGAGCGCAGCGACGATATCGGCGCTATCGCCCGCGCCCTCGATGGCTTTCGCCATACGCTGATCGACCAGCGCCGCCTGGAGCGCGAGAAGGCCGATTTGCAGAACCAGCTGCTGCAGCAGCAAAAGATGGACGCCATCGGCCAGCTCGCCGGCGGCATCGCCCATGATTTCAACAATCTGCTCGGCGTCATCCTCGGCTATCTCGGATTCATTTCGGCCGACGCGCCGGCCGGCACATCGACGCATAAATACGCCGACCAGGCAACGCGCGCCGGCAACCGCGCCAAGGACATGATCCGCCAGTTGCTCAGCTTCGCCCGGCCCAGCATCGGCCTGCGCGCCGTGGTCACCGCCGATTCGCTGATCCAGGAAACGGCCATGCTGCTGCGCGGCATGCTGCCGGCCTCCATCGCGCTCGACATCCAGACTTCGCCCGGCCAGCCGACCATCCGCGTCGATCAGACGCAGATGATTCAAGTTCTGATGAATCTTTGCATCAACGCCGCCGACGCCTTCGCCGGTTGCCGCGGCCGCATCGTCGTGCGCAGCGGGCTTGCGCCGTCGTCCGAATGGGACGGCATGACCGCCGATTGGCCGTCCTTCACCGCGCTGACGCCGACGGCCGCGGCCGGCCCCTTCGTCAGCTTCGAAATTCTCGATGATGCCAGCGGCATCCCCGCCGACAGCCTGGCCCGCCTGTTCGAGCCGTTCTACACGACCAAGGGGCCGGGCAAAGGCACCGGCATGGGCCTCGCCATCGTCTATGGTGTGTTGCAGGCCCATGGTGGCGGGCTCGAACTGCGCTCCAAGCAGGGCGCGGGCACGCTGTTCCGCCTGACGCTGCCCTTCGTCTCCGGCTTGCCGGCGCTCACCGCCGATGGGGCCGCCGATGGCGACGCCGCCGCGCAGCGGGGAGGGCCCCGCCGGATTCTGATCGTCGATGACGAGCAGGACATGGCCGACATGCTGGAAGAGGGCCTGTCGCGCTTCGGCCACGAGGTCGCCGTCTGCGAAGATGCCGCCGAAGCGCTTGCTGTCTTCGACGACAATCCCGAGGCCTTTGACGTTGTCCTCACCGATCAGACGATGCCGCGCATCGCCGGCGTCGAGCTGATCCGGCATTTGAAGCAGCGCCGGCCGGGCCTGCCCTGCATCCTTTACACCGGCTATCGCGAGGGCGGCGAAAACGCGGCGTTGCGCACCAGCGGCGCCGACTTGCTGCTGTTCAAGCCGGTGTTGCCGGCGGTGATCGACGCTTACATCGCCGAGACCCTGAGCGGCCCGCGCGCGTCCTCGTAAAAAGGCGCGCCGTGATGGCGCGCCTCCTGTCTCGTCATCTGCGGGCGCTGACACGCCATGGCATGACAGCGCTTGTGGCGCCGGATGAGCCGGTCACATCTTTACGATAAAGAAATCGACCGACCTGCTGTAGTAGCAGTCAGTCGAGAAAGGAAGCAGGTCGAGATTGGACGGCACGCCGTAGGCGGCGAGGCAGTTAGTCCTATATTGCGTCTGGCTCAGCGACCATCGCTGCAGGTAGTCGGTGGCTTGGCGCCATTGGACAAGAGTGGTGCGAAAGTCCGCCGCATTTTGCCAATCGCGCGCGAACAAAACGGCGCCCTGCTCGTCCTCGTCTGCGCGGAGCGAGCCACCGACATCGAGTTTTAAATGTTTCCCATTGGCGGCGCGCAGGGCGAACCAGGGCAGGCTGAATCTGGCGGCATCGATCCGGGCGGGCGGGACGAAGTTCTTGATCGTGAACAAACCGGAGCTCATGAGCATGCCGCTGGCGGCGATCGTCGTATTGTCGCTGGTCGACAGGGCGAGCCAGTTGGGATAGGGCGCGCTATTGCCTGACCGGTCGGTCATCATGTGGCGCAGGCGAATGGCGATCACCGTGCCGTCGGGCAAGGGCGTGCGGTTGCCCCAAGGCTCGATGGTGACGCAGCGCTGCCTGTCGAGCAGCGTCGTTTGCCCTTGCGGACAGGTGAGCCAGGCGACGCTGCCTTGCATCTTCGCCATGGCGTCGTTCAGCTGTTTGGTCATCAGCTCCATGGCGTTGAGGCAGCGGTCGCCGGAGCGCGTCGTCCCGGTCGGGCAGGCCGCTTGTGCCTGCGCCGGCGCGGCGTCAGCGATGGAAAGCGCCAGCGCGAGGCCGAACGCGAGCGTGAAAAGACGCGATATCATGGTGAGACCCCCCGGTCCTTCAGAAACGCCCAGCCGCAGCTAACGCCCGGCCATGCGTCGTATTTTGCTCAGTGGCCCATATGGCCGGTCGGCCGCGCCGCGCCGTCATGGCCGGCATCGCGCGCGCCGGCGGATTCGACCGTGACCTGCACCTCGAGTTTGCCGGCCTTCTCGAACGTCAGCGTCATCGGAAAGCTGTCCTTCTCGCGCAGCGGCGCCTTGAGGCCGATCAGCATGATGTGCAAGCCGCCGGGCTTGAGCAAGGTCGGCTCGCCCGGATTGATCTCGACGGCGGAGACCTGGCGCATTTTCATGATGTCGCCGTCCATCATCATCGTATGAAGCTCGGCCTTGGCCGCGCGCGGCGTTTCGGCGGCGATCAGCCGGTCGGGGGCTTGGCCCTGCGTGGTGACGGTGAGATAGGCCGCGCCGGTGGTGATGGCGCCCGGCGTCGCGCGCGCCCAGGGATGGTCGATTTTCAAGTCACCGATGCTGTAGTCGTGCGCGGCAGCGGCAAAGGCGACGGCGCTAAGCGCCGCGGCCAGGGCGAGGCGGGTCAGATGACGCATGATGAACTCCAGGCCCGCAATCAGGCTGACTGATTGATTTGCCCGCTCGCGCGGGCCGGGCGATAGAACGGCTTGTCGCCGCAGATGGTGGTGCGATGCATCCGGCGGATGTCCGGCAGGCCGTAGCCGCCGGTCGCGCGGTGCGTCAGGCAGCGGTTGTCCCACATCACCAAATCCTTGTCGTGCCATTTGTGGCGGTACTGAAAGCGCTTGTCTTTCATGAACTTGAACAGTTCGTCGAGCAGCGGCTGGCCCTCGTCGTCGGGCAGTTCGGCGATGCGAATGGTGAAGCGCGGCGAAATATAGAGCGCCTGGCGGCCGGTCTCGGGATGGGTGCGCACCATCGGCTGGGCGATCTCCGGCACTTCCTTGGCGCGCGTCTCGTAATAGTCCTTGGCGCCGGGGCGGTCGGGTGAGACGACGACGCGCGGATTCTTCGTCTTGCTGACGTGATGCACGCCATGCAGGCCGGCGATGCGGGTCCTGGTCGCTTCGGGCAGCGCCTCATAGACCTGATACATGTTGCAGAATTCGGTATCGCCGCCGCGGCTCGGATTGCGGATGGCATAGAGCATGGTGATGCGGCAGGGCTCGGGAATATGCGACGAATCCGAATGCCAGAAATCGCCCGCGTCGACGATGCCGACCGCCGTGCCGTCGGGGCGAATCTCGTTCGACAGGATGAGGATGTCGCGATCGTCGGGATGCGTGTAGGGCGAGCGGTCCTGCGCTTCCAACGGGCCGAACTGGCGGCCGAAGGCAGCCTGCTGCTGCGGCGTCAGGGCCTGATCGCGGATCGCCAGGATCGGATGATCGAGAAAGGCCTGCTTGAGTTTGGCCAGATCGTCGGCCGCCAAGGGGCGCGAACAATCCAGGCCGACGACTTCGGCGGCGCCGGCCGGCGACAGAGGGTTGACGGTGAAAGCCATCGCGAAATCCCAGAGTGAATATTTTTGAAACAGGGTTTCAAGACCCCATCGGGCGGAGTCTGGCGCGCGGCTTCGTCCAGGTCAACTCGTCTGAAAAAGCAGCGCTGTCGCAGCGGCCGGGTGGTCGCCGCCGGGCTCTTTGACGCTCGCGGCTTAGCGGTTGAACAGGCCGCGCAATTGATCGACGGGATTGGCCGGCTGCGGCGGCGTCGTACCGTCCGGCGCCGGCTGCTGCTGTTGGCCGCCGAGAATGCCGCGCAGATTGTTCAGCGCGCCTTTCGGGTCTTTCAGCAAGGCGGTGAGGTCCGGCTTGTAGCTCAGCGCGTCCCACGGCCCTTCGATCAGCACCGGCACCATGACGCCGCCAGCATTGGCTTGGCCGCCCTGGCCTTCCAGCGTGCCGGCGATCTGCGGCGTCACCTTGTAGGTCACGTGGCGGCGCGGCAGGTCGACGGTACCGGCGCCGCCGACGCGGAGCAGCGGCGCGAGCAGCGACAGATCGTTGTTGCGCATCACGCCCTTGTCCATGGTGAAGCTGCCGGACAATTCGGAGAAGTCGGTCTCCTGGTCGCGGCCCGCTTGGGCGTCGAGGAAGGCGGTCGAGACGTTGCGCACCAGCGCGGCGAGATTGACGCCCTTGATCGCGCCATTCTCGAACTTGAAGGCGCCCTTGCCGGCGAGGGCACCGACCAGCTCGCGCTGCGAGCGCCCGGCGCCAGCGATCTGCATGTCGGCGCCGGCTTGGCCGCGCAGGCGGTCGAGACCGATGGTGTCTTTCAGAAGCGGTTCAGCCTGCACGCCGGCGAGCTTGAGGGTCAGGCCGACAGCGGGGACATTGCCCGCGCCGTCGAGCGTGACGCGCCCCTGGCCCTGGCCTTGATAAAGCGCGAGCTCGCTGAGATCGGCGGCGAGCCTGCCGTCCTTGAGGGCGACGGCGAGGGCGCCTTCGCCGATCTTGATGTCGCGGATACGCAGGCCTTCCACCTTGAGGGCAAGGTCGGCATTGGCGGCGCGCAGGCCGCTGAAATCGAGCGGCTCGTTGCTCCAGCCTTGCTCGGCGGCGTCCGCCGCGCTCGTCGAGGGCGCATTGCCCGGCACGCGCGGCGCCGACGCGGTGCTCGTCGCGCTTGGCGACGGCAGGTAAGGATTGAGATCGAGCATGTTCGTCGCCAGCGTCGCCTTCACATAGGGCACCCGACCGGCGAGATCGGCCATCAGGCTGCCTTTGGCGCGAATGGCGTCGAGCGACAGTTCGGCGTCGTCGAAGCTGACGCGGGGGCCTTGCGGATTCATAACGGCGGCGAGCTTGCCCTTGATGGCGAGCGGGCCAAGGCCAGTGCCCGAAACCGTGAGCGGCTGGCCGAGCCATGCCGCGAGAGCGCGCAAATTGGTCACGGCGAAATCGACGTCGCCGTCGATCTTCGCCCCTTGACCATTCGGGGGCTGCGCGTTGGCCGCATTGCCCTTGAAATTGAGTTTGACGAGATCGCTGCCGACGCCGAGCACCAACGCCGAGGGCTTGCCGTCGAGCAGCGCGCGCGGCGCGGCCAATTGCCCGCCCAGAGTGACGGGCTTGCCGTTCCAGGTCAGTCCGCCGTCGATCTGCAGCGGATGGTCGAGATCGGCCAGCGACAGGCGGAGGTTGACCGCATCGGCCGCATAGCTTTTGCCGCTCTGGCCGTCGCGATAGCTGACGCGACCATTGGTCAGGCGGACGTCGCCGAGACGCAATTCGGAGAGCGGATTGCGCTCGCCGGCCTGGGCGGGCGTTTGGGGCTGCCGCGCTCCCGGCTGCGCCTGTGCCGGCGTCGCCGATGCTTTGTCGAATTGCCAATTGCCGCGGCCCTGGCGGTCGGTCTCGAGATTGAGGCTGGCTTTTTCGAGCACGAAACTGTCGATCGCCACTTCGCCCGACAGCAACGGCAACAGCTTGAGGCGCACTTCCAGGCGATCGAGCAAGGCCATGTTGGGATTGGCGGCGCCTGGCGCGTTGGCGAAGCTCACGTCACGCGCGGAAATGGCGAGCGAGGGCAACAGCGAGAAAGAAACCGGGCCGGCGATGGTCAGCTTGCGCCCGGTCGCCTCAAGGGCGCGTTTTTCGATCTCGGCTTTGTAGGTCTCGACCGGCAGCAGGAAGGGGACGATCAGCGCGGCGCCGATCACCAGGACGAGCAGGCCGCCCAGAACAACGAGGAACTTTTTCATGGCGGTCTCCCTGCGCGAATCGTCCAGCCGGAACTTTGTCCCGGATAAGATCGGAATTCTATAGCGCGGGATTAAGGCATGGATATGACGATAATCTGCCGCCGGTTCGCCTTGCGAGACGCCCCGGCGGCAGTGTGGCGCAGGCTAAAACGAAACCACGCCGAACAGCATCAGCAGAATGACGATGCTGAGCGGAACGCCCAGAATCCAGAGAATGATCGGCATGGGATGTCTCCTTATTTTCGAGGATAAGGAGACAACGGCTTTTGCCGCGGCTGGTTCCGTCAGGAACCGCCGGTCGCCGCCGTGACGAGGCGTTCGATCATGCGCGCGGTGCGGCCGTCCGTGTCCTTGTGCGGATTATATTCGGCAATCTCCAGCCCGACGAAACGGGCATCGCCACCGAGCGCACGCAAGGCCGGCGCGACCTCGTCGGCATGCAGGCCGTTCGGTTCCCAATAGCCGGTGCCGGGTGCTTCCGACGGATCGAAGGCGTCGATGTCGAGCGAGATGCCGTAGCCGGCGGTGCCGCGCGCGGCGATGCTCCGCGCCTCGGCGAGCGCGGCGGCGAAACCGATACGCTGCACCTCTTCGATGGCGATAACGCGCACGCCGAGACGCGCGAGCAGCGCGGCCTCGCCGGCCTCGAAACTGCGCGTGCCGATCAGGCAAAGATTCTCCGGCGCGAGCGCCGCTTGCGGACCGGCGATGCGGGTGAGGCTCGGATCGCCATGGCCGAGCAGGCAGGCGACCGGCATGCCGTGAATCATGTGGCTCTCCGTCGTCGCGAAGGTATGCGCGTCCATATGGGCATCGATCCAGATCAAGCCGAACTTGCCGGGCTTTTCGCCGTTCATGCCGATCGCGCGCAGGCCGCGCGCTGCGCCACTCCAGATGCCGATGGCGGCCGTGTGGTCGCCGCCGAACGCGACGAAGCGCTGGCGCGCCTGGGCCAGGCTCGCTGTATCGGTGGCGATCCGCTGCGCGAGGTCGCTCACCGTGGCGAGCGGGTCGGCGCCGTCGCTGCGGCGCGGCGTGAGATGGATGCTATGCCAGGCGGCCCTCAGGCCGCCGGCCGAAAGCGCGGTCGCGAGGCCGCCGTCGCGCAGCGCGAGCGGCGCGTCGGCGCAACGCTCGTCGGGCGCGCCGATTCCGATGGCGGCGCCGACGAGGGCGAGAGAGCGGCTGCGTTCGGGAGCGAGGATCTGTGTCATGTCGCACAAGTGGCCTTTGTCGCGGGCACTTCAATCACCCGGCGAAAATTTTTCACGGTCTGGAACGAAAAGGCCAGCCGCTCGCGTCGAGACGGCGGGCCAGGGCGGCATAACCCGCGATTGCCCGCAATCTCCCGCGGCGTAATATGACTGGCGAAAAATCGCGCTCAGAAAAATCAGGGAGAGTAGGACCGTGACCCTCATCATCACCGACGACGACGTGCGTCGGCTGTTCACCATGGAAGACTGCATCGAGGCGATGCGGGTCGCCTTCGCCGATTTCGCCAAGGGCGAGGCTGTCAACCGGCCGCGCATGCGCTATGTCGCCAAGCATCCCGATCCGGCGCTGCGCTATTTCGCCAATGTCCATATCGGCGCCGTGCCGTCCTACGGCATCGCCTGCGTGCGCGCCGGCTCGACCATCTTGCGTCCGGCAACGCCGGAGAATCCCTATCGGACCTACGAGAGCCCGACGCAATTCAACTGGGGCTTCGCCATCCTGTTCAGCATCGAGACGGCGGAGCCGCTGGCGCTGCTGCACGAGTTCCATCTGTCGGGCATGCGCGTCGGCGCGACCACGGCGATGGCGGTCGATCAAATGGCGCGGGACGATGCCGCGACGCTCGGCCTGTTCGGCACCGGCAAGCAGGCATCCGCCGCGCTCGAGGCCATCGCCTGCATCCGTCCCATCTCGCGCGTCAATGTGTACAGCCCGAACCAGGAGCATTTGCGCGATTTCGTCGCGCGCATGAACCGCAATAATTTCCGCAGCGGCATGGAGGTCGTGGCGGCGAAGGATGCCCGCAGCGTGGTCGCCGGCGCCGATGTCGTCGTCTGCGCCACCAATTCCATGTCGGCCCTGTTCGATGGCGATTGGCTTGAGGACGGCCAGATGGTCGTGACCACCGCCAATTCCGACGTCACCAACAAGCGGTCGGAAGTGGATCAGCGCACCTTCGAGCGGGCCACCGCGGTCGTCGTCAACGATTGGGAAACGGTGGTCGACAACAAGCAGAGCGAGCTCCTGGATCTTGTCGAAGGCGGGGTGATCCCGCAAAGCCGGGTGGTCGAACTGGGCGATGTGGCGACCGGCGCGGCCAAGTTGCGCCAGCCGCCGCGCGGCGCCGGCGAAAAGGGCATTCTCTATTTCAAGAACAACTCCGGCCTGGCCATCCAGTTCGCCGCCGCGGGCGGGCTCATCTACAAGAAAGCCTTGGCCGAAGGCGTCGAAAAATCCATCCCGCGCGAATGGCTCGGCACCGATCTGTCGGCCTTGTTCGCGGCCGGGTTCCGCCCCTCGCCCTGATCGCCGAATCGCCGCCGAAAAGGCTGTTTTTCGCGAATTTATGCTATAAGGGCGCGCCGTTGACGCGGCGCGCCCGATCGGGCCCGCCCGCCCCCGCGACATCGACATTTTTCGCCTTTTGAGAGAGCTTGGATGAAACTCCCAGGCGGGCTCGCGGCCATGCGCCGCACCTTCGCTATTCCCAACTACCGTTATTACGTCATCGGCAACTGGGCTTCGACCCTCGGCCTGTGGGTGCAGCGTGTCGCCATCGGCTGGGTGACCTGGGAACTGACCCACTCGACCGCTTGGCTCGGCGCCATGGCCTTGGCCGAATCGGGCCCGACGATTCTGTTCGCCCTGTTCGCCGGCACGTTGGTCGACCGCATCGATTACCTGCGGCTGCTGCGCATCACGCAGTTCTGCACGATGCTCTACTCGATCTCGCTGGCGCTCTGCACCTTCACCGACCTGATGTCGGTCTGGGTCATGTTCGGCCTCACCATCATCCGCGGCATCATCGTCTCCTTCAGCCGGCCGTCGCGCATGACGATGGTCTATAATCTGGTCGGGCGCGAATTGCTGCCGTCCGCGCTCGGCATGAACTCGATGATCTTCAACACGTCGCGATTCATCGGCCCGGCGATCGGCGGCGCCCTGCTCGTGGCCGTCGGCTCGGCCTGGACCTTCACGCTCGGCGCGGCGCTGTTCGGCGTTTTCAGCATCTGCCTGCGCCTCATTCATTTCCCGCCGGCCGACAAGACCTCCGGCGCGGCAGAGAGCGAGCCGCGGCAGCGCCGCTCGATGCTGACCGAGACCTGGGAGGGCTTGCAATATATCGCGCAGCACCCCGGCATCCGGCCGCAGCTCATGCTGCTGGTCGTCACGTCGATCTTCGCCAAGCCGCTGACCGACCTGTTGCCGGGCTTCGCCGCCCAGGTGTTCGACAACGGCCCGCATGGCCTTGCCATGCTGCTGAGCTTTCACGGCGTCGGCGCGATGATGGGCAGTCTGTGGCTGGCCAGCCGCGGCGGCCTCAAGGGTCTCACCGCCATCACCCTCAGCACCATCATCTTGATGTCGCTCGGGCTGTTGGCCTTCGCAGCCACCGACATCTTCTGGCTCGCTTGCAGCTTGAGCGGGCTTCTGGGCTTCGCCTTCATCACCCAGAGCGTCAGCAATCAGACGCTGATCCAATCGGCGGTCGATCCGGCGCTGCGCGGTCGCGTCATCAGCGTCTACGGCATGGTCGCTCAGGGCGTACCGTCGCTCGGCGCCTTCATGATCGGCATCGCCGCCGAGCATTTCGGCCTGCGCATTCCGGTCGCCGTCGGCGCGCTGATCTGCCTCGGCGTCGGCGTACGCGGCTGGTTCCTGCGCCGCCAATTGGCCGACGCGCTGGAGACCGACGAGGGCGTGCCCAAGAGAAGCGTCGAACGCCCCGCCCGGCCCCCCGGCGAGAAATAGTTTTTACCTATAGAAGAGCCCAGCTCGCGCTGATTTCGCGCGTAAAAAACTCGCCCCATCATCCTGCGCCTATATAATGCCGTTATAGGGCAATCCTCCGGCCACCGCTGTCCCGCACCCGCCGCGCTTTGCGGCGCGGCGGCAGGACGGTCCGCGTACGCCGTCAGGGGCGGTCCGCGATGATGAAAGCCGCCGCTTGGTTGGCCGATGCTGGAGATGGGGAGACGAGCGGGATGAGGCGGGTCGCATGAAGGTGCCGGGCGGATTTGCGGCGATTCGGCAAATCCTTGCTATCGCCAATTATCGTCTTTATGTGATCGGCCATCTCACGTCGAACAGCGGCCTGTGGGTGCAGCGCATCGCCATCGGCTGGCTCACCTGGGATCTCACGGAATCGGCCGGCTGGCTCGGCCTCATCGCCTTCGCCGATCAAGTGCCGACCATCCTGCTCGGGCTGATCGCCGGTGCCGTCGTCGACCGCATGGATTATTTCAAGCTGCTGCGCCTGACCCAGACGCTGCAGCTGCTGCATGCCTTCACGCTTGCCGCCTGCACGCTGCTTGGATTCATGGACATTTGGCTGCTGCTGGTGCTGACGTTGTTGCGCGGCATCGTCGTCGCCTTCAACCGGCCGTCGCGCATGACGGTGATCTACACGCTGGTCGGCCGCGAGCTGATCGCGCCGGCTATTGCCTTGAATTCGACGATCTTCAACAGCTCGCGCTTCACCGGTCCGGCGATCGGCGGTTTTCTCATCGTCGCGGTCGGCACCGGCTGGACCTTCGCGGTCGCTTTCCTCATGTTCCTCGTCTTCACCATCACTTTGCGTCTGATGAAGCTGCCGGCGATGGAAGCCAAGGTGCGGTCCGGCCGCTCGCTGCTGCGCGAATCCTGGGAGGGCGTGCAATATGTCATGCGCCATGATGGCATCCGTCTGCAACTCGGCATCCTGCTCATCACCTCGCTCTTCGCGCGGCCGCTTACCGATCTGCTGCCTGGCTTCGCTGCCGACATCTTCGCGCGCGGCCCCGACGGCCTCGCCTGGCTGCTCGCCTTCCACGGCTTTGGCGCCATTCTCGGCGGCACGATGCTGGCCGCGCGCAGCCAGGTCAAAGGCCTCACCCGCATCACCATCTTCAACATTTTGATCATGGCTGCGGCGCTGCTCGCCTTTTCCATCACCACCAACTTCTGGCTCGCCTGCGTGCTGTCGGGCGTGGCGGGCTATGCCTTCATCGTGCAGGGCACCAGCAATCAGACGCTGATCCAATCGGCGGTCGATACGGAATTGCGCGGTCGCGTGATCAGCGCCTATGGGCTCGTTGCGCGCGGCGGGCCAGCTCTCGGGGCCCTGATTCTCGGCGTCGCCGCCGATCATTTCGGCCTGCGCTGGCCGGTCGGTATCGGTGCGGCGCTGTGTTTGTTGGCGTGGCTTTGGGCGATGAGGCGGCGTAAATTCTTAGCCGCTGCCCTGGAAGTCGACCCCACCGGTCTGATGAACATTAAGCGCGATGGGGAAAAGCCGGGCGCGGTCGCCGCGCCTGCCGTCACTGGTATCGACAAAAGCTGACGACGGCATCGCGAACCGCGGCTTTGCGCGGCGAATAAGAATCCGTGTGGCTCGCTCGAGCGCAGGGCTGACGCGGATCGATGGGGAGAGCGTTGATGAAGCCTTTGGCCGGCCTCAAGGTGCCCGGCGGATTTCGCATGCTGTGGCGCACGCTGAGCATTCGCGATTATCGTCTTTACGTCATCGGCAATTTCACCTCCTACACCGGCCTATGGGTGCAGCGCGTCGCCATCGGCTGGCTCACCTGGCAGCTGACCGAGTCGCCGGCGTGGCTCGGCGTGATCGCCTTTGCCGACCAGTTTCCGACCATCCTGCTCGGCTTGTTCGCCGGCGCGCTCACCGACCGCATGGGCTATTTCAAGCTGCTGCGGATTACCCAGGCGCTCACATTGGTCTATTCGAGCATCATGGCGGTGCTCGCCTTCACCGGCTGGATCGACATCTGGAGTCTGCTGGGGCTGACCCTGTTCCGCGGCACCATCGTGGCCTTCAACCGGCCGTCGCGCATGACGGTGATCTACACGCTGGTCGGCCGCGAGCTGTTGCCTTCGGCGGTGTCGCTCAACGCGCTGATCTTCAATTCGTCGCGTTTCATCGGCCCGGCCATTGGCGGCGCTATCCTCGTCGTGGCCAGCAGCGGATGGGCCTTTGCCGTCGGCGCGCTGATGTTCCTCGTGTTCACAATTTGCCTGCGCATGATGAACGAGCCCGTCATGCCGGAGCCGGAGCCGTCGCACAAGTCCATCATGGCCGATTCGCTCGAGGGGCTGCGCTATCTTTTCTCCCACCCCGGCATCCGCATGCAGATGGTGCTGCTGACCACCACCAGCATGTTCGCGCGGCCGCTGACCGACATGTTTCCCGGTTTTGCCGATGAGGTCTTCGGCAACGGCGCGCACGGCTTGGCCCTTTTGCAGAGCGCGCAAGGCATCGGCGCCATGGCCGGCGGCGCTCTGATGCTGAGCTATAGCCGCTTGAAAGGGATGACCCGGTTGACGCTGATCAACATCCTGGTGATGAGCCTGACGACGATTGCCTTTACCATGACGGGCGCCGGTATGTTCTGGCTCGCCTGCCTGTTGATCGGCGGCGTCGGTTATGCCCTCACCGTGCAAAGCACCAGCAATCAAACGCTGATCCAATCGGCGGTCAGCCCGGAAATGCGCGGCCGGGTGCTCGGCCTATATGGCCTGGTGGCGCGCGGCGGCCCGGCGCTCGGCGCCCTGCTGATGGGCATCGCGGCCGAGCATTTCGGCTTGCGGGCGCCCGTCATTTTCGGCGCCGCGCTCTGCATTCTGCTGTGGATTTGGGCCTGGCCCCGGCGCAAGGCGCTAGCCAATGCCCTTGAAGTCGATCCGCCGGAGATGGGCGGCGGCGCGCGCTGACCGAACTGGTTCATAAGCTGTTTCGGAAGAGACAGGGCGCGTTAGACAGGGCGCGGGTTTCGTTTATAATCCCTGGAAAATCGGCTTCATAAAATCAGCAGGACAGGCGTGAACAAACGAATCGAGTCGCGCGAGCGGGTCGGGGATACGCCCGATTTTCATCCGCTTTATGCGCAAATCAAAGAGTTGCTGATCCAGCGCGTCATGCGCGGCGAATGGAAACCGGGCGAACTGTTGCCGAGCGAGTTCAAACTCGCGGCGGAGTTCAAGGTCAGCCAAGGCACCGTGCGCAAGGCGCTCGACGAAATGTCGGCGGAAAAATTGGTGATCCGCCAGCAGGGCAAAGGCACCTTCGTCGCCGCGCGCGACGGACGCAGCACGCCCTTCCATTTCTTTCGCATCCGCCCCGACATCGCCGGCCCGTGGGATCCTTCGACCAAGGTGATTTCCGTCAATCTTGCGGCCGCGACGCCGGAGGAAGCCGAAATCCTCGGCCTCGCCGCTGACGAAGGCGTCTACCGCATCTGCCGCACGCGCAGCTTCGGCGGGGCGCCCATGCTGCTCGACAAGATGGCGCTGCCGCAGCACCGCTTTGCCGATCTCGACACGATCTACCAGCGCAATGACCCGACCAACATCTACGTGCTGCTCGAACGCGAATACGGCGTCTTGGTCGTGCGCGCGCAGGAAAAGCTGCGCGCCATCGTCGCCACGGAGGAAGATCAGGCGCTGCTCAGCGTTCCCGCCGGCACGCCCCTGCTGACGATCGACCGGGTCTCGTTCGGCATCGACAACACGCCGATCGAAAGCCGCCGAGTCGCGGTGGACACGCGGCATCATCACTATGCGAGCTTGCTGACGTAAGCTGCATCGCAGGCATCCGATTCGTCATGGCCGCAACAAGCCGGCCATGACGCATAAACAGGCGACAAATGGATTGCCGAAAGAAAAACGGCCCGGGTTATCCGGGCCGTTTTGTTTTGCAGAGTGAGCGGCTCTACAGATCGAGGATCAGCTTCTTCACGCCCGGGGCGGCGCGCGAGACGCACACCATGATCTTCTTGCCGGCGGCCTTGTCCTCGGTCGACAGCACCGCGTCGCGGTGATCGGCCTGGCCCGAGAGCAAACGCACTTCGCAGGTCGAGCAGACGCCTTCCTCGCAGGACGAATCGACATCGACGCCGGCGGCGCGCACGACCTCGAGGATCGTTTTGTCGGCGGGCACGGTGACCGTCTTGCCCTGGCGCGACAGCAGCACGTCGAACGGCTCGTTGATCTGATCGGCCTTGGCGACGGGGGCCGGCGGGGCGAACAGCTCGAAATGGACGCAGCCTTCCGGCCAATGGGCGGCGGCGGCGCGCACGGCGTTCAAGAAGCCGTTCGGGCCGCAGATGTAGACATGGCTGCCGGGGCGGTGTTCGGCGAGCAAAGCCTTCAAATTCAGGCCTTTTGACGGATCGCCGCCGTCATGGGTGAAGACGACGTTGTCGCCGCACAGTTCCTTGATCTCGTCGTAAAAGGCGGTGTCGTTGCGGTCGCGCGAGCAATAATACAGCGTGTATTTTTCGCCGATGGCTTTCAGCCGATGGGCCATGGCCTTCATCGGCGTGATGCCGATGCCGCCGCCGATCAGGATATGCTCGCCCGCCGATTCGGCGAGCGGGAAGGCGTTGGAGGGCGGCATGACGGTGAGCGTGTCGCCCGCCTTGATGTTGTCGTGCATCCAGGCGGAGCCGCCGCGGCCGGCCTTCTCGCGCAGCACGCCAAGCACGTAGCGATGGCGCTCGGCCGGATCGTTCGACAGCGAGTAGGAGCGGCGGTGGCCGCCGCCGGTGATGACGTCGATATGGGCGCCGGCCTCGAAGGCCGGCAACAGCGAACCATCCGGCGCGACCAGCTCGAACAGGCGGATGGTGCTCGACAGGTTCTCGACGCGCGAGACGGTCAGCTTGAGATGGTTGCGCGTCTTCGGCTTGGGCAGCTTCTGGTCGGGCTCGAGATAGAGCCGTTCGACGCGCTCGCCGTTCAGCACATGCTTGGTCAGGATCTCATCGACGTCGTCGGGAGTCTCCGGGTTGTACCAGGTGCCTTCCGGGTAGATCACCACGGTGGGCCCGAGCTCGCAGCGTTCGAGGCAGCCCGACTGGTTGACGCGGATGTTCTTGATGCCGAGCTCCTTGGCGCGCTTCTTCATATGCGCGTGCAGATCCTTGCCGCCGCGGTCGGCGCAGCAGCTGCGCGGGTGACCCTTGGGCCGCTCGTTGACGCAGCAGAAGATATGCGTGTCGTAAAACGACTTTTCTTCGCCGGGCTTGCTGTCGGCGGTCTGGTCTGTGGCCTGCACGGTCATCGTGCGGATACTCCTGAACGGAAATCGATGATGGGGCGCGGATTACTCGGCGGCGCTCAGGCCCGCCTGGGCAAGACGCGCTGCGCGGTCCTTCGGCAGCTTGTCGGTATTTTTCAGCAGCAGGCGCTCGACCGGCTTGCCGTCGATGAGATGGCTTTGCAGGATCTCGTCGATGTCGGCTTGGGTCTTGAAGGTGTACCAGGCGCCTTCCGGATAGATCACCATGGCCGGGCCCATCTCGCAGCGCTCGAGGCAGCCGGACGGATTGATGCGAGCATCCTTGATGCCGAGCTTGCGCGCCTGGCGCGTCATGTAGGACAGCAGCTCGACCGAGCCGCGTCCGCTGCAGCAGCCGCGCGGATGGTCGTCGGGGCGCACGTTCTGGCAGACGAAGACATGCTGCTCATAGACCATCTTGGCTTCGCTCGGAACTTTGCTCATGGCGGCTCTCTGGGGTTGCATCGCCGCGCGCAACACGGGCGCGCCGCGGTTATGAGGCGATGCCGCAAGGCTCTCGCGGCGCGCGCAAAATAACGGACAAAGCCGCCGCCTGTCCAGGCGACGATCCGTCAAAGGCCTTTGGCAAATAGGGCTTTTCCGGGCTTTTGCAAGGCGCTTCGGACGCCCGGACTGCGAACGGTCCGCAGCCGCCGGCATTCGCCAGCAGGTCCAGAGCCTTAGCGGCTCCGGACCGCGTGGCGTTCTAGCTCTTGGGCTTGGGCTGAATCAGATCGTCCAGCGTCTTGCGCAGATGGCCGAGCTCGTAGGACGGCACGCCATAGACCCAGCCGTCGGTGCGGCCGTTGATCGTGGCGACCTCCTTGGCGAGGGCTTCTTTGTCGCCCTCGGGCTTTTCCTCGGACTTCATGCCGGTGGCGTCGGGCAGCATGCTCGCCTTCACGGCGGCCCAGGCGCGGCCCTCGGCTTCGGCGAGCCAGAGATCGATCTTCAGCCCGTCCCAGGTGAAGAATTCGGCATGAGGCTGCGCCGCCATGTCGATCTTGATCTGCGCGGCCGCGCGGACATCCTCGAAGTTGAGCTGCTGGACGACGCGGGCGACGTCCTCGGCGCCGAAGATGTCCTTGGTCTCGTAATCGTCCGGCATGCCCGCGATCGTGTAGTCGCGCTCGTCCCTGTCCTTCTTGAAGACATGGACGCGCGGCCCCTTGGCCGGCGTGTTGAGGAAGGCTTCGCGCACGCGCGGCAGGTCGATCTGGGTCACCGTGGTATCGACCCAGCCGGTGCGGTTGATCGGCAGTTCGACCTTGCCCTTCACCAGCCAGCTGCGCGGCTCGGTCGGCAGGCGGACATAGAGGCTTTCCTGTCCGGCCATGGCGGACTTGACGCGGCCGACGATGACGTCGCCGAGCAGCTTGCCGCCGGCGTCGTAGATCTGCAGGCGCGAAGACTTCGCCGCGCTGGTGGTCGGATCGTTGAGGTCGAGCTTGTCGTAGAGCTCGGGCCGCTGCGTCTTGGGCTCGAAGGTCTGCAGCCGGGCGAGGCCGAAGATCGCCTCGTCGACCTGCATCTTGAAGGCCGGATAGTTCGACAGCTCGTTGACCGTCCAGGCGTCGGGACCGGCCTTGACCACGGTGGTGACGTCGCCGGCGCGCGTCCAGACGATCTTGGCGGCGCTCTCCGCCGATTTGGAAAGATCGGCGAGCAGAATGCTGCCCGGCGCGCGCGTCGCCGGGCCGTTGCTGCGCACGGTGAGGGTGACGATCACCGCGACGACGGCGATCAGAGTGGCGAGGGCGAGGCCGAGAAAGGCGCGAAGATTCATGGCTATGTCCCCTTAACGCTTGGCGGCAAGAGTGGCGATGCGCCGGCGGCGCATGCGCCAGATGCCGAGGCCGATGGCGATCACGGTGACGAGCAGCGGAATCAGCGCGATGTCGAAGAACCATAGGCGCGTCTTCAACCGCTCGATGTCCTTGCGCAGATCGAGCTGCACGCCGCGCAGGTCGCGGCGGATCTTCAGCAGCTCGCCCTTGAACTTCTCGATCTCCTCTTGCTGCGCGGGCGACAAGGTCACCTGGCCGCCTTGCGCGGCCGCGGCTTGGCCGGGGCGCTGCAGCTCGGCGATCTTCTTTTCGGTCTCCTCGCGCTGCGCCTGCAATTCGCGCTCCTTGGCGCGCAGGCGCGTTTCGGCCTCGCGCTGCAAGGCTTCGACGCGCTCGAACGGGCGCTGCGAGATGCCGCGCGAGCGCAGGCCGATCAGGTCGTTCGAGCCCGTCAGGTTGTCCAGCGCATTGGTGACGAAGTCCATGTTGTTGGACAGCGGCATGGCGACCGCCTGGCCGAACAGGTCCTGCATCTGCACCCAGAAGCGGTCCTGCAGCAGGTCGGTGTCGGCGATGATGACGGCCTGGATCGGGCCCTTCGATTCCATCAACTGCGGCTTGGCCGGCGCCGCCGCGGGCTCGGCCGGCTTCTCGTCGGCTTTGGCCTCTTCGCCCTCTTTCGGCTCGTCTTTGGGAAGGCCGTTCGGGAAGGCGGTCTTGACCGGGCCGCTGATGCGCGCGGCGATGGTGTAGACGCCGGAGGGCTTGAAATTCTCGATGATGCCCTGGAAGTCCGGCTTACCCTTGATCTTCTCGACATCGACCAGGTCGGCGCGGGCGCTGGTCTGGATCAGCGGCGTGAAGCTCGTCGTTGCGCTCTCTTTCGCCGACAGCGCGCCGGGCGAGGTCAGTTGCATCACGTCGATGCCGTTGGCGATCAGGTCGGTGGTCGAGAAGTTGGCCGGGCGCAGAATCTGCCAGATCGGATATTCGACGGCCTGCGGGCGGCTTTCGGTGCCGGCGTTGACGCGGCGCGCGGTGGTCATGTCGCCGACGGCTTTGCCCTCGGCCATGTCGACGCCCCAGGCGTCGAACAGCGGCTTGAGGCCGGAGGTCGCCGGCACCGGCTTGGCGCCGGGCCCGAGCGAGCGTTCGGCCGCTTCCGACAGCGGATCGACCATGGCGACGACGCGACCGCCGCCCAGGGCGAACTGGTCGATGGCGTACATCGCTTTGGCGCTGATCTCGGCGGGATGGATGACGAGCAGCACGTCGATGCCGGCGGGAATCTCCGCCGCGTCCATCGGCACTTCTTTGAGATCGAACAGCTGCTGCAGATGGGCGAGCAATTGCCAGGGCCGCGCCAGCGCCGGATTGAGCCGCGCCATCATGGTGCCCGGGAAGCCCTTCACCGGCAAAGCGGTCATCAGGCCGATGGTCTTGCGCTTGGGATTGGCGAGGTTGTAGACCAGCTTGGTCAGGTCGTATTCGAGGAAGGCTTCGCGGTCAGGCGAGAAGAACGCCACGCGCTCCTCGTCGTCGGTCGAGTTGCTGCCGGCGAGGCCGAAATAAACCATCTCGCCGGTGCGGTCGAGCGGTAGGCCCTGCAGGCCGGCGGCGACGGCCTGGTCCTCGGCGTCGGAAAAGGGCACCGGCTCGATGATTTCGAGGCGGATCTTGCCGCGCGCGATGGCGGCATATTCCTTCAGCACGTCGCGCACGCGCGTCGCGTATTTGCCGACGTTGGGCAATTCGTTGCCGAGGGTCGGCGAGTAGTAGAAGCGCAGCGTCACCGGCTCGTCGATCTTCGAGAGCACCGAATAAGTGCCGGGCGACAGCGTGAACAGCTTGTCGGCGGTCAGATCGACGCGCGAGCTCGACAGGCCGGCGCGCGCCAGGATGTTGACGGCGAGGAACAGCACCAGCGCCAAGCCAAGGCCGACATAGGCGAGGACCCTTAGGTTCACCCGTGAACCGAATTCACGAGGATTGATGCGCGAGCTTTGGGAAGAACCGGCCATGATCAACGCGCCTTGTAGAGATTGACGAACAGGACGTTGGCGAACAGGAAGAGCGCCATCACCGAGGTGAAGAAGACGATGCCGACGGCATCGAGCACGCCCTTGGAGATCGCCTCGAAGTTCGCCGTGAAGCTCAAGCTGGAGATCGCCTCGACGACGCCGGGCGGCGCCCAGCCGGTGAAGAAGTTGAGCACCAGCGAGGTGCCGCTCACCGTGAACAGCAGGCAGACGACGGCCGAGAGGACAAAGGCGATGACCTGGTTCTTGGTCAGGGCCGAGAAACAGGCGCCGATGGCGAGATAGGCGCCGGCCATGAAGAAGCTGCCGATATAGCTGGCGAAGATCACGCCGTTATCGGGCTTGCCGAGATAATTGACGGTGATCCACAGCGGGAAGGTCAGGGCCAGGGCGATGCCGGCGAAGGACCAGGCGGCGAGGAATTTGGCGATGACGGCTTGGGTGGGCGTCAGCGGCAGGGTGAGCAGCAGTTCGATGGTGCCGCCTTTGCGCTCTTCCGACCACAAGCGCATGGAAATGGCCGGCACCAGCAGCAGGTAGAGCCAGGGATGGAACAGGAAGAAGGGCGACAGGTCGGCCTGGCCGCGCTCGAAGAAATTGCCGAGGAAGAAAGTGAAGGCCCCGGCGAGCGCGAGGAAGATGACGATGAAGACGTAAGCGAGCGGCGTCGCGAAATAGGCGGCCAGCTCGCGCTTATAGACGGTGCAGAGCGCGTTCATGGTGGCGTCCTCAAGCGGCGGTTTGGGCGAGGATGTCGGCGTCGGTGGCGCCGCCGGTCAGCACGCGGAACACGTCGTCGAGACGGCCGTGTTCCTGGCGGATCTCCTTGATGTCCACGGCGCGCTGGCGCGTCGCGACGCGCACGGCGTCGAACATGTCGAGACCCGGCACGCTGCGCACGAACAGGCCGTGCGGCTCGATCTCGACGCCGGCGACGCCGGCGATCTGGCGCAGGGTCGGCGACAGCGCGGTCGCTGCCTCGTTCGAGCATTTGATGACGATGCCGTTATGGCGCGGCGAGCGCGCCTGCAGTTCGGCGGGCGTGCCGTCGGCGACGACGCGGCCGCGGGCGATGATGATGGCGCGCGAGCAGATCGCCTCGACCTCTTCGAGAATGTGGGTCGAGATGACGATGGCCTTGTGCGGCGCCATTTGCTGGATCAGCGCGCGCACCTCGTGCTTCTGGTTGGGGTCCAGGCCGTCGGTCGGCTCGTCGAGCACGAGCACGTCGGGGTCGTGCAGCAGCGCCTGGGCCAGGCCGACGCGGCGCTTGTAGCCGCGCGACAGGGTCTCGATCGGCTGTTCGAGCACATGCTCGATGTTGGTCATGTCGGCGGCCCGCGCGATGCGCGTGCGCTTGTCGGCGCCGGAGAAGCCGCGCATGTCGGCGATGAAGGCGAGGAAGCCGCGCGGCGTCATGTCGCTGTAGGCCGGCGCGCCTTCGGGCATGTAGCCGAGGCGGCGCTTGGCCTCGATGGGATGGCTGGCGATATCGAAGCCGCAGACGATGGCGCGGCCCTCGTCGGCCGGCAGGAAGCCGGTCAGCATCTTCATGGTGGTGGATTTGCCGGCGCCGTTGGGCCCGAGGAACCCGAGCACCTCGCCGCGCGCGACCTCGAAGGACACGCGGTCCACCGCCTTGATCGGGCCGAACGTCTTGCTCAGCCCTTCGATGGCAATCATCGTCGTCGTCATCCCGCCCATACCCTTGCGCTGAATTGTTAAACTTACCAAGCGCTTAGCCGACCTGTACGCCAAGCCGGGGGAGAGATTCATACGGGCCTTTGCGGTCTTTGCAAGGGGGAATGCCCCGCCCGTCTGCTCTTGTCCCCGGCGGAAGCGGAGTAGCGGCGAATCTGGGCGACTTTGCGGCAGGCTGGAGGGGGCGGCTGTCACAGCCGCGTGAGCAGGCTCAGGGACCGGCAACGACCTTGGCGTCGTGCAGCTTGCCGATCTCGCCCGACGACAGGCCGAGGACCTCCGCCAGGATCTCGTCGGTATGGGCGCCGAGGCGCGGCGCCGGTTGCGGTGCCAGGCGGGCGTGGCTGGCGAAATCCAGCGGCGAAGCCGGGGTCAGTACGGTGCCGATGCCAGGATGATCGACCGGCGCGAACATCGGGTTGGCGGGCGAGCAGCGCGGATCGGCGGCCACCATCTCGGCGAAGCTCTGATAGGGGCCCCAGCAGACGCCGGTGGCGTCGAGCGCCTGGGCGACCGCGCCAAGATCGCGCGCGGCGATCCAGGGGGCGAGGACGCCGGCGATGTCCTCGCGGGCGCGAAAGCGGTCGCCCTCGTCGTCGAGCGTCGCGAAACTATGCTTGGCCGCGATCGGCGCCATGGCGGCGGCCAGTCCGGTGGCTTTGAGCAGGCTCTGCCATTGCCGCAGGGTGAGCGCGACGATCATCACGCGTTTGCCGTCCCGGGTGACGAAGTCGCGGCCGAAGCCGCCATAGAGGTAATTGCCGTAGCGTGGCCGCTCGGCGCCGTTGATCTGCGCTTCGCCGATGAAGCCGAGATGGCCGGCCAAGGCATAGGCGACGTCGGACAGGGCGAGGGTGACGAGCTGGCCTTCGCCGGTTTTCAGGCGATGGCGCTCGGCGGCGAGCAGGCCGCTGGCGGCGGTGACGCCGCAGATCGCGTCCCACGCCGGCAGCACATGGTTGATGGGCTCTTGCGCGCTTGCCGGTCCGGTGACGAAGGGGAAGCCGACGGCGCAATTGACCGTGTAATCGACCGCCGTCGAGCCGTCATGATGGCCGGTGATCGCCAGCATGATGAGATCGTCGCGACGGGCTTTCAGCTTGGCGTAATCGAGCCAGCCGCGTGCCGGAAAATTGGTCAGGAACAATCCTGCGTCGGGACCCGGTGCGGTGATCAGCGCCGTGGCGATCTCCTGGCCCTCGGGCGCGGCGAGATCGAGGCAAATGGATTTCTTGCCCTTGTTGAGCCCGGCCCAGAACAGGCTGGCGCCCTGCTCGGTGAGCGGCCAGCGGCCGTAATCGAGGCCTCCGCCGATCGGATCGAAGCGGATCACCTCGGCGCCCATCTGCGCCAGCGTCATGCCGCCGAGCGGCGCGGCGACGAAGGCCGAACCTTCGACGACGCGCAAGCCGTCGAGGATACCTTTCATCTTCAAGCCATGAGGCAGACGACGCGCCAGTCGAGCACGTCGGCGGCTTGGCTTTGGCCGGCGAGGGTGGCGTCCGGCCCGCGCGTGGCATGGACCAGCACGCGCAGATCGACCAGCGCGCCGCCCCCATTGAATTGACTGGGCTCCAAGGGCGTGACGGCTTCGACGTGGACGCGCGAGGACAGCATGTCGTTCTCGAACACCGGCGCGAGATGGTCGCAGCCGCGCCAGGCGATCAGCGTCACGATGTTCGGCAGAGCGCGCAGGACCTGCGCGCTGGCGATCGAGATGGCATGGCCGCCGAACACCAGCCGCGCGCCATAGATGCTGGCCGCCGCGTCGAAATGGGTCATCGCCATGTTGAGCGTCAGGCGGGCGATCTCCGGCGCGCCGCTGACCGAATCGCGCGCTTCAACGGCGAAGGTGGTTCCGGTTTTCACGTCCGCCGCGTGCAGGCCGGGCAGATCGCGGAAATGGTCGAGGTTCCAGGTCGCCGGCACGGCGGCGATCAAATCGGCCGCGGCGATCTCGGCGGGCATGGCATCCAAACTGTCCGCATGGCCGGTCTCGGCGTTGGGATCGCGGCAGGCGACCATCGGACAGCGCCAGAATTTCAGCACGACGTCGTCATGCTGGTTGGTCGTGGTGATCTCCAGGCCGACGAGGCCGGTGGCGGCGCGGCCCGGCTTGGCGGCGTTCTGCTTGAGCGCGATGATCTTGGTGACGGTGCGCAGCGTGTCGCCGACGAAGACCGGGCGGCGCAGCACCAGGCCGCGATAGAACAGGTTGGCTTTGACGCGGAACGACGCCCAGGTCGTCTGGCCGATCGCCATGTTGCTGACCAGCATGGGATGGATGAGCGCGCGCGGCTCCTCGGTGACGCTGTTGGACAGGCCGTGATCGAGCGGCAGGCGCATGCGGTCGCCGAAGGCGGCCATATGCAGCGCGGCATGGCCGTCGGTGAGCGTCACGGCCGGCGTGTCGTCGATGGTCTGCCCGACCTTGAGGTCTTCGAACCACGGGCCGCCGATATGGATCACTGAATCTTGCGCAGTCATGCGATTTCCCCTGTTGCCGTTATGTTTAAACGACTTGGGAGCGGTGCGCCAGTTGGAGCTTGCGAGTTGGACGCCGCTCAGCGGCCGCGCGCCAGCCAGCGCTCCTGCCATTTGCGCGCCAGGGGAAAGAGGAAGGGCGGCGTGAAATTGGCCGCTGAGATGCGGACGAATTGGAAGGCGGTGACGATGGCAACCCCGAGATCGAGGCCCTTGGCGGTGATCGCCATTTCGCCGATGCCGCCCGGCGCGAGCGCCAGGAGCGAATCGCCGATGGCAATGCCGCTGCCCCAGGCGATCAGATAGGCGCAGCCGGCGCAGGTCAGCATCAGGTAGAGCGCGTTGAAGACCGCATAGGGAATGAACATGCGATAGCGCAGGAAGAAGTCCTTTTCGAAGCGCGAGCCGAGCGCCAGGCCGAGCAGCACTTGGCCGAGATCGACCAATTCGACCGGCACGCGCGACAGGCTGACGCCGCAGGCGGTGATGACGGCGCTGGAGATCAGCGGCCCCATCATCCAGGCGTTCTGGATGCGCAGCTTGGCGCAGACTGCGGCGACGACGAGCGTGAAGCCGGCGAGCATGAAGAATTTGTCGGCGACGAAAGGCGGCAGGATCTGCGCCGCGGCGCGATCGAAGCCGGCGAAGCCGGCATAGGTGAGGACCGGCGGCACGATCAGCACGAGCATCGTGATGCGGATCGATTGGGTGATGGCGACGGCCGGCACGTTGCCGCCGTACTTCATCGCCAGCACTGACATCTCCGCCGCGCCGCCCGGCACGGTGGCGAAATAGCAGGAGGTCTTGTCGATGCCGGACAGGCGGGCGAGCAGCAATCCGCCGACGCCGGCCATGATCAGCGTGAGAATGGCGCCGAGAAAAATCCAGCCGACATTGCCGAGCAACGCGCCGAGCACCGACGGCATGAAATAGAGGCCGACCGAGGTGCCGATCAGCCATTGGCCGGTCTGGCGGCCGTAGGGCAGAAGCTGGAGCTTCGCGCCGCAGAGCTGGGCGATCCCCATGCCGACGAGCGGGCCCATCATCCAGGGGATCGGCGTGCCGATCCAGGCGAACAGCGCGCCCATGACGAAGCCGAGCGCGAGACCGATGAGGATGCGGGGCCAGCGCGCACTTACGCCGGTAAATTCGGACATCTGACGGGAACCGGGAGCGGGAAAAGCCAGCCCCAGCTTTACGCCCCCGGCGGCGCGCGGCGCAACCGCCTTCTCGGCATCACAGTGCTGCGCGAAACGCGCAGCCCGAAGCTCTTAGAAGCTAGAATCTGACCAGGCGGTTGAGCACCCAGCCGAGCGGGCCGGTGAAGCGCAGCGGCGCATCGGTGAAGGACAGGCAGATGCAATCGGCGCCGGCGTCGGCCACCGGCGTGTGGTCGATATCGGCATCGGAGACGCCGACGTCGCCGCGCAGGTAATGGCCCGAGGCGTCGGTAAAGCCGCCGGTCAGCACCATGACCATTTCATTGCCATCATGGGTATGACGCGGCACGGCGCTGCCCGCCTTGATGCGGAGCAGGCGGAGATGCTCGCCGCGGCCGGCGGCCTGGGGAATCTCGATCTCGTCGACGCCGCCGCCGAGCTTGCGCCAAGGCAGCGCGGTCAGATCGCCGCCGACATCCATGTCGCCCAGATAGTCGCGCAGCGGGCGCGGAATCACGATCGAGGCGGCCACGGGCTGGCGTTCCGGGGCGAACGACGGGCGCTCGGCGTCGAGCTTGTCGAGGCGGGCGAGCAGGGCGTCGATGTCGGCCGAGGCCAGCGGCGTCGGCGGCAGCTCTTCCAGCATTGCGCCGCCGAGCGCTTCCAGACGCGCGACTTCGCCGCGGCATGCCGGGCAAAGCGCGAGATGGCTGGCGATCATCACGCCGGCGGCTTGCGACGCCGTGCCGGCGGCGTAATCGACCAGGGCGCCGGTTTCAGGGTGATGGGACGGACGATATTCGGCGGTCATGGCGGTTCTCGTGATCATCACACGCGGTCCTGCAAACTGATGCGGAGGCGCGCCAGCGCGAGGCGCAGGCGCGATTTCACGGTCCCGAGCGGAATGTCGAGCTCGCGAGCGATTTGGCGGTGGGATTTGTCTTCGTAATAGCAGATGCGCAAGAGGCGGGCCTGTTCCTCGGGCAGCGTCGCGATGGCGTCGCGCAGCACGTCCTCATGCTCGAGCGCTTCGAGCGCGCTGTCGGCGGGGACGGGCGCTTCGGGCACCAGGGCGGGATCGTTGGGGTCGAGCTCCGGGCGCTTTTCCCGGCGTAGGGCGTCGATGCGTTTGTTGCGCGCGATGGTGAACATCCAGGTGCGCACGTTGGCTTGGGCGGGATCGAAGCTTTCGGCGCGGCGCCACAGGATGAGCATCGCTTCCTGCGCCAGGTCTTCGGCCGCGCTGGCCGAGGCGCCGAGGCGCATCAGGTAGGTTTTCAGGCGCGGCGCGAAATAGGCGTAGAGCGCGGCGAAGGCCGTCTTGTCGCGTTCTTGCGCCACCACGGCGACGAGGCGGGCGAGTTCTGCAGTGTCCGGCGCCGGCGCGCTAAAGGTCTTATCCATCGCCTTATCTAACGGCAAGCGGGCTTGGGGGACAAGCCGCTCCCGGCGCGGCGGCGCTTTGGCGGCGCCGGGAGTGCTGCCGAAGGAGAAACTGCGATCGAAGCTAAGGGCGACGGACATGGAGGCCTGAATGCATGTTTACTGGGTTTTGCAGTGGATACGCCGTCCACCGCCCGCCGGATCACCCGTCCGGTCGCGAAAGGGGTGATCCTTGAACGGAAAAACGACGTACTGATAGGCCATCCACAACCGCCCCGGTTTCGCCTGATGACTCCCGACGATCTCCACCGCCGCCCTGAGCATGTCCCGCCGCATGCCGGGGCCCCCCTTATTCCCCCGCGTCCGGGGGCGCGCGTGGCTATCGTCGGCAGCGGCATCTCGGGCCTGTCGGCGGCCTGGCTGCTGTCGCAACGCTATGAGGTCGATGTCTACGAGCAGGCCGACTGGATCGGCGGCCATAGCCATACGGTCGAGGTGGCGGCGCAGGGCGGGACCGTGCCGGTCGACACCGGCTTCATCGTCTACAACGCCCGCAACTATCCCAATCTCGTGCGGCTGTTCGATCATCTCGGCGTCGCGACGCTCGCCACCGACATGTCCTTCGCCGTCTCGCTCGACGGCGGCCGTCTCGAATATGGCAGCGACATGCCGCGCGGCCTGTTCGCCCAGCCGGCCAATCTTCTGCGTCCGCGCTTTCTGGCGATGCTGCGCGACATCGTCCGCTTCTACCGCACCGCGCCGGCGGCGCTTGCCGCCCTCGAGAGCGCCGGCGCCGGACCGTCGCTCGGCGAGTGGCTGGCGCGCGAGGGCTATGGCGCGTCCTTCGCGCGCGATCATCTGCTGCCGATGGCGGCGGCGATCTGGTCGGCCCCAGCGCGCGAGATGATGGCCTTTCCCGCCGCCAGCCTGCTGCGCTTCTTCCACAACCACGGCCTGTTGCAGGCGACGTCGCGTCCGCAATGGCGCACGGTGATCGGCGGCAGCCAGGCCTATGTGAAAAAGCTGACGGCCGGGTTTCGCGAGCGCATTCATCTCGGCCGCGCGATTGTCGGCGTGCGCCGCACCGCCGATGGCGTCGCGCTGCACACGATCGACGGTGCGGTGCTGCAGTACGATCATGTGGTGATGGCGGCCCATGCCGATCAGTCGCTCGCTCTGCTCGAGGACGCCGATGGCGAAGAGCGCCACCAATTGGGCGCCTTTTCCTACCAGGAAAATCGCGCCGTGCTGCATAGCGATGCCGCACTCATGCCGCGCCGGCGCGCCGCTTGGGCAAGCTGGAACTATATGGCCGAGCGCGCCGCGGGAGACAATTCGCATGACGAGGCGCGTCTGTCGGTCAGCTATTGGATGAACCGGCTCCAGAATCTGCCCAATGAGCGGAGCTTTTTCGTCACGCTCAATCCGACGCGCGAGCCCGATCCGGCTTCCGTCCACGCCAGCTTCGTCTATCATCACCCGATGTTCGACGGCAAAGCGATGGCAGCCCAAGGCGCGCTCGCCAGCCTGCAGGGGCGGCGCAACACCTGGTTCTGCGGCAGCTATTTCGGCTACGGCTTTCACGAGGACGGGCTGGTGTCCGGCCTCGCGGTCGCGGCAGCGTTCGGCGTGCCCGCGCCCTGGAAGGCGGAGATGCCGGTGAAGGACGTGGCTCCCGCCCTGCTCGGCGGACTCGCTGCGCCGGCGGTCGCGTGACGGAGGCCGCCGCAGGCTGTCTCTATCTGGGCCGCGTCATGCATGCCCGGTTCAAGCCCTGCACGCATCGCTTCGTCTATCGCGTCTTCTCGCTCTATCTCGACATCGATCGCATTGCCGAGCTGGCCGCGAAGCTGAAGCTGTTCTCCGCCGGACGCTTCAATCTCTTCTCCTTTCACGCCAAGGATCACGGTCCGCGCGACGGCTCGCCGCTGCGCCCCTGGGTCGAGCGCCATCTCGCGGCGCATGGCATCGCGCTCGACGGCGGCGCGATTCGCCTGCTCTGCTTTCCGCGCATCCTGGGCTATGTCTTCAATCCGCTCAGCGTCTATTTCTGCCACGGCCCGGCGGACGACTTGCGCGCCGTGCTCTACGAAGTGCGCAACACCTTCGGCCAGAGCCACAGCTATCTCGTGCGCGTGCCGGTGGGCCATGCTGCCGGCCTGCCGCTGGCGCCGAGCGCGGCGAAATGCTTTCACGTCTCGCCCTTCCTGGGCCTTGCCGGCGAGTACCGCTTCCGCCTGCGCGAGCCGGGCGAAACCCTGTCGTTGGCGATTCGCGAAAGCGACGGCGAAGGCGAGATCCTGCTCGCCACCCATGTCGGCCAGCGCGCCGATCTGACCGATCGCGCCCTGCTGTCGGCCTTCTTGCGCCATCCGTTGATGACGCTGAGAATAGTCCTCGCCATCCATTGGCAGGCGCTCAAGCTCTGGCGCAAGGGCGCCGTGTTCCACAGCCTGCCGCCCGCGCCGACGAGCCCCGTGACGCTTGGCCAAGATCTTTCCGGAGTCCGCCGATGACGATGAACCGCAATGCCGATGGCGACATCCTTCCCGGCTCGCGCGCGCGTAATGCGCAATCCGCCGTCATGCGCGTCTTTCTCTCGGTCGCCGAATCGATCGTTTATGGCCGCCTGACGATCGAATTGCCGAGCGGCGAGGTGCTGCGCATCGTCGCGCCCAATCCCGGTCCGGAAAGCGATCTGGTGATCCATGACGAGCGCGCGGTGCGCCGGCTGTTCTCCGGCGGCAAGCTCGCCTTCGCCGAATCCTACATCGACGGCGAATGGTCGAGCGGCAACCTGGCCGGCTTGATCGAACTCGGGGCGCGCAACGAGCATATCCTGGCGCCGAGCTGGTCGGTGCGTAGCGCCTTGGTCGCCTGGCACGCGCTGCTCAACCGCGCGCGCCATCTCGTCGCCAACCGCAATTCGCGGCGCGGCGCCAAGCGCAACATCGCCAGCCATTACGATCTCGGCAACGAGTTCTACCGGCAATGGCTCGACCCGACGATGACCTATTCCTCGGCCTTGTTCGAGGCGCCGGAGCAATCCTTAGAGCAGGCGCAGATCGCCAAATGGCGGCGCATCGCCGACATGGCGGACCTGCGGCCCGGCCAGCGCCTGCTCGAGATCGGCTGCGGCTGGGGCGGTTTCGCGCGCTGGGCGGCGCGCGAGCGCGGCTGCCAGGTGGTCGGCCTGACGCTGTCGCAGGCGCAGCGCGATTGGGCGCTCGCCGCCATCGCCAAGGATGGGCTGTCGGACCGGATCGATATCCGCCTGCAGGACTATCGCGACGTCGACGGCACGTTCGATCGCATCGTGTCCATCGAGATGTTCGAGGCGGTCGGCGAGGCCTATTGGCCGGCCTTCTTCGACACGCTGCGCGCGCGCTTGGCGCCGGGCGGCATCGCCGCGCTGCAGGTCATCACCATCGCCGACGGCGATTACGCCGAATATCGCGAATCGGTGGATTTCATTCAGCGCTACATTTTCCCCGGCGGCATGCTGCCGTCGCCGAAGATTCTCGACGGGCTGGCGGCGCGCGCGGGCCTGCGCGATCTCGGCCACGTCGCCTTCGCCGAGGACTATGCCCGCACCCTGGAGATCTGGCGCGAGCGCTTCGAGGCGGCCTGGGGGGCCATCGCGGCGCCCAATTTTCCGATTGGCGGCTTCGATGCGCGCTTTCGCCGCATGTGGCGTTATTACCTGGCTTACTGCGAGGGCGGTTTTCGCGCCGGCACCATCGACGTGCGCCAGCTGGCGCTGCAGAAGCCCTGAGACCTAATCGCGCAGCAGTTTGCGCGTCGCGGCGAAGAACAGCGGATAGGGCAGGACGCGCAGCAGCTTCATCGCGAAGGCGAAGCGGCGCGGGAAGGCGATCTCGAAGCGATCGCTCTCGAGGCCGGCCAGGATGTAGTCGGCGGCTTTCTCGGCGGAAATCATCATCGGCATGGGAAAGTCGTTCTTCGCCGTCAGCGGCGTCTCGACGAAGCCCGGATTGATCACCTGCAGCACCACGCCCTTGGCCGCGCATTCCGGGCGCAAGGCTTCGCACATGGCGATGGCGGCGGCTTTGCTCGGGCTATAGGCGGCCGCCGAGGGCAGGCCGCGATAGCCGGCCACCGAGGCGACGACGGCGATGCGGCCGGCGCCGCGCGCCAGCATGCCGGGCAGCACGGCTTCCAGCCCATGCGCCGCGCCCATCAGATTGACGGCGATCAGTTTCTGCAATTTGTCGACGCGGAAATCGGCGGCGCCCATGGGGATGTGGCTGCCGGCGTTGAAGATGGCTTGAGCGAGCGGGCCGTGCTCGGCCTCGATCTTGACCAGCGCCGCCGCCATGGCGGCGGGATCGGTGACGTCCAGTTGCAAGGGAACGATGCGGCCGGGCAGGCCGCGCGCCGCCTCGGCCAGCTTTGCCAGATCGAGGTTGCCGCGCGCCGAGCCGATCACCAGGCGGCCCTGACGGGCGAGGCCCAGGGCGACGGCGCGGCCGATGCCGGTGCTGGCGCCGGTGATCCAAACGGGGCCGGGGGTCTGGGTGGCCATGCTGCGCTCCGGCGGGGTTGAAAATCAATTCGTTAGGCCTGTTTACGCGCGTTCCGGCCAATGGGATGCCAAAACCGGCCAAGGGCTCGGCCGCCGGGCCGATTTGCGCCGCCGGAAGCGCGAAATCCTCCATTGCCATCAGGGGCGGCTTTGCTTATGACACGTCCCGTCTCTCGCCGTTTTCCCGATCAGCGTTCGCGGCCCCTCCGGGTCGTCGAAACCCGCCGGAAACGGCCCTTTAGGAGGATATATTGCCGCAGGGTGAAGTCTTGGGAGCCCAAACCCCGTCCGTTGGGCACCAGGAAATGGCCAATGCCATTCGCGCGTTGGCCATGGACGCCGTCGAGGCGGCCAATTCCGGCCATCCGGGCATGCCCATGGGCATGGCCGATGTCGCCACGGTGCTGTTCACCCGCTTTTTGAAGTTCGACCCGGCCGATTCGACCTGGCCCGACCGCGACCGCTTCGTGCTGTCGGCCGGCCATGGCTCGATGCTGCTCTATTCCTTGCTGCATCTGACCGGCTATCCCGACATGACGATGGCCGAGATCAGGAACTTCCGCCAGCTCGGCGCCAAGACCGCGGGCCATCCCGAATACGGCCACGCCCAGGGCATCGAGACGACCACCGGCCCGCTCGGCCAGGGCATCGCCAATGCCGTCGGCATGGCCATGGCGGAAAAGCTGCTCGCCGCGCGCTACGGCAAGGATGTCGTCGATCACTTCACCTACGTGATCGCCGGCGACGGCTGCCTGATGGAAGGCATCAGCCACGAAGCCATCTCGCTCGCCGGCCATCTCAAGCTGAACAAGCTCATCGTCCTGTTCGACGACAACAAGATCTCGATCGACGGCCCGACCTCGCTCTCCGTGTCGGACGATCAGATCGCCCGCTTCAAGGCCTCCGGCTGGGACGCCGTCGCCGTCGACGGCCATGATCCGGAGGCGGTCGCCGCCGCCATCGCCGCCGCGCAGAAGACCGCGACGCCGTCGATGATCGCCTGCCGCACCACCATCGGCTACGGCGCGCCCAAGAAGGCCGGCACCGCCGCGACCCACGGCGCGGCGCTCGGCGCCGAAGAGATCGCCGGCGCGCGCGTCAAGCTCGGCTGGAGCGCCGAGCCCTTCGTCATTCCCGCGCCGATTTTGGATGCCTGGCGCAAAGCCGGCGCGCGCGGCGCGGCGCCGCGCAAGGCTTGGTCCGAGCGCTTCGCCAAGCTCGACGGCGAGAAGCAGGCCGAGTTCAAGCGCACCCACGCGGGCGAACTGCCGAAGAGCCTCGTCGATGTCGTCGATGCCTACAAGAAGACCCTCGCCGAGAAGCCGCCGACCTGGGCGACGCGCAAGTCGTCGCAGGAAGCGCTCGAGGTGATCACCGCCGCCGTGCCGGAAATGATCGGCGGCTCGGCCGATCTCACCGGCTCGAACAACACCAAGTCGAAGGTGCAGGCGCCGATCACGCCGGACGATTTCTCCGGCCGCTACGTCTATTACGGCGTGCGCGAGCATGGCATGGCTGCCGCCATGAACGGCATGGCGCTGCACGGCGGCCTCATTCCCTACGGCGGCACCTTCCTGGTCTTCACCGATTATTGCCGCGGCTCGATCCGCCTGTCGGCGCTGATGGGCCAGCGCGTCGTCTATGTCATGACGCATGATTCCATCGGTCTCGGCGAAGACGGCCCGACGCACCAGCCGGTCGAGCATCTCGCGGCGCTGCGCGTCATTCCCGGCCTCTTGACCTTCCGCCCGGCCGACGCGGTGGAAAGCGCCGAATGCTGGCTCGCCGCGCTGCAGGCGAAGCAGCCGTCGGTGCTGGCGCTGTCGCGCCAGAATCTGCCGCCGGTGCGCACCACCCATGTCGTGGAAAATCTCTGCGCCAAGGGCGGTTACATCCTGAAAGATGCCGAAGGCCCGCGCCGCGCGACGATTTTCGCCACCGGTTCCGAGGTGATGATCGCCCTTGCCGCGCGCGAGCAACTGCAGGCCTCGGGCGTCGGCACCGCCGTCGTCTCGATGCCCTGCTGGGAACTGTTCGACGCCCAGGACGATAGCTACAAGTCCAAGGTTATCGGCAGGGATACGGTCCGCGTTGCCGTCGAGGCGGCCAGCCTCTTCGGCTGGGAACGCTACGTCGGCGAACATGGCGCGGTGGTCGGCATGACCAGCTTTGGTGCGTCGGCGCCGGCGGAAGAGCTCTACAAGCATTTCGGCATCACGGCCGAGGCCGTGACGCAAAAGGTGCGCGAGCGCCTGAAATAGGTCACGTGACAGGGCCGCGCTTGGCCCGATAGATGACAATCGGCGTTGGCCGCGCGGTGATGACCCATCCGCGGCGGCGTCACTGGAAAACTGGAGGACGGCTATGGCGGTGCGTGTGGCGATCAATGGTTTCGGCCGGATCGGTCGCCTGGTATTGCGGGCTATTCACGAGCAGAACCGCAACGATATCGAAGTCGTGGCGATCAACGATCTCGGCTCGGTCTCCGACAACGCGCATCTCCTGCGCTACGACACGGCGCATGGCCGCTTCCCCGGCGAGGTCAAGTTGACCTCTGACGGCATCGACATCGGCCGCGGCAACATCAAGGTGTTCGCCGAGAAGGACCCGTCCAAGCTGCCGTGGAAAGAGCTCAAGATCGACGTGCTCGCCGAATGCACCGGCATCTTCACCGACCGCGCTTCGGCGACGAAGCATCTCGATGCCGGCGCCAAGCGCGTGCTGATTTCGGCCCCGGCGACCGGCGAAGACCTCACCGTCGTCTATGGCGTCAACCACGACAAGCTCGACAAGAGCCATACCATCATCTCGAACGCCTCCTGCACGACGAACTGCCTGGCGCCGCTCGCCTTCGCCCTGCACAACACCATCGGCATCGAGCGCGCCTTCATGACGACGGTGCATAGCTACACCGGCGATCAGCGCCTGCAGGACACCCTGCACAAGGACCTGCGCCGCGCCCGTGCTGCCGCCATGTCGATGATCCCGACCTCGACCGGCGCCGCCAAGGCCGTCGGCCTGGTGT